>Ga0213861_10002443_pt1 | contig 15901 bp, 10 predicted proteins | sample PICome_4_FD_160110 | JGI IMG/M metagenome (GOLD analysis project Ga0213861, IMG submission 160110) | Coastal seawater microbial communities near Pivers Island, North Carolina, United States - PICO131 | ecosystem: Environmental > Aquatic > Marine > Coastal | place: USA: North Carolina... | reverse complement strand
TGACTTGAGGAGATAGATTACCAACTCCAATATATCCTGACTCATCTATAACAACTTTTTCAGTTAATGATGACCTTGCTCCACCGCCTGAAGTAGAAGTGCTGAATGTTAATTTACTTGCACCTACTGCTCCAACAGCTATTGATTTGATGCTTGAAGTAACTCCTGCTGCTGAAGAACCACCATCTTGGTCAAAGAAATTAATTGCACCAAATACATCATCAGCAGATACGCTAGCACCTGCTGCATCAAGCACCAAGTTAGTTCCGTCAAACCTAAGATTAGCTTCACCCTCTAAAGTATTAGCAGTACCACTACCAGTAATTATTCTGTTATCAGCGTTATTGTTAATTGTAGTTCCGCTAACAGTAGAAAAAGATAAATTACCAGACCCATCGGTTGATATAACTTGTCCGTTAGAACCATCCGCTGCTGGAAGCACCCATATCTTATCTGCTGATAAGGCAGGAGCTTCAAAGCCTACATAGTTAGATCCTTCATAGAACCTTAGTTCGTTGTTGCTACCACCAACAGATAAGTGACCGCCAGTAGTAACGTCACTGGTAAAAGTAACTTTCTCATTAGAGTCAATAGTAATTGCTGTTGCGTCTGCACTTGTGCTAATTGACGTAGCTGATTCTAAAACATCTGACACCAAAGATTTCTTTAATGCACTATCGGTTGCATCAAAGATCATAAAGTGGTCCGCACCTACAGCTGTAACTTGTGTTAAGCCTGAAACGAAGGATGCTGGTAGAGTGTTTACTTCTGTTTGTGTAAAGGTCATGACCTCTAAGATTGCACCGTTTGCTGGTGCGGTATCCATAGTTAAAGTTGTACCACTTACTGCATAGTCTGTCTTTTGTTGGTAAACACCATCTAAAAATACTTGTGTATTGTTTTCGTGTATTGGAGAAAGACCAAGCGTAAAAGCTGTAGTGCTTCCGTTACAAGTAAATTGGTTGTGAGTTAAATTGTTGCCTGAAACTAACGCTGCTACATGATAAACAATTATCTTACGGCTGTTGGCAGGTGCAACATCAAGCGTAAGTGTAGTTCCTGAGAGAGTAAAGTCTCCGGGGTTTTGGTAAACACCCTCAATAAATACAATTAAGTTATCTTCACTTGCCGGTGCAACACTAAGCGTAAATGCGGTTGTACTACCATTACCTGTAAATGTATCAACAGTTAAGGTAGAAGAGACATCAGTCTTAACATCATCTAATAAAGCCGCAACGATCCTTAGTTCTGCTTTATCTCCAGAACTAAACGCTCGTGCAGTTGTATTATCATGCCCCCGAACCACGGTCAGTGTGTTACCACTTCTCGCTGTTACCTTTACGATCTCCTTGTTGGTAGTATCGTCAAAAGTTACATAGAAGTGATCACTACCTGTTATGGTAGGAAAAACAGAACCATCGGTTACAGCGATACTCGTGACGCTGCTATTGATTCCTGCGGCAAGAGTTGTCGCTGCGTTGTTGGTAAACTTAACAGCCATTAGCTAACTCCTTTAAAATTAACTAACTGTTACAGTCCAAGTAATTGTCATTGAGTCAGACGCACCCTTATTAACTACTGAAAAAACAGTTCTACAAAGTAAGTCACCGGAAGAAGAGGCATTTAAAATACCCGCTTCAGTTACGGCACCTGTACCAGTACCCGCAGCAAATGTAGCTACGTAAGTAACAACAGCACCCGATACAGTAGTACTTGTTAACGCAACACGGCCTAGTTCACTTCCTAAAGCGGAATTACCAGCTGCGGCTGCTGTAGAACCACTACCAATTGCCATGTGAGACATAGCAGTTGCAGTAGCATCTTTCATTCGAGAGGCAACATATTCCTTTCCATCAGTAACTACAAGGTTATTGACTTCTTGGACTGTTTCTCCGTTAAGGGCAATTTTTAACTTACCTGTAAGTTTTAAACCGTCGTTTAACATAATTTCTCCAAATTTAATTTAATACACTAGTGTTAAATGCAGAGGTGTTAAGTACACTACTTGATCCGGAGACCAATACCACATTTATCGATTCTGTTATTGTAGCACTATCTGATAAAGATTTACCAAAAGTATGTGCTAAACTTTCTGAGATAGAAGCACTCTCCGTAAAAATATTTCCAGCGCCAGAAGTAAAAACATCAGCTAAACTTATAGTCTCACTAAAAGATGTTGAGAATGAATGAGCAATACTCTCTGTAATTGTAGGGGTGTCTGCAAAACTAGTTGAAAAAGTAAGTACAGGAGCACTGTCACCCACACCCACAATATTTCCTTTGTTTATACCAAAGTCTGTTTGCAGATCATCAGAAGCACTAGCAGTATCGTCTAATGCATAACTGTCTGAAAAAGCCCGTGCAAACGTAGCTACACGACTAAATGATTCGGACATAACCACAGATTCAGCAACTTGTACGCTAACTGCACCGCCCATACCACTGTGGTTCGTACAATAATAATGTAAAGACGCTGGTGTAGATCCAGTTACTTGTATCTCTACGTAAGCACCAGAAGACCCAGGTGTGCCACTTACAGTCACATTAGTTGTGTATGCAGAACCCCCACCGTGTGATCCATTTGCTGTTTCTGAAAATCTAAATGGGTGCCCGCTAACACTAGAGTCCGATAAATCAAACTTATATGTTTTACCTACATCTAACGTTAGTGCTGGGCTATTAACGCCATCAATGTGATATTTATTGCCTGATCCATATGAGTTTGTAGCAGAAGCAACGGTTACTGTATAAGTAACTGTACCGCTTTCTGGTATTGCTTTACCTACCCCCAACACATTGGACTCAGATATAGTAGCTGTTTCAGAGTGCGGTAAACTAATATCTAAAGCAGGCGTATCAGAGATTGACAAGGTATCGCTTTTAGCGGGGTCTATACTCAATACTTCTACATCGCTAAAAGATAAAGTATCACTTTTTGCTGGTTCTATACTTAATGCAGGAGCATCAGACAGTGTACTACTATCATCAAATGCTGTACTAAAAGCAATTGCAGGGGCATCTGCAAGTGTTGGAGTGTCACTAAATGCTCTAACAAAATCTACTACTTTACTAAGAGATTCAGTAATACCAACGGTTTCAGATTTACTGCTAGCAAATGCTGAAGCTAGTTCTTCTGCTATAGAAACAGTTTCTGTTTTTGTTGTACTAAATGTAAGTGCTGGTGCGTCGGTTAAACCAAAACTTTCAGCATTTGGGTGTCCAGAAAGAAAGTAAAGGTTTTTACTATCGGCATCTAATAATACATTTACAGCCGATAAATCTACGTACTGTAATGACGTTTGTAAATTTGTAAACGTAACAAGAGATCTAAGGTTTTGAAAAACAGAAACGGGTTGAATCGAATCTGTGTCAACAGTAACCTTTAGGTTGACATAATCAACTGTAAACTTGATGGCCATTAATCGAAGTCATCACGCACTTTAAATTTTATAAAATCTTGTACTGTTTGAATACCAGATCCAGAAGTTGTGTGTTCGATTTCACCTTCAAAAGTTCCTGCAGTTGTCCACGTTCCTGTAGGGAATGTTAATGCACAAGTGCCATTAGCAGCGCTTGTTATAGTAGCAGTTATTGTAGAAAGAACCGTTGTTGACCCTACCTCACGAATGCGTAGTTTTACAGTTGCACCAGTTAAGTTGATTGGTGCCCAAGTAGTTTCGTCTTCTACATCTAACGTAGCCCCAGACGCAGCAGTGTTGCTGTCTTTTAGAGTGAAAGTTAGTTCAGGAAGAGTGTCTCCTACTACTAATTTAATTGTGTCTGAATATGCCATAAATTACCTCTTATTATACACGCATGTTTCGTTTTTAATCTAGCCCGCCTAACTGTCCATAAATAGGGAACATATCACTTAAGTCTAAATCGCCAGATGTAAAGTCCATAACCCTTTCTACACTTGGGCCCATAGGTTCAACCCAGAAAGGATCTCCATATTTACCACCTTGTATTAAAGGTAAACCCAATGCAAAAGCTCCTAAAACCCCGCTTCGGTCTAGTATTTCCATAGAATACTCGCCCCAATCCATATCTAAAGATTTCCTATAATTTTTTTGTGTAGAATCAATTCCTGGTAAAGCCCAAGCTAAAGTACCTTTAAACCGTTCCCGCAAGTCAAAACCTAACATTGTTAGTGGTAACATTGTAGTTGCGGCTAAAAGTAATGGTACTGAACCGGCTGTTAAGCTACCTGTTTCGTTGTATCTGTTTTGAGATTCTCTTAAAAAACCACCCACTACGTTTTTACCATAAGCATAGAAAAAAGACTTTAACTGCCATACTAAAGCAAACCTAGGATCAGAAGCCCAAATAGGTCTTTCTGCAGAATTAGGCCTTACGACTGATTCATCAACAAACCTATATAAAGCCTGTTTTATTTTTTCTCCATTCTTACCTTTTAGCGCTTGGCCACCATCTTGCCAAGTTTTTACGTCTTGGGGTGTTAAATCTAATTCTTTTAAGAACCTTATAGAACGCTTGTCTCCGCGTAAAGCTTTATTACCATGGTCAACTAAAAATCTTCTCCCCATACCAGCAGATAAAACCCTAGTAAATCTAGTAAACCACTCTGTTCCTGTGTACTTAAAAAATTTTTCAGAACCTTTTTTACTCCAGTCTACCATGAAGTCTAACTCTCCCGCGTTTACATACATGGTGTTAATTGCTTCAGAAGTTGTTACTCCTATCTCCATTGCAAAAGCAAGGGCTTCTTCTGGGTTTTGAAAATAGTTTGCGAGCTCCCTTCCCATGTTTTTTAAACCTCGGAAATCTTTAGACCTAATAATAGAACCAGCAAAATCTGGAAAGGATGCAAATACAGTAAAAGCTAACATACTAATAATGTTTAAGAACAAGCCTACGCTATTTAAATTTTTAAAAGTGTTACTCATTTCAGGGTTTACTTTACCTAAAATAGCTTGAATAGCATCAACAGCTGTTTGTTGTTCGTTTTCTGGCAACTGATTAACTAAAGACTCTAAATAAGCGGCCCCCCCGCGTTTGTTCATTTCTACTTTTTTAACAATGTTGTTTAAGTACTTACGAACAGCTATGTGGGGTTCTTCTAACGCGCTAACCCCATTTGAGTCTTTTAAATTTCTAAGTTCTTTAGTAGGTATATTTTGAAAGTACTTTGCTCTTTCTTTAGATAACCCAATAGAAAAACGTTCTACTTTGTTTGTGGATATATCGATGTTCATATCTAGATTTCTAGAAAGGTCTGTTACTATCACTCTAGCAGAAGCTTCTTTTAAACCTGGGTTGTTTTTTACAAGTAACTGAACAAGACCATCTTGTAATTCAGCGCTGTTAGCTAAATCGTCACTAAGGACCCTAGTGTAGAAGTTTTTTTGAAAATTAGTGTTAGTCCATTTTTTTAATTCTAAGTCTTTATATATTCTCTCAAACCACTCTCTGACTTCTCTAGCTTTAGGGCTTAATTGGTCATTAGATTTAGTATTATCTTCTGCCTCTAATAAAGCATCCATTCCTTCTTGTGGGATATTAGAAAGTGTTTGCGCACCTAATATACCGGTAAACTCATTAATAAGCTCATATATTTTTTGTTGTTTAGTTTGTAAAAAGCCATTTGCTTGGCTTGATTGTGATTGAGCGTAAAAAAATTCAGCAAGCAGCCTGCCTGTGCCTAATTTTTTACCTAAACTACGCAAAACATTATCTGCTGGTTTTACTATGTGTAAAAGCTTTTTAACCCAATTTGGCATTTCGTCGTCAGAAGATAATATTTTTTCTGCTGCCTTGTTTAATTTTCTTACAGCTTTAGGATCTGCAACTTTATCTAAATTATTAGGTAATACTTCATCTATTATATTGCGCACATATATTTTAGCTTCCATACCCATACCATTTCGTATTGGGTCTTTTGCGCCTTCTCTATAAGATTTAACTACACCGGTTGCGTAATCAGTAAACTCAGGGTTACGTTGAAAACGCTTAAAGAATATAGGCCCGAGTTTTTTAAACGCAGCTCTTAATTTATTAGCAATTCGTTTAAAGAAGGCTTCTACACCATTAGTGGCTTGTTTAGTTTCGTTTAATAAAAAAGCGCCTACTTGGTCTGCATACCATTCTTCAAAACCAAAATGTGTATCTTGATACTGCTCACTTCCAACTTCTTTTTGGGCTTTTAAAAAAGCATCGTAAAGAGAGTTATAAAGTTTTGGGTTATTTAAAGAATTTCTTAACTCTTGCCTAAAGACCGAATGCCCAAGTTCATGAGCCAGCGCGATCATAGCAGTGCCTTGTTCTGCTTCAGATGCTCCTTCTTTTAAATTTACAAGAATAATATCAACATCACCAAAAGATATAACTCTAGCTAAAACCCTAGGGTTTCGTTTTAAATAGGCCTGTTGATTTTTAACTCTTTCATTTGCAGAAGCAACTCCTGTATCAAGATTTTCATTAGCTTCAAATACTTGAATGGTTCTAGTTTGATTTAGTTTAAAAGATGAGTTAACAATATTAATTAAGTCAGAAATAAAAGTTGGATCATCCAATCTATCAGAAAGAACAGAAGAAACTAAAGGTTTTGCCCCCGTCTTCTCTCTGTTCTTACCAATAGGCATTTGTAAGTAACTAAAGCGTTTGTCCCTGTTTTCAAATTCTATATCTATTCTTTCTGATGCTATATCAGAGTTTTGAGCCATTTCAGTAAAAGCAAAATTAGCTAATTCACCGGTTGGTTTTCTCCCTAACTCGTTAGCAGAGGCAGATGCTATTTCCGTTTCTAAAGTAGAAGTTTGTTGTAATGCATCATAGTCAGCAATAAAATCTGGATCAGTTGCTACATAGTCTCTTCCTAATCGTTTAGTGGCCTCATTTAATTGTTCTCTTTGTTTTTTAGATTGTTCTATTAGATCTTCCCTAAGCTGTTGGCGTTCTTGTCTAGCTTCTTCATAAACACTTGAGTTAAGACCCGTAGGTAAGCCTAAAGGGCCAAATGTGTTTTCTATTTTTTGTAGAGTTTCATTTAAATCTTCTCGTAGTTGCTGCACATCTTGATTAAACTCACCGCGTTGTTGAGATAACTCAAACATAGTGCGGGGTTCCGGGTTTCCTTTTTCAGTATAAACAGGAGCTTTTTCTTGTTGTGCTCTAGTTAGTTCTGCAATCGGAGTACCTTCATAAAATAGTTCATAACCTTGGTCTAAAAGTTCAGTTACTGCTACATTAAATCCTATGTTTGCGCTTTCTAGCCCACCTTGCGCAGTGGTTCCTAATAAGCCTTCTCTGTTTGCATAAGTCCTACCAAAGTTAGTAAGAGTTGCCATATCGATAGGTTGAGGAGCTGCTCCTTCTTTACTGGAAGAAATTGTCCAGCCGCTAGCATCTTTACCACCCCTTCTAGTGTTGTAGTTTTCATTTTTCTTAGCGGCTCTAACCCAACGCTGTGTTTCTAATTCCATATTAAGAGACCCCATAGGAACTCTTATTTTTTTAATATTAAACCCACCTTCGGTTTCATCAATTCTAAAAAGAAACCCAGGGTTCTCTTCTATGTTTTTTATATAGGCTTTCAGTAAAGCATCAGAGTACCTACCATCAGCCACTCGTTCATCAAAATCTCGTATGTATTCAGCCGGTGTTAAGGCCTTAGCCTCTTTTATTTGTTCTTCGTTTATACCCCTGCCTTCTGCCCAAGGTTTTTTACCCCTAGCTAAAATAGGAGTGGCTTCAGAACCCTCGCCTTGCTCTACTACTGTAGGTTCAAATACACCAAACTCAGAACCAGGAATAGCTGCTTCACGTTCTAATTCTTCTGCGACAGTATCTTCTTCTGGCGCCACAGCTCGCAACTGTTCTTGTAACTGGCCATCGGGTGTATCAGTCTGTGTTTCAACTGAATTAGGTTGTAGTGCAAGATAGTCCTGTCTAAGGGTTTGCTGGTCTTCAGCACTTAAATTATTTATTCCACCCGCTCTTCTAGCTTTTTCTACAAGTGTTTCATATCTATCAAAAAGCTGTTGGTATTGAGCATCTTCTATTTCTAAATTTCTAGTTAAAAGGTCAAAGTTAGGGGCTACAACAGTAGTAGCCAACGCATTTCTTTGTGCTAGATGTTCTTTTGCTCCTTGATGAGAAACTTTATATTTAGTATTGTCTTTAAAAAGATTATTAGCCTGTGTATATACAGCATCTAAATCATTTTGATTGGTAGATTGATACCAAACCACATTGTTATTTGCATCTCTAACTTCAACCACAAGATCATCTTCTGGTTTTCTATTATGTACATACCCTAATTGGTTTGCTAAAAAGGAATCTAAAGAGCTTTCGTTAAGTTGCCCATTGTTTATAAGCCTTTTCATTAAAGCGGCTTTTCTATTACTAGTTGTTAAAAAAACCCCTTTTCCAGTGTCTATACCTATAACATTTTTCCCTTCAAGTCCTCTTTTGTCTATTTCTGACGCAACGGTAGCGGCTTGTTCTGTAGAATTAACATCAATCCACATAGAGTCTTTGCCCGTTGTAGGGTCTAGCATTGCATCTAGTTGAGCTATAATCCAGGCTCCAGGTTCTACTGCAACGCCATCTGGAGTTCCTCCTATCTCATCGGCATCAAGTTCTTGTTCGGTTTGGTTTTCATATTGTCGTTGTAAAAGTTCTCTAGCTTTATTAATAGTGTTTGAACTACCATCTGCGATTCGCCCAACTGTACCACTAACTGCACCACCAGCACTACCTATACCAAACCCACCTACAAACCCAGCAAACGCAGCTTGAAGTCTATCCATTTTAGCTTGTGCTTGAGTATACTCATCATCTATAGAAAACTTTTGTTGAATAGATAGTTCTTCTTGCCCAAGTTCTGTTCCACCCTCAACTAATCCTGTTTTTAATCCACCTTTACCAAACACTTCATTAATAAAACTTCTATGCAAAGGTCCATTTTTTGCTTTAGCAATATTAAACATAGACCTAGCAACAATAGCTTCTCCACCTACACCAATCGCAGCAAAAGGAACACCAATAGCTAATGATTGAATTGCTTGATCTGCATCAGTCATTCCCTGTTCAGCAAAATTACCAAAGGCTATACCAGCACCCTGTGGGTATTCTTGTGCAATAGCCCCGGTTACCATTCCTCTTTTCATAGTCGAATACAAACCATTTAATAGATTTTCTTCATCAGTAGAAATCCGATAAGGTAATCTTTTTTTACCTTCTCTTTGTGCTTGCATATTTGCAAATTTCTTTTTAGCTACATCTCTAATAATCTTATTAGTTGCTGTTTTTGCAAGCAAAGAAGGTCCAGCTACTGCGGATCCTGCATACGTGGCTATACCTGCAGTAGTCCCTGCAGCTCCGAACACTGCCGCAACACCGGCGCCTGTTAAAGCAGCTGTAATAGAAGCAGCAGCAGAAGGAACAAATTGTCCTGTTGCACTAAATGCTTGGTTTACAAAACCACCAAAAGTAGGAGCATCTAAAAACTCTTCAAAGTTTTCTACTGGTGCAAGTATATCCCCGGCTGCTTGTTGTGACGCAGTTGCATCATAAACAGCATCTTCTACACCAGACTCATTACCAACTAAACTGTTAGCAATACCTCTAAAATAATTAATATTAGCGGTTAAGTTGTGTCCGCCAGCTCGCATACCCCTATTAAAAATACTAATTGGATCTTCATCTGCAAATCTTTCCGGGCCCTTTCCAGCTGCAGCAGCATCTTGTTCTCTATAAAATGATGCTTGTGTTCCTCCCCCTCTAGACTCTTGCTCAGCAGCAAAATGATTTAAAAAGTTTGGAGAGGGCTCATATTTAGGTTTTGACTGTGTAAATAATTTAACTGCAGAATCAGGGTCATCTGTAGTACCCGCAACTTTGGCTGTAGGAGAACCTGAACCGGGTTTTAAAATCCTAGACTGTTGGAGTAAATTTGAAGAATAGTCTTTATAAGCATCTGGAGTTTCAAACTGAATCATTGCTGCAAGCAGACTTTCCCTAACCCCAGGGTCTTGTAGATCTATTTGTGCATCCCTAGCAAATCCAGTTTTTTGAGCAACAAAGTTTATATAATTATCTGTAGGGTTATTATCACTAGGAGGTGCAAACCGGTTAATTGCGCTTTCAATGGTTTTTATCCCATGGCGCTGTCCATAATTTTTTAGTACTATGTCAGCAGCTCTTAAACCATATTCAGGGGTTTCAAACTGTGCATAATTTTCACCGTCATCACCAGTTTGACCAAGCCAGTTGTTGTTAGGGTTATACCTAACATTTAACCAGTTATTGTTAACATATCCTTTTTGCTGGGACATGTTAGCTTCCTGTTACTTCTTTTACAGGTTTGTTTTTTACAAGATCTGGAACTTGTGTAAGGGTAAAATTGTAGCTAGGTGTTCCTACAAGTTCTACAAATTCATCAGGAAGCACACTAAACTCTGTTTCCGCTCCAGGCTCACTTGCATTTACAAAAACCAATTCAACAACACCCTTACTGTTTGTTCTTTTACGGATTCTGTTCATTACCTCACCTGCTGCAGGTATAACAGTATCTCCAGCAGGAAAGTCTCCAAACCAGTCCATAAAGCCGACTGAACCCTGTGAACCCAAAGATAAAAGAACTTCGCCCATCATATGTGACACTGCCGGATTAGCTGAGTTCGCCGTACCAAAGGCTTTGTTAGTATTAATATCCAAGAAGAAATCCCTCATGGCTTTTTTAGCTTGTGCAACACCTGGAGCATCTTCATCTCGTAGATCTAAAAACTCCCCTTTATCGTTTATTAATAAGTCAGTTGCTTTTTTAGCCGCATCTGCATATTTTTGCATACCGGTCTGTAAAAACTTACTTTGCGCTAAGGCTGCAGATTGCTGCCTAGAGGCTATTAAACTTTGCGTGTTTGCAGCCATGTTACTATCAACACTTGGATCACCTTGTAAGAACGTATTTGCTAAAGTCCCAAACATGCTTTGTTGTCTACCAATTGCAGCTTGGTCTCCAGTAGCACCAGCATTCACAGTAAAGGCAATCAAAGCGGCTGCTTTTAAAGCATCTTTACGTTGTAGTGCTCCTTCTCTAACGGCTTTAGCCATATCATCTGCTGAATTAATATTTTTTTCCTGTAGAAGAGTTTGAATTTTGTTGTAATCTTCTTGTGGAAGATTTTTTAAAGTCTCTTGGTTATTTGTAAACCAAGACCTTGCATCATCCATATTGTTAGTATCAGGAAGATCTGGCAAATTAGCTATAGCTAACTCAGATTCTGTTGGCCCGACTCCAAGTTCTTGTTGTAAAGTATCTAACTCTTTTTGTACTTCTTCTTTTCTTTCAGGAGAAAGTTTAGGGTTATTTAACTGACGTTTTTTTGCATCAATTGCGTTTTTAACTTGTTCTTTTTTTCTTTTGTTTGTTGTTTCAGTTTTTTCTAACTCAGGGATAACTTTATCTAATTGTTTTTTGCTAAAAGGTAAAATGTATTTTTCTTGCCTTGTTTTTAGCCTTGCTAATTCTTTTTCTTCTGAAGGAGAAAGGTTATCTTTTGCTTCTAAGTCAAGAATTTGTTTTTGATTAGCTTCTAAACTAGCTTGACCAGAAGTAAAGTTTTTAATAAAAGCAGCTCTTTTGCCCTGTGGCATAGCTTTTGCTAAAGTGTCTATTTCGTTTTTACTTAATAATATACTTGGGTCGGCTTGTTGTTTTACCGCCATTTCTGCTGCTTTTGTTATTTCGGGATCGCCGTAGTCTCCTTTTGTGTAGTCTTTGGTGTCCATAGAACCAAACTGTTCTTCTTTAGCTAGCTGACGAGTGCCAGGTAAGTCTTTTTCTGTCACTGTTCCACTAGCTAAAGCTGCATTTGGGCCTTCTATCTCTAAACCATCATCCATATTAGCAATAGCGTCTTTTTCACCATCGCTTCGATTTTGATCAATAATGGATGCAATTTCTCCAAAAGCATCAATTTGTTCTTCAGGTTCTAAATTTTCGTCAGATAATGCTTTTCCACCTAACGCGTAAGCTTGGTTAAATTGGGTATCTAATTGGTTACCCATAGTTTTTGCTACTGCTCTTCCAGTAAGGCCACCTTTTTGCAATAGGTTTTCAGATTGGGCTTCATAAAAAGAAACTAAATCTGCTTTGCTAAATACTAAAGGCGCATCATCTGCATCAGCGCTTCGGCGTTGTGTCAGAGGCACTATTTTTCCATTTCGTTTTTGAAGATTAAATGTGTATTGATCCTCTCCAATTTTTGTTGGTCTTAATAAAGTCCCTTTTTCTTTTACACCAAATTTATTTCTAAATTGATTTGCAACAGACGCCGTATTCATAAAATTAACATACTGCTCAGATATGTTTGGATCATGCATAGCAGCCAAACCGGTTGTTTTATTTAACCGTCCAGAAGAATCAAATATTTTTTCGTTGTTATGCAGTTCACTTATGGTGTCAGAAATTTTATTTTTATTAACATCCATACGGGCTTGATCGGCTTTCGCCCTGTTGTAATCAGCTGTGTTTCTCGCACCAATTTGATTTGTGTAAGCTGCTAAAAAATCACCAAATTTACTTGCCATAATCTATACCTAAATTGCAAACGCTAAAATAGCTGCACTTGCTAATGAACTACCCATCCCAACCATATTGGAAGTATGTTGTGCTTTTGCATTTTTATATGCTGCGGCTTTTGATGCAGCGTTTGCAGAAGCAGTACCTAACCCCTCGATTGAAGACCTGTTTACGCCCTGTCCTATATTAATTAAGTCTGCTAGTGTACGCTGGTTAATATCTTTTTGTGCAATACGCGCAGTGTTTAAGCCCCCAGCTAAACCAATTTGCCCTTGCCTTTGTAAAGCTCTTTGTTGTTCTTGTCTTTGAGCAATACTTAATCCGGCACCACCATAACGAGATATATTTCTTTCTTGTACACCTCTAGCAATTTCTGCTTGTTTAGCTGCGTCTTCTGGTGCTCTATCTACTAAAGAAGTATCGTTTCTAGCTTCAATTAATTGTTTTTCAAAACCACTAAAATCTTGAAGATAATTTTCATAATCTTGTCTTGTTATATTAGCGAAGGTTTTTTCTGGGTCATTTACAACAGGAAGATTAGAGGTAGACATACTATTACGATACTCTAATTCGCCCTTAGTTTTTGATAGTGCTGACCTAATATTAGATAAAGCCATTAGCTACCCCCTCTACCGCCCGAGCTTGAAACTGTTGGTACCTTTCCTGTAGTATCAAACCTTCCCGCGTTAGGTCTAAAAAGTTTACTAAAAAACCCACCTGTATCAGCTTGGTCACTTACTCCACTATAACTACTTAAGTTATCTTGGCCTTGTGCTATTAATGCGCTTCCAATTTGTTCAGCAGCATTAAATTTAGCTTGTCTAACCATTTGTTTAGCTTTTGCAGCTTGTAAATCTTTTGTGTTTTGTATTCTTGATGCTTGTGCTAATCCAGACATAGCTTCGCCTGCCTGGCCTCGTGCTGTACCTAAAACCCCAGTTTGTTGTTTTCTAGAAGCCGCTAAACCTTGCGCACTTGCAGCGGCCATTTGTCCTACTGCTGCTGATGCTAAGTCAGCAGATTCATCTACTGATCTTGCGCCAGATAAAGTTGGCTTGCCGGTTAATGATTGCATAGTATCTGCACCTGCAACGCCACGCGCTACACCACCTAAATCTTCTTGCATAGATTGGTCGCGCATCTCTCTAAGCAAAGGTGCATAATTTTCATTAAAGTAATTTTTTTCTGCCTGCGCTACAGAAGCTTGTGTCTTTTCTGCTTCGCTTGCTTTGTACTCTGATGCTTTTGGTTTACTACTCATACTTCTTTTTTATAAACATAACTTGTTAACTTAAATCCATTAGCGGTTGCAGTCTTTGCCCATCCTGGGCGACTTGTGTGAAACTCAATAAGCTTCACATTTTTTTCTAAAGCAAGTTTATCTAAAAAGGTAAACCCTACTTTATTATAATTATACTCTGGTTTTTGGTAGGTTGCCCAGACAAAAAGCGTTGGCTCGCCGCCAGGGTCTGCTATCATTGAGCAAATTATAAATCCAATATATATGTCTTCTTTATAAAACATATACAAAGTTGCATTGCTGTTTCGTAATGCTAAGTATATATCTGCTGGAATCCAGTCAGAATAACTTTTCTTCCTTATAACATGTAGATCAGATTCGATTGTTTCATACGCATATCGGATCTCATCTACAGGTATTTCTTCAACAGAGACTCCATTAATAGTCAATCTCTGAACCATATCTCTTATATCGTTTACGAGGAGACATTCCTGCTCCTTTATATTTTACAACTCTACGTACACCTAAGTCTCCGCCTCTAGCTTTTAACTCAGCCTGTACTACTTCTTGATTGAATAAACTTAAATAATCTGCTGCTGCTTGTGGATCGGTCCAATCTTTTGCAGGTATTCTAAGTAACCTGTACAAAGTCCCGTAAACAATTCCATCTCTGTAACTGTTAGAAAAAGTTGTATCAATGTTGCTAGTTGTCCTGCTTGGTTTTAAAGCAACGCTTAAAAGTAAACCATTAGTGACAGAGCTATTAGGTACTGGAATAACCCAAAAAGTACTTGGGTTTTTTTGCAAGTACACTTGTGGCAACGATGTTTTATCTCGCCAATCTGGATAATTTAACTCTAAACTTCTAGGACTTATAGGGTCTAAATCATCGCCATCATAAGTCATCCACAAAATTTGATGGACGTCGGTTCCACTTGGTTGATCAAACTCGTATTCATATACACCGCTAATTGTTGTAATAGGGTCTAAGTCAAATACATAAGCTTTTGACCTTTCAGCAAACTCTATACAAGCTGACCTTAAAGTAGATTCTACTAAAGAGTCAGGACAATTAGGAACATAGGGTAGTATGTCTTTTACTAAAGAACTAAAGGATGCCATTTTATACTCCTAACCCTTGAACAGGGGGTGGAGCAATGTTCTGTCCATTCCTATCAAAGTTTGGGTTAATTAAATTTTTAGATGAAATGCCACTAGATACACTATTTAAAAATAGTTGATAGTGTTGGCTAGCTCTTTGTGCATTACCTGCAAACTCAGAGTCTTTCATATAACATCTAAACAAAACATAATCTACAAGAGCATTACCATAAATATCATCAATATAAATAGTACTACTTGTAGCACTTAAATCAGTAGGACTTCTAGAAGTTATTAGTTCTACATATGCGTTTTCACCGTCTTTTACACCCGGGTATACATAAAATTTTCTAGGGTCATCTGGATCAAACACATAATGTTTGATTACAGAACCATGGGCTGCATCTCCTGTAACAGTAGGATCATGCCAATCAGGTTCTATAGAATTTAAAATGTCTTCATCTACTAGCCTAATTGATTTTTTACCTGTTGCACTGCCACCGGTAGCACTCATGTTGCGTACTACTTTTATTAAGGACAAAGCTACATCCGGTATAGATTGCTCTGTACCAGTAACTAATTGTACGTTTGAATGATCAGCTGAAGCTTGAGGTTTAAAGTTAACTACTTCTCTTTGTGCATCATTTATGTACCTAAGCAATTCAGCTTCAGTCCATCGAACGCCAGTTGTATCCTGCAGGCTGTCCTGTATTCTGGATATTAAGTTAGCGCCCGTTAGTGTGCCCATTATTTCTTAGCGGTTTTCTTTACAGTTTTTTTAGCAGCCGGCTTTTTTTTAGCGGGTGCTTTACCATCTACATAGGCTTCGTTTATATCAGGTGTAGAGGGATCATCAGGAATATAATGTCCTTTTTCATCTCTAGCCCTAATAGGTTCGCTTGGCTTTTTATCTTTAATTGAATGGGGTTTGTGTTCTGTACACCCCTCTTGCAAGCACAATAGGCCTATGTCATGTCCAACTTCTTTTGGTACGCCAGCTTCCAGTCTGATTG
>Ga0213861_10002437_pt1 | contig 15930 bp, 16 predicted proteins | sample PICome_4_FD_160110 | JGI IMG/M metagenome (GOLD analysis project Ga0213861, IMG submission 160110) | Coastal seawater microbial communities near Pivers Island, North Carolina, United States - PICO131 | ecosystem: Environmental > Aquatic > Marine > Coastal | place: USA: North Carolina... | reverse complement strand
TTGAATGCAAATGTTGTGTCCGTTTGTATATCGCAAGTATCTTGATTTTGGCGCATTTGAATCGATTCGCGAGATGAAGAATTTAATCGATCGGGAACTGTTGCGTAAAGGACGGGCGCGCGATATCAAACTTGGACGGGGTGGTATCCGGGAAACAGAGTTTGTCGTTCAATGTCATCAGTTAATCAGAGGTGGTCGCGAGACTCAATTACAAACCACTAGTTTATATAAAGCACTGGACGTTCTGGTGGAGCTTGGTGTCATTTCAAATGATAAGCGATTGTTATTGCTCGATGCCTATCGATTTCTGCGCAATACGGAACATCGCTTACAGATTCGTGATGATTTACAAACCCAGACACTTCCTCAGGATCTGTTGCAGCTTGAGGAACTTGCAGTATCTATGGGTTTTACATCAATTGAAGCATTCGAACAGGTTCGGGAACAACATCAAGAGCTTATTCATCGAGAGTTTTCGGTACTATTTGAAGCGGATGATAGCGAGCATAACAATTCTCCCGCGGGTCTGACCGACGTGTGGTTTGATGCATTGCCCAATGACGATTCTATTGAGGTGCTTGAATCCCAAGGCTTTACGGATGGCGAGCGCTGTCTAGATATTATTCATGGCGCGCGTAGTGGACGGTTTTACAGTAGTTTTTCACGTAATAGTCGAGAACGACTGGATCGGCTTTTCCCACTTGCATTGGCTCTCATTGTTGCAACAGACCATCCAGATAAGGCATTAGTTCGTTTTGTGCGGGTGATGGAAGGTATCGGTCGACGCTCGGCGTATTTTGTATTGCTTGTGGAAAATCGCTTGGCCTTGTCCCAACTGATAGAGCTAATAAGCAGCAGTGAATGGATAGCTTTATGGGTAAGTCAGCATCCGGTTATTCTGGATGAATTGCTCAATCCACTCTCGGATGCAAAACACATTGGTCTTGAGTCTTTAAAGCATGAACTGGGTCGTCGATTAGAGAGTATAAAAGGTGATCTTGAAGCTGAGATGGATATCATGCGCGAGTTTAAGAATGGTTATTTTCTGCGCTTAGCAGCGATGGCAACTGCTGGCCTGATTGAAGATATGGAAGTACGCCGTTGTCTAACCGATCTGGCTGAAACGGTTCTGTATCATAGTGTGATTATCGCCGAGGAATCCATGAATCCACGTTATAAAGCTGAAGTGGCAGATTATCGTGATCAGCTTTTTTTCGGCATTGTGGCCTATGGAAAATTGGGTAGTGCAGAACTCTCTTATCACTCAGACCTAGATATTGTTTATTTATACGATGGTGGGAGTTCTGGCCTATCTACAGATGTGCTATCGCATTTTTTCAGCCGACTTTCCCAGCGATTACAACATGTACTGAATACTACCACCCGCGCGGGTATTCTCTACGAGACCGATATTCGGCTGAGGCCAAGCGGCAGATCGGGTGCAATGGTTTCGTCGATTAAAGCATTTGAGGATTATCAAACCGAGCATGCATGGACTTTTGAGCATCAAGCGCTTGTTCGTGCACGCTTAATATGTGAATCGTCTGAATTTACGGATCTTTTTGAAAGTGCGCGACAACAGATTTTATGTGGTGAGCGGGAAATACAGTCTCTGGCTGCAGAGATTGATGATATGCGGAAGAAGATGTCAGCAGCTAATGATCGCAGCAATGACACTCAATTTGATTTGAAGCTTGGGTCGGGGGGAATGGTAGATATTGAATTTATCTCTCAATATCTTGTTCTACGGCATGGAAGTGATATTCCTGAGTTATTGCGCGATCGATCTACCGTGGAGTTGCTGAAGCAATGTGCCGCGAATGGCTTAATTGAAGAAGCGGAATCCGATGCTCTGAGTAGTGCCTTTCGCGCTTTTTTAAGCGCGGAATCAAAATTAAAGCTGCAGGATAAAGAGGCTTTGATCGATCAAGGTTTATTAACCGAGGCTCGCTCCGAGGTGCGCAGTACCTACGACAGAATTTTTACATCTGCTAATCATGATTGATTGCTGAAAACCAACCATCCTCATTTTCTTTTTATCTTGATAATACGCCCGCAGTTTTCCGGTTGGGGTAAATCACGATGATCAGAAAACAGTTTGCTAAGGTGGTCGTAAATAGTTATCGGATAATTGGATGACGATCGGCTGCTCATGTCGATATGCATCATGATCATTTCCGTGGTGGCCGATAAATATTTTTCCGTTGCATGATACATCTCCAGATAAACATGCATTCGTTTCTTATCAAAGTCGAGCAAGCGGGCATTTATTTGTAAAGGGTCGCCTAGCTTTACTTCATCCATATAGTTTATGTGGGCCTCTAGGGTAAATGATGAGCAATTGGATTGTTTAAAATAGCTCTCATCTAATTCTATTATTTGAAACATTTTGTCCAGACCAAGATCAAAAGCGGCGACATAGTAGGCCACATTCATATGCCCGTTATAGTCGATCCATTCAGGTCTTACCGTTATGACACCTAAATCGAGTGGTGCAACATTGCTAAATTTAGACATTTTAAAATATATATGGCATTGGTTATTAGTATCCCCAGTTTTCCAGAACTGCCGATAATGATTTTAATCGTTTGAGATCCGGTTTGATAATTTGTCCCGGCGCTCCGGTCAGCGGAACTATAAAAGACTGCAATAAACTATTGGCTTCTTTGGAGAAGATAATTTGCTCAAGTCTGTTCTTTAATGGCGACGGCAGTGAACTATTAATACCGATACCGTAGGTTGGCATAGTACGACTTTGAAAAATAATTCTTAGGGATTCATTTGCGGCTGAAGCTTTCAGGTAAGTTTCGATATTAATAACTGCCGCAGAGCAATTTCCCATCGCTAATTGACGCAGTTTACGTTCGTCAGTTGGCAGTGGAAGAATAATCGGTTCACGATTAGGATTGTCGATACTAAATAATAGATGTAACGTAAATAGAGCGGGTATTTGTTCGCTACAAATGGATTTACCGGATAGGTCACTTAGTTGATAGATAGATTCATCGATGCCACTGACAACAACTACAAATGCAGCAATGTCATCGAACATTGCGAGTGGTATCACATTTTTATCTTTGGCCAGAGCACCAAGTGAATGGGCAGCCGAAATAATAATACCGGTATTAGTTAGGGGCTCACGTAAAAGGCTTAACTCATTACCAACATCAATTCTAAATTTTTCGCCGGTATAAGCCTCAAAGAAGGTTTGCAATGCCTTATGAGAACGTTGCAGCGATGGAGTATCCAGCTTATCCGGTATGCGAATGGTAAATGTATCCCCATGGGCAGCTGCCGCGATAAATATGAAAATAATTGTCCCAAGGCAGGTACTTCTAATTCCCAACTTAGCTTTCCTGTTTGGCGGACTTGACCGGATAAGCATTCACTGCATCTTCAATCCGTTGGTTCAGGTACCACATATAAAAATCCATTAAGCGCACACCAACCAGCGGTTCAACCAGATCATTGCCATGAGAGTCATAGAAACTGACCGTTGGTACCAGTTTTACGTTTCGCTCGGCACCATATTTTGCATGATTGGTGGGTGTGCCGGAAAAGTCCGTAAGGGTCATATCACCATCTATTACAACTTCACGCAAAATTATTCGAGACTGGTATTCTGGATTACTAGCGATATGATTGAAAAACTCGGTCTTAACTGCTTCGCAATAAATACAGTAACTCGCTGTATAGAGCACGACAAGGGGCTTGGATTCCGCTGCGCTGTCTATGCTATCTGCATGGAGGTCGGTGGCGAACTGCACAGGATTTGCATACGAGCCAAGGGATAATAATAGTAATAAAACACCGATAAATATTTTCATGTAAGAATCATACTGCTGATTGGGTCTCAATAACAATTAAATGGTATTTGGCAAACATTTACTAGCCACTCAGGTTGATCTTAATATGGCGCGTTTAAGCAGTTCGCTGGTGCCGGGATAACGGTGCGGTTCAATACAATACTTACTAACATCTTGTCGCCAGTCTGTGCCACTTTCACAATGTTCTCTGAACGAGTCGTACTGGTTGACTCGTGTTCCGCCTAATACCGAAACACCCCGATCAAATAATGCATCGGGTATGCAGCTAGCGGAAGGACCGATAATTGCCACACGTTTAGCATTTGAGACGGCATCCAAAATTTCGTCAACGGTATTGTTAATCAATGTTGATGCGGTGCATAAAACCTTATTACATGATTCCAATGCGGATGGGTCCATGGACACAATAAACCGGTCGGCTTTCTGCACAAATTGCTTATCCAGTTCTAGTACGGTGAGTCGTGTACCCTGACTACGGAGTTGATCTACGAGTCTCGGGAAGTAACCTACCATCCCAACATGATCGTCTCTGGTGAAATTGAAATCAGCCATCGGATTGGTTGCTGTGTCTGGTATATAGTTGGCACGATCGTATAAATGACGTGTAATTGCGCCTATAGCCCCTAGGCCAATGGCTCTTTTATCTATATCGGTTTGTAAAAACCACGCAGCAAGATCGATTACGTTTCGCGGGTAATCGGGTATCGAACCCACCTTAGGTAAGGTTAATAAATTGAAAAAGAAACCGGTGCTATTGTCGTCCAGTATGACCAGACCAAATTTTCTGGTTTTACAGGCTTGCTCATTCGACAGTGGTAAGTAAATATCCTTTACTTTGGGTAGCTGAATCTGCTCGGCGATAGTTTCGCAGGTTTTATAGAGTTGCTCGGAGAGAGACATCATAACGGTGGCTTAACAAATGTTGTTCGAAGTTTTATTAGGAAGCATTGGTATGGCTCTAGTATAAACAGGAAAGCCTCCGCTTGCTTCTGCTATAAACCATTTGATTGAAGGTGGTAACATTGAAATACTTTATTAACGTTACGGGAATTTTGGAATGACAATTTTAATCGTTGGGTTACTGATTTTTATCGGTATCCACGCACTACCATGGTCTGTTGAGGGTCGAGCCGGACTGCAACAGAAATTATCGGCAAACGGTTATAAGGTAGCGTTTTCGATCATTTCGGCAATTGGTCTTGGTTTGATCATCTGGGGTAAGTCAGTTGCTCCATTTGAGCCCTTATGGCAACCGATTACAGCGTTAAAACCACTTACGATCTGTCTTGTGTGGATGGCTTTTGTCTTATTGCCAGCAGCACATATGAAAACTAATATTAAGCGCATAACCCCGCACCCTATGTCATGGGCTGTTATTTGCTGGGGCGTGGCTCATTTATTGGTTAACGGTGATCTTGCCTCGGTATTGTTGTTTGGTAGTCTTACGCTTTATGCCATGGGTGCCATCATCTCGGCAAATACTAGAGGAGCCAAAACTTCTGATGCAGCTCTGCCGTTAAAATCGGATCTCATTGTGGTTGCGGCCGGCACAACGGTGTTTATAGTGATTGCAGGCGCACACGCACACTTATTTGGCTACCCGGTATTTTAAATATGAGTAAGCAACACCATGGGTATGATGAAGCATTTATGCTGGGTCTTGAGTGGATGTGGGGTGAAGGTTATTTATCACCAGGCGGGCCGGCTGAAGTAGCTAAGATTGTAGATGATGTGTCGCTCCGTGGATGTCATGTTCTGGATATCGGCTGCGGCACGGGTGGTGCCGATATTGAACTGGTAAACACGCATTGGGCCGAACGAGTTACTGGTATTGATGTTGAAGCACTGTTACTCGAACGTGGCCGTAAACTGGTAGAACAGAAAGGTCTTTCGGATCGAATTGACTTGCAGCTGGTAACACCAGGTGTTCTGCCGTTTGATGATGATAGTTTTGACGTAGTATTTAGTAAGGATTCGATGATTCATATTCCGGATAAGCAGTTTATCTATACGGAAATTTATCGTGTTTTAAAACCGGGTGGATGGGTAATGGTATCCGATTGGCTGGGGGTGTCATCCCCTCCGTCTGATGTAATGGCAAAGTGGCTCGATTTGGTTGGGCTGGATTTTATACTAGAGACCATCGAGCATACATCTGAGGTAGTTACCAAATGCGGATTTGAGCTTCGCGATGCGGTGGATAGAAATCAGTGGTATACCGAGGAAATGCTGAAGGAGTTGGATTCTATTAGCGGTAAAAATTTTGCGGCTTTGGTTCGGGCAATTGGTCAGCACGCGGCGGAGCAACGGTTGTCCAGTTCAACTGCAAAGTTTGAAGTAGTAAAAGGTGGTGAGCTAAGACCTAGTCATATTCGAGCGCGCAAACCGGGTTAACCCAGTGTTGGTGCTGCTTAGGGCGCTGACTGGTTAACAATGGTTAGATATTTTTCCAGAGTAGCCTCAAATCCGTGGTCAAACGACTCTACAATTATGGCGTGACCAATTGAAACCTCTTCAACACCGGGTACTACATTGAGAAAGGTGCCTAGATTCTGCAGGTTTAAGTCGTGCCCGGCATTTACACCAATTTTGCATTGATGCGCGCATTCTGCAGCCAGACGATATTGCTCGAGTGTGTCATTCGACTTTTCGCTGCCATAGTGTCGGGCATAGGCTTCGGTGTATAACTCGATTCGATCGGCGCCGGTTGCCGCTACACGTTTAATTTGTTCCGGTTCAGGATCCATGAACAGACATACGCGGATTTTTGCGGCTTTTAGGATGGCAATTTTTTCGCATAGTGATTCAGTATCACCCTGTAAGTTCCAGCCGTGGTCGGAAGTCAGTTGATTAGGATCGTCTGGAACAAGGGTGCATTGTTGCGGTTTTGCTGCTAGAACGAGTTCCATGAAATCGTCCTCAGGATTGCCTTCAATATTAAATTCGATGTCGGTATGAGCGGCGCACAGCGAGGATAAAACCGGCACGTCGTCGTAGCGGATATGTCGCTGATCCGGACGTGGGTGCACGGTTATGCCATGAGCCCCAACTGCTAGGGCACGACGCCCCATGCTTTCGACGTTTGGATAATCTGTGCCCCGAGCGTTGCGCAGCAGAGCAAATTTGTTAAGGTTTATACTGAGTTTTGTCATATCCAAACTATACCATCCAAAATCTGCAATTGGCGGGGTTAATTATGTATTTTGCTGACAAAAGTTGTCGGCTGATTTACCTAAGCTGGTAGAATCCACCTTTCCGAGATACTTTTAGTTTCAAAATTTTCATGCAATATGTTAGTACACGTGGCCATAGTGCCCGTAAGGATTTTAGTGCCATATTAACGGCTGCCCTTGCTCAAGATGGTGGTCTTTATATGCCAGACCACATCGATTCATTCACCCACGAAGAAATTACAGCACTTAAGGATGCCAGTTACGCCCAATTGGCAACGCGTATATTGAGCTATTTTGCCGGTGATTCTATTGCTTGTTCTGACGTTGAGCAGGCGATTGAAAAAGGATTGAAACGTTTTACCAGTCCGCAAATTGCGCCGTTAACCAAGCTTGGTGGAAATCGTTGGTTGCTAGAGCTTTATCATGGCCCAACACTCGCGTTTAAAGACTATGCTTTGCAGATAGTCGCTGAGCTAATAAATGATCAGTTAAATCGCACGGATCAACGAGCAATGGTGCTGTGTGCCACCTCCGGTGATACGGGGGCGGCTGCAGCAGCGGCATTTGCCGGTCGCAATAGAGTAAAAGTAGTCGTGTTGCATCCGGAAGGTCGTGTATCTGATGTACAACGTCGCCAAATGACAACGTTGCCCGACGATAATATTTTGAATGTGGCTATTCGAGGGGATTTTGATGATTGTCAGGCCCTGGTTAAGGCTATGTTTCAAGATTCTATTGCTGATGACTTAAAACTTACCGCGGTCAATTCGATTAACTGGGCCAGAATCGTCTCCCAAGTTGTTTATTATGCATGGGCATCCTTACAACTGGCAGATAAGGGAAATCCTCATTTCGTCGTGCCGACTGGAAATTTTGGCAATATATTAGCCGCTCAAGTGGCGCGTAAGCTGGGCTTCCCCATTGGTCAGCTCACATTATCGTCTAATGAAAATGATGTGTTACCGCGTTTTTTCGAAAGCGGGCATATGCAACGACGAGAAACCCTGCCGTCACTTTCTCCGAGTATGGATATTCAGGTATCGAGCAATTTTGAACGTGCATTATGGTGGGCAATGGATTGCGACTCTGATGCATTACGGGCTTCTCAGCAGGCGTTAGCCGAAACCGGTGAATACGCCGTTCCTGAAGATATAATGACACGCCTTCGCGAACATTTTAATGCGGTGCGCTGCACTAAAGTTGACGCGGTAAAGGAAATTCAGCGTGTTCACAAAGAGAATAATCTGGCGATTTGCCCGCACACGGCGACCGCCAGTTTTGCCTCACGTTCGATAGACGCTAGCAACAATCCAGTGGTGGTCGTAGCGACTGCACATCCGGCTAAATTTCCGGTTGGTGTGGAACAGGCACTGGGCGCGGTTGAACCATTGCCAGACGATATTGAACGGGCGTTATCCGGTGAAGAACGTTTTATAACCCTAGATGCAGATTTGGATCAGTTGCGTCAGAAATTGATTGATTTTTCGTAAATTATTTTTATAACTTTGTCGACTAACTGCACGACACTAAGCATCGTTGCAAAGATAGTAGACTTAACTTTTCAGAGATATTCTTAATATGAATTCCGCTTTTTATATGCTGGTTGCCGCTATGGCGATTATTGTTACCGCCTCTAATATTTTGGTGGAACAACCCATAAACGACTGGCTTACCTGGGGTGCATTAACCTATCCGGTGGCGTTTCTAATAACCGATCTTGCTAATCGAACCCAAGGTGCGGCGGTTGCTCGCAAGGTTGTTATCGTAGGCTTCGTAGCCGCGGTAGTCATGTCTTTATTATTGGCAAACCCGCGTATTGCATTGGCATCGGGAACGGCCTTTTTGGTTGCCCAGTTATTTGATGTTTATGTATTTGATCGTCTGCGTAATCAAAGCTGGTGGATGCCACCTTTGGTTTCTTCAACCTTGGGCTCAATCGTAGACACGGCACTATTTTTCTCAATCGCTTTCGTGGCAACCGGTTTGCCGTGGGTAACCTGGGCGATTGGCGATTTTGGTGTGAAAATGGCACTGGCGTTGATCATGCTGATTCCTTTTCGGGTTGCGTTTGTTCGATGGCAGAATACTCAGCAAGCGATTTAATTAGAGAAATGTAAAACCCGGTTGCAAAATGCCCATGTTGACGTTGATAATCATGGTTTTTGTTACAATATTTCTTAATCGGGTTTTAACATGGATCCACTTTTAACCTCATTCACGCTCAAAAATCTTACGCTTAAAAACCGTATTGTTAGCACCGCTCATGAACCGGCGTACACGGATAATGGCATGCCCGGTGAACGTTACCAGCGCTACCATGAAGTTAAGGCAGAAGGTGGCCTTTCCCTTTCCATGTTTGGTGGTTCGGCCTGTGTAGGGCCAGATTCACCTCCCGTCTTTGGACAGCTTAATGTTGGCGTTGACCGGATTATTCCGTATTTTGAATCATTCTCGGAACGGTTGCATAAACATGATTGCGGATTAATTTGTCAGCTTTCTCATATGGGTCGTCGCACCACATGGAATGCGGGGGACTGGTTGCCAGTAGTTGCACCATCGCGGGTTCGAGAACCCGCACACCGAGCTTTTCCAAAAGCTATGGATCCTGGCGATATAAAGCGCGTTATAAAATACTATGCCGACGCCGCACGACGCTGTCAGTTGGGTGGTTTAGACGGTGTAGAGATTATTTCGACTACGCACTTACCCGGGCAGTTTTTATCGCCGGATACCAATACTCGTACGGATGGTTATGGAGGCTCATTAGCCAACCGCATGCGCTTTACTCTTGAACTGCTCGAAGCAATCCGATCTGCTGTGGGTGATGATTTTATCGTTGGAATACGTAGTGAAATTCATGGCGATAGCACCGGTGGCTTGTCCGCCGAAGAGGGTATGCAAGCGTTGCGTATGACACAGGATAGTGGCCTGATTGATTATCTTAATCTGAACCACGGGCGTTCTGATACTAACTACTGGATTTCTCTGTTTTCGGTGCCACCTATGTGGCAAAAGTTAGCGCCCTGGTTGCAGTTAGTTGGAAGTATTCGACAAGAATTAAATGTGCCTGTGGTGCATGCCTGTCGTATCTCAGATGTCGAAACGGCACGCTATGCAATCGATAGCGGCATGCTGGACTTGGTTGGCATGACACGTGCGCATATTGCTGATCCAAATATCGTAACTAAAATTGAGCAGGGCAATGCAGAGCGTATTCGACCTTGTGTGGGCGCCGGCTATTGTATCGATCGGATTTATGGCGAGGGCGAGGCATTATGTCTGCATAATGTTGCGACCGGACGCGAGTCAACGATACCTCAACTAGTTGATAAAAGCACATCTCCGGCAAAGAAGGTTGTTGTAGTGGGAGCTGGCCCTGCTGGCCTGGAGGCGGCGCGGGTATGCGCTGAGCGGGGTCATGAGGTTGTTTTGTATGAGGCTGCGCCACGAGCCGGAGGGCAAGTGTTGCTAGCAGCTCGGGCCGGTTGGCGTAAGGATTTAGTCGGTATCGTGGATTGGCTGGTTTCAGAAACGGAATTGCTTGGTGTGACTATGCGCTGGCAGATGGCCGCACGGGAAGATATATTGGCTGAAAAACCGGATATCGTGATCATGGCTACAGGCGGTATTCCTGATACAGATTATATGCATGGTGGGGAGTTTGCGATTAGTTCATGGGAAGCACTGAGCGGTGCCGAGCTTCGCGGGCGCATAATGGTTTACGACGATAACGGTCAACATACAGGTGTGTCTTGTGCTAATTATTTGGCCGAGCAAGACGACTGTGAAGTTGTTCTGGCTACTCCAGACCGCCATGCTGCAGCTGAAATGGGCGCATCGAATTATCCGATCTATATGCAGAACTTTTACAAGCTTGGCGTAAAGGTGATTCCTGACTATCGATTGACCCATATTCATAATATGGACGACGGATTTGAAGTGTCGTTGTCGAACGAATTCGGTGGTCCGGTAATAACTGAAACCGTTGATCATGTTGTGGTCGAGCACGGCAGTGTGCCGGTTGATGATCTGTTTGATGAATTAACTGAGCACTGTATAAATGAGGGTTTACTCGACTATGATTGGTTACTGGATGAGGACGCACCGACGTTACCTGATGCGAATGGTATACAGATGTTTCGTGTGGGTGATGCAGTGACAAGTCGTAATATTCATGCCGCGATTCTGGACTCCCGACGTTTGTGTATGCGTATTTAGAATGAACAGCAATTACGATTCAGCAGGTGCGGGGCATCTCGAGCCAGTATTTCGCTTCGCCGGTGAGGGTGGAGTAATTGTTGAGTTTGGTGAGCATTTAAATCTACAGGTAAACAATGCCGCACTGGCATTTGATCAGGCTATACATGATGATTTGTTATCAGGGATTATAGAAACGACACCCACCATTCGTTCTGTGTTCGTTCGCTTCGATCCACTGATTGTTCATTCTAGAGATGTGGCTACTCATCTTCGTGGTGTGTTATCCGATATTGATTGGTTAAAGCAGGCCCCGGGTGGTCAGCGCACATTATGGCGTGTACCGGCTATTTATGGCGGCAATTATGGGCCAGACCTCGACCGGGTAGCGGAGTTTAGCGGGCGCTCACCCGAGGAAACAATTGCCTCCCATGTCTCCCAGCGTCAGCGTGTATTAATGATTGGTTTTGCTCCTGGACAAGCCTATTTAGGGATTCTAGATGAGACCTGGAACATCCCCCGACTAGAAAAAATAACCCCCCGAGTTGAGACAGGATCGATAGCGGTGGCGATACGACAGACGGTTTTATTTCCGGATGCGTCGCCAACAGGATGGAGTTGTATTGGTCGTTCTCCATTTAGAAGTTTTCGTCAGGGCTCGGATCAGCCATTTCCGCTAAAGGCTGGCGACGAGTTACAGTTTGTAGAGGTCTCCGAGACAGAGTTTACGCAATTGCTGGAACGTGATCGAAAAGGTGAATTAATCGTGCAGGGCTCACCAATATGATAATGGGCTTCAAGCTTGTGAGAGATTTTAAATGAGTGGAATTTCCATTCAATCTATAGGTCCAGGTTGTCAAATACAGGATCTGGGTCGACCCGGTTGGCATCGGTATGGAATCACCGAGGGTGGCGCAATGGATCGGCTTGCATTGCAAGAGAGCGCGGCATTACTTGGTCAGAGTGCGAATCTAGCCGGCCTTGAAATCGCCGGCTTAGGCGGTGTACTTACCGCGGTAGGCGGCTCGATTCGATTCTCACTCACCGGTGCGCCAATGCCGGCGCGCATAGACGACACACAACTTGAGTGGAATTCGTGTTACACATTGCACGAAGGACAGAAGCTAATTACCGGCCTTGTGGAGTCAGGTATGTACAGTTATATCGGTTTCGGTGGCGGTATTGATACGCCACCTGAATTGGGTTCTCGGTCCACAAATGTTCGTTCGGCAATTGGTGGATATCAGGGTAGGTACATACAGGCAGGCGATATCCTGCCATTAGGTGAGAGCGCCGTGGACTATTCCGGTTCAAGATTGCAACCTATAGAGCGCTTGGGCGGTGGTTCGATTCGAGTGGTTTGGGGTCCGCAAGCCTATTTATTTAGTGATCACGAACAACAGCGGTTTCTTGATACTCAGTATCGTGTTGAACACCGATTGAATCGCATGGGTGTGCGTTTGGAATCCGACCATGCACCTTTAAAGGCTAGTGGGCATTTATCGGCTGTTTCCGATGCGGTTGCACTCGGTGATATTCAGATTCCCGGAGACGGTTATCCGGCCGTGTTGCTTGCTGATCATCAATCCACCGGTGGTTATCCGCGTATCGCAACCATTATTTTAGCGGATATGGCACGCATGGCTCAGGCACGACCGGAAACGGTAGTGCAGTTTGTGGCTGTGGATATCGATGAGGCGGTATCAGCACTGCAAGATCAAATGCAAGTTGTTCATAATCTAGCGAACACGCTTGAGCCATTATTGCGCAATCCGGCAGATATTGACAACTTATTATCCTATCAACTTGTCAGTGGTTTTATAGCTGACGAACGTCTTCCCTGGGAGAAACAGAACCGTGACTGACACTATTGATTTAAACGCAGACCTTGGCGAATCGTTTGGTAGCTGGAATATGGGTGACGATAAAGCCATGCTTGATATTGTGAGCTCCGCCAATGTGGCTTGTGGTTTTCATGCCGGTGATCCAATGGTGATGACCGATACGGTAAAGGCGGCTCGCGAGCGTGGTGTATTTATTGGTGCGCATCCCGGTTTTGATGATATACGTGGTTTTGGGCGACGTCGCATGACGGGCTTACCGGTGGCAGATTTACGTGCGTCGATTATTTACCAAATTGGTGCTTTGCAGGCAATTGCAGCAACTGAGGGAATGAAATTAACCCACGTAAAACTACACGGCGCACTTTCAAATATGGCTTGTGAGGATGCGGAGATGGCCCGTATTTGCTTACAGGCTATTCAGGCGGCGATGCCTGATATTATGATTGTTGTTGTGGCAACGACTCAATTGCATAGAGTTTCCGAAGCGTTAGGCTATCCTATGGCGCAAGAATTGTTCGCGGATCGTGCGTATGCCGATGATGGTAATTTAGTCTCTCGCTCTCTGCCTGGTGCCATGATCCACGACGCTAACGAAGCCGCCGATCGTATGTTGCGAATGATTGATGAGCAGGCACTTATTTCAATTTCCGGTAAACGTATACCGGTAAACCCCCAGACCATTTGTGTACATGGAGATTCACAAGGAGCAGTCGCCATGGCGGAAGTTCTACGTAATCGTCTTGAGAATAACGGTATACGGATTGCCGGTTTTATCTAGTCGCGAATATATAACAGAACGATACCACCGGTAATCATTAATCCGCCAAAAAGTTGGTATAGATTTAACCGTTCTCCAAATAGAACTGTTGAAGCGACTAATGCAAGTACTACGGTTCCGGCAACAACGGTTGGAATCACCACACTCGCCGACATGGCGGGTAGACCGCTTATTCCTGAAAATAGATAAAAATACAGTATCTCGGCGATACCGATACATATTCCGGCGCCAATAGCCCAGAGATAAGTAGGCATTGGCAGTGTCATGCTATGCCCGCCTTGGACCTTTAGAAAAATGGCAAAGATAATTGAGGTTGATAGCGCAGCAATTTGCAAGGCAATGGTTGCCGTTATTGTAGTGCTGGCGACAGCGCCTGCTACATCAGCAGATTGTTTGACCAGCAAGTTATAGCCGGCATAAAGAACCGTTGTTGCGGCAAGTAGGATGATCGAAAGCATGAGGTAGCTACATCTATAAAGGCAACGAATGGAGTAGCACTAATTAACTAAAGAAAGTTTCTGCTTAATAATTTTACTCAATAACTTTGAATCCGTTAAAGGTAGTAAATGGCTTGTTGGGGTTTCAATAACATCCCAACGGTCATCCACTTTCAGTTTATCGGCGAAGGGTGTAAAAATATCTTCTGGGTTATTTTTAGCGCGAACGTAGCAGCGGTGTAGTCTGTCCAAGTCTTCGAGACTTGATGTTGCCGCTTCAAGAAAGGTGTTAATTGGTTGTGTCTGTAAACGTTGTTGCCATTGTTCCGAAGCGGTGGTTTTTTCAATATTCCACCGCTGGTGAATGTCGGGGATAGGTATATCTCGCTTTAATCGTTTTAGGATAGATAGCTCTCGTTGTGCATCTACTGGTAAATAATCGGCTAGTGCTTTTCCTGCCTCTGGAACGAAGGCATCTAGAAAAATAAGCTGGGAGACATTTTCTGTAAGTCGGCTGGCAGCTTCACTAACAACCATACCACCATAGCTCCAGCCGACCATTGTAAGGTTTTCCAGATCAAACATTTCCACACAACTTACCACTTGATCAACATGATTAATTAGTGAAACAGGTGCTTGGCCATTATTTAAATCGGCCGGGCAGAGTAGGTCTGGTGTGATTACACGATGGCCTGCGGCTTCCAGACTTTGCCGGAGGCTGCGCCATACCCAGCTGCGAAACCAGGCACCATGAACAAGTAAGATAGGGGAGCGCGCACTCATGGAATGATTACCTCCATTTGACTGTTGCGTTCAATAGCGATATTTTCCAATGCGTTTTGTAACGATGCCTTCGCATCCGCGTCTCCATGCACAATTCGTACTTGTTGCGGTAGATCGGGAATTCGATTGATAAAACGGATGAGATCTTCCCGGCCGGCATGGGCTGAATATCCACCTAATGAGGTGACTCTGGCACTGATGGAATATCGTTTGTCATCCAATTCTACATAACCTCCCTTGGGGCCATAGTTTTGGATGTCTCTTCCGGGTGTGCCCTTAGCTTGATAGCCAACAAACAAAATATCATTTACAGGGTTTTCTATAAGCGCTTTAAGATAATTCATAATTCTACCACCGGCGCACATACCGCTCGCCGCTAACACAATACAAGGATAATTATTACTTTTCAGTTGATTTACTAGCCGCAGATGTTCCTTGTGGCTATCTATAGTTATTAACTGATCAAACGCCAGTGGATGTCGCTCACTGTTGACCTTGGCTCGTGCTTCTGCATCCCAGAATCCACGTAGTTTTCGATATACATTTGTGAAACGTGCCGCCAGCGGAGAGTCAACAATAATAGGTAATTTGTCCCAATGCAAATCCTTGTTAACTGGTTTGCCTCGTAGTTTGAAAATAATATCCTCTAGTTCGTAAAGTAGCTCCTGAGTTCTACCGATACTAAAAGCCGGAATCATGACGACACCGCCATTCTTTAGGGCATGTTGAATCACTTTACGAAGCTTGTCCTTGCGTTCTTTGCGTCCTTCATGGTTCCGGTTTCCATAAGTGCTTTCGATTACGACGGTATCCGCTTTTCGTGGCGGTTGTGGGTTGGGTAATAATGGTGCATGAGGAGCGCCAAGATCTCCTGAAAAAACCGTGATACGT
>Ga0213861_10002436_pt1 | contig 15938 bp, 16 predicted proteins | sample PICome_4_FD_160110 | JGI IMG/M metagenome (GOLD analysis project Ga0213861, IMG submission 160110) | Coastal seawater microbial communities near Pivers Island, North Carolina, United States - PICO131 | ecosystem: Environmental > Aquatic > Marine > Coastal | place: USA: North Carolina... | reverse complement strand
CCACGTAGCCAAAAACGTGGTACATGGGCAATGAAAACAACATCCGTGTGCCCTCCCCCCGCGCAATCGTGTACGCCGAGGCATAGGCTGCGCGCAGCAACATATCGTGCTCCAGCATCACCCCCTTGGGCGATCCAGTGGTGCCCGAGGTATAGATAATATCGGCGTTCGAGCTCGCCAGATCCTGCTTGGCATAGTCTTGCATGCGTCTGTAGTCGTGCGCCGTTCCGGCCTGCTGCAATGTCTTGAGGGTATATTTCGTTCCAGAGCGTGGTGCCACCTCTGCGGTCTCGAAAACGACGACGCGCTGAAGCTTCCCAAGCCCCAAGTCTGCTGGCGTGGGCTGCGCCCAACCGGGCACCAATTCGTCCAGGTCGGCAAGGTAATCGCGATCCAGGAAACCGTCCATGGTGATTAGCATCACGGCATCGGATTGCAACACAATGTATTCGATCTCGCGCGCGCGCAGCAGGTAGTTTATCGGCACAGCCACCGCGCCCATCCGGGCGATAGCAAACTTGAGCGCCACAAACTCAGGATAGTTGCCCATAATCAGGGCGATATGATCACCTACCCGGATTCCGGCGTTGACCAGTCCCGCCGCCAGCTCGATCGACCACTGGACGATGTCGGAGTAAGAATATGAGCAGGTGTCAGTAATAACCAAAGGCGAATCACCAAAATGACTAGCCATGTGGTCTAGGTGTTGCGACAAGGTTCTGGGCACCCAGGTTGGATGCAAGGCTTCTATCCAGCGTCGCCTAGCGTCTGGCGAATTTACGGCCATTAATCAGTCTGCCTCAATTATTTTGTTGGAAGCCTACCATAAATTCCACGCATATGTTGACTAAAAACAAACAGTTGTTATAACCTCGACTTAGCTGCAGGCTGCGCCCTAGGCCAATCGAAATCATTCGTAATCATTATCATTCCGGTTTAATAAATATCGAGGACAGTTATGGATTTTTCTTTTTCAGAAGAACAGCGCATGTGGCGGGATATGCTAGACACATTCATGGAAAAAGAGGTCGGACGGGAGTACACACGCGAGCATGATCAGTCTCGCGAATTTCCCGACGAGATATACCAGAAAATGGCAGGCCAGGGCTGGCTGAACTTGCTGATCCCGGAAGATATGGGCGGCATGAACTGCGACCCAGTCATGTTTGCCATTTTCTGCGAGGCAATCGGTAAGTTCAGCCTGGACACGGCAGCCTGCATCATGACCTCCATGTTTACCGCATTAAATATCGTTAACCACGGTACCGAAGAACAGGTGGCGGCACACGTCCCTGGTTACATGCGCGGCAAGCAGAAGTTCGCTATTTCTATCAGTGAACCGCAGTCGGGTTCGGATGCAGCAGCAGCGCGGACCAAAGCCGAACTTATCAACGGTGAATGGGTACTCAACGGCAATAAGGTATGGTGCTCGGGTGCTCACCTGCCTGACACAACTATCGTCCTGTTGGCCCGCACCAGCGAGGAGCGCTATGCCGGTCTCAGCCTGTTCCTAGTGCCCAACACGGCGCCGGGGCTGCACATTAAAAAGATGGATACCATCGTACGCAAGAGCCTGGGTACCACCGAATTTTTCCTCGACGATGTTCGGCTACCGGCCAGCGCACTGCTCGGGAAGGTCGGTAGTGGCTGGACTTACATTGGCGAGCACCTCGAGCTAGAGCGGTTAAGTATAGCGGCATCGCAGCTGGGCAACGCGCGTACAGCACTGAATGATACGATCAAGTACACCTGCGACCGTGAAGCGTTCGGGAAGCGACTGGCTGACTTTCAGGTGTTGCGACATCGCATGGCCGAGGACGCGACAAAAATTGAGGCTGCGCACTGGATGGTGTATGCCGCCGCCAGCAAAATCTCGCGTGGTGAGCGCGCCCTCAAAGAAGTGGCAATGGCCAAGGTGTTCTGTGCGGATATCGCCTTCCAGGTCGCGTTCAATGGCATGCAGGCGCTGGGTGGTTATGCGCAGTTGCCCGAATATGACATGGAGCGCTACTTCCGCGAAGCCAAGCACGGCATGGTCGGCGGCGGCACCCGGGAGATACAGAACAGTATTATCGCCAAAGAGATCGGTATTTGAGAAACCGATAAACGAATTTGTTCACAAAACGTTTTGCAGTTGAATAATCGATAAGAGGAACAGCTATGAGTAAATTGGATGGGAAAGTCGCGATTGTCACCGGCGCCGCACAAGGCATGGGTGAATCGCATGCAAGGGTCATGGTCGCCGAAGGCGCCAAGGTCGTGATGACAGATGTTAATGCTACTTCCGGCACCGCCATCGCCGAAGAGCTCGGCAGCAATGCCCTCTTTGTTGAACACGACGTGACCAGCCCCGCCGACTGGGCGCGAGTAATGCAGGCCGCCGAAGCGGAGTTCGGCACGGTCGACGTGCTGGTCAACAACGCTGGCATACTCGGTCCTATCGAAGCAACAGTCGACTTGCCGCTCGATGCTTTTAATACGGTCTGCAACATCAACCAGACCGGAGTTTTTTTGGGAATGCGATCGGTACTGCCAGGCATGCTCGCGGGAGATGGAGGTTCAATAGTGAACATCTCTTCGATAGCCGGCATCGTAGCCATCGTCGGGGCGCCCAACCTTGCCTATGTGGGTAGCAAGTTTGCAGTTCGAGGAATGACCAAGCAGGTAGCCATTGAATACGGTAAAGACAACATCCGGGTAAATTCCGTGCATCCTGGCTACATTAAAACACCCATGATGGCGGCGGCCACAGACGAAGAAGGCGGCGGTGCCGTGGAGGTGATTCCACTGGGCAGAATGGCCGAACCCTCCGAAGTGTCAGATCTGGTTGTTTTCCTGGCCTCCGATAACTCATCATTTATTACCGGCATGGAGCACGTGATTGACGGTGGTATGACAGCGGCCTGAGTGAGCAGCCATCCGGGGTTTCAAGTCTGGATGGCCGTCGCAGCCGACGGCACAGGCTGGCAAAAGGCTCTTAACGGGTGCGAAGACCGCAAATCATTATGTCGGCGATCTTCGCGCCAATTTCTGCCGGCGAATAGGCCCCGCCATCACGATACCATTCCGGTGTCCAGTTCAGCGCACCCATGATCGCCAAGACCTCGACCTTGCTGTCAAGCTCCGAGGAGAACTCGCCTGCCGCAATGCCTTCCTTGAGTAAATCACTATAGAACTTGGCGTAGCTGCGTCGCATTCTTTTAGCCCGCCCGAGATTCGGTTGTGTCAGGTAGCGCCATTGGTGGAAGACGATCAGCATCTTTGCTGGATCTTCCGCCACAACTTCAATGTGACGCCCAACCGCATAGCGAAGTTTCTGTTCCGCAGTCCCGGACATTTCCCGCACTGCTACTTCAATCTGCAAAAAGCTGTTGATACCACTGGAAACAATTTCCAGCAGCAATTCCTCCTTACTCTTGATGTGCGCATAAAGACTTCCCGGTAACACGCCCACGTTCCCCGCGATGTCGCGCATCGTGGTGCCGGTATAGCCCATTTTACTGAACAGCAGTGACGCCTGCTTTATTATTTTATCCCTCACCTTGGAGGTCCGAACTGACTGTTTTCTGGCCATTTGCGACTGTTCTGTCTGTTGAGAGGTTAATAAAAGAGTTTTAATGACATTGGCCAACGCATTCCTTAGCTAGAGAACAGTCACCGGCTCCGTAGTATCCCCAAGCCTACACGGGGATGGGCAAATCCCGCAATAACAAATGATTGTTTGTTTGCGCCGACTTTGCTAGATTCAAGTCAAATTTTAGCTCTCGTCTAGCCTTACAGCGTGGTCAGCGCTTCCCAGAGTTCAGGTTTTTTTATGCGCGAAGACATCATCAAACTTGCCAATGCCGCTGATTGCAAAAGCTACGAGGCATCACGTGAGCAGTACCCGCTGCCGCCCGCGCAGCTTGACGGCAGAGTTTACACAGACCCTCAGCTCTATGCTGCCGAGCGCAAGCGAATCTTTCTCGAGAGCTGGTTTCCAGCCTGCCCCTTAAGCGACATCCCCAGCCCCGGGGATTACACAACCTGGGAGCGACTCGACCAGTCCGTGATCATCATCAGGCAGGATGACGGTACGATCAGGGCGTGGCACAACGTCTGCCTGCACCGTGGCGCAAAACTGGTGACAGGCAGCGGGTGTGCAAAAGGTGGGTTGATCACCTGCCCCTGGCACGGTTTCAGTTATACCACCGCCGGCGCGTTGACCAGAATACCGCTTGCCGACACCTTCGATACGAGCGCAATTGCGGATCGTCGCTGCCAGGCCGTGCGCACACAAAGCTGGGGAGGCTACTGCTGGCTGACATTTTCCGATAATCAAAAACCGCTGACCCATTACCTGGCCAGCCTTCATGACGAACTTAGCTATTACAAACTCGACACCTTCGCTACTCCCTACCGGACGTCTTTCACTATCAATGCAAACTGGAAAGCGACGGTCGATGCGTTTAATGAAACCTGGCATGTTCCGTTTACCCACCGCGGCACACTTGGCGGGCTTATGCGATGGAAAGAGGCCAGCATACGAATTGATTCGCCACACTCGTGGATGACGTTGCCTGTCGAAAAGTTTACCGAGCGAGCCGGGGCGCAGGCCAGCCACCAGGAGGCCAACGTCTGCCATTACACCGTGTTTCCAAATACGATTTTCAGCTGCTTCCCTACCCATTTACAGATGTGGTCGGTTTACCCGGTCGCTATTAACCGCACTGTCCTGGACGCCTGGGGCATTGTTGGGCCCGCTCCGGCCGGCATAGAGGAAGATGACTGGCAAGTCCAAAATGCCCGAAGCTGGCAACATTTTCTCGATGTGTCAAGCGAGGATATTCGCATTTTGGATAGTCTGGACGACGTGGTCCGCTCCGAGGGCTACAACGGATCAATGTTCAATACCGCCGAAAGCCGCCTCACCGCGTTTCATCAGGAAATTCTTTCGCGTTGTTCTTTTGACGGATTCTCCGACACAGACTAGTCCTTACCGGTACGCCGCTAGTCAACACCAAGGTTGACTAGCAATAAAGCCCGGCCTATTATAAAAAACAACTACTTGTTTGGTTTAGTCAACCCGGAAAACTAAAATGGCAAAAAATGTTAGCACTGCGGAAAAGGTGACTGCCATCGATGAATTCGTTCGTGGCAATCGACCTACTCGCGAGCAGCTGATCGAAAAGTTCGGTAGGGATTTTTTTAACGATTTCGATTTTGATGATCCAGGCTTCAACACTCATCTCGACGACATTCTCGATAACATGGTTGACCATTGTCCGGTGGCACGCAGTAATGTTGGCAATGGCTACTGGCTGGTCAGTCGTAATTCCGATGTGCGCCGGGTTGGCCAGGACTGGAAATCATTCTCCAGCGCCAAGGGTTATATGCCCAACAGACCCGACGGCCTCCCCTATCTAATGCCCGAGGAATCCGACCCTCCAATCCATACTGCCTGGCGGCAAGTGCTGAATCCGCACATGAGCCCCAAAAAAGTAGCCAACTACGACACCATCATTAGACAGGATGCCAACGTCCTCATTGATCGTTTTATCGAGCGCGGCGAGTGTGAATTCATAAGTGATTTTGGCGCGATACTGCCGGGCTGGGCGTTTTTCAAGAATGTGCTCGGTGTGCCGGTGGATGATCTTGATGTTCTGGTCGACTCGGTCGAGCGTGGCACCTTTGCGCCGGTAGATGAGCGTCCCGGTCATATGCAGGTGATATTCGACTACCTGGACAACTACCTTAGACTGCGATCTGAGGAACCGCCCCGTGACGATATTGTCAGTACGATACTGGAAAATGTCCGCTACCCCGACGGTAGCTATGCACCCTGGGATCATCAGGTCAGTATACTTGTAGACATCACATTTGGCGGAATAGCGACAACCACCTATGTAATGGGGTCCACGGTTCACTACCTGGCGACCCATCCGCAAGACAGGCAAGCCATTATCGATAATCCGTCACTTATGGACTCCGCTGTAGAGGAATTTATACGCGTTTTCCCTCCTGTGGTGGCGCTCGGCAGGACATGCACCCGGGATGTCGAAGTGTCCGGCACGCAGATGAAAGAAGGTGATTTCGTGATGCTGGTTTACGGCGCTGCATCCCGTGACCCACGGGTGGTTGAAGATCCACAGAAAATCGACATCTTTCGTGAATCAGTTATCCATTCGACCTTTGGGGTCGGTCCACACCGCTGCATAGGGTCCCACCTGGCTCGCATTGAATTAAAGGTCTTTATCGAGGAGTGGCTCAGACGGATACCTTCTTTTTCCGTCAAGGACGGTACCAGACCGACCTACGAAACCGGTTTTCTACGCTCGATGCGCAACCTTCATCTAACCTTTTAGCCATGAACCGGACTGCAGCCAGCTTCGCAGACTACCAGCACGGCTATAACAATGCCGCTCTGAGCCGGGATAATGGCATCCTTGTCGTCAAATTGCAGACCGAGGGCGGAGAATTCGTCTGGAGCGCCGAAGCACACGAGGAACTAGGCTTTCTTTTCGCCGACATTTCCACCGATCGAGATAACAAGGCGGTGGTACTGACCGGAACGGGTGCTAATTTCTGCGCGGAGATCAACGCCGCCAGCTTTAAACTGAGTACACCACAAGAATGGGATCTGACCTTTCATGAAGGCAGGCGCCTGCTCATGAATCTGCTGAGCATCGAAGTGCCGGTGATTGCAGCCATCAACGGTCCCGCCCGCATCCACCCAGAGATTCCTGTCTTGTCGGATATCGTTCTGGCGTCCGAGACAGCGGTATTCCAGGACGCCCCCCACTTCATGTCGGGAATTGTTCCCGGAGACGGTGCTCATATCGTCTGGCCACATATTATCGGTCCAAATCGTGGCCGCTACTTTTTAATTACCGGCCAGGAGTTGTCCGCCAGCCAGGCCGAGGAGTACGGCGCAGTAAACGAGGTGCTGGCTCCTGAGCTGCTAATGGATCGGGCAATAGAGCTGGCTACTTACATCGCGGCCATGCCTGAGCTCACCCGCCGCTATACACGCGTGGCTCTCACCCAACGAATAAAACGGTTACTGGAAGAGGGTCTGTCTGTGGGTCTGGCGCTGGAGGCTCTTGCGGCAATTTCAGGTGTACCACGCGACGGTCGCCTCGGCGAAGCCCAATAACCCCGAACTGTACTGGATAAAGCTCATGAAAATTAAAATCGAGGCAAACCTTTGCACCGGACATGGTCGTTGTTGTTTCTATGCTGATGAGGTCTATGACCTCGATGACAACGGCTACAGTATTTTTATAGGCCAGACAATTGATGTCGATCCCGCAATGGAGGACATGGCGCGGCTGGGCGCACGGAACTGTCCCGAGCAAGCCATCGAAATCATCGAAGACTGATAAAAATGATAAATGTGAACGAGCGCTGCGGGTAGCAGGGCGAACTGTGTTTCCATGGGCTGTTACAGCTCAGTTTGCGGGAGAATCGCTATGAGCGGACGTATCCTCCAGGATCCCGCCAACAAGTTTTTCGAGGATTTCGAGGCCGGAGATATTGTGCGCACCCGTGGTCGGACCATCGATGTGGGGGACATCACGCTGTTCGCCGGCCTCACCGGCGATCACTATCAACTGCACACCGATGAACAGCACTGCCAGGAGACTCGATTCGGCACCCGCATCGCACATGGCCCGTTTACGTTTACCATCGCCGTCGGACTGGTGGCAATCAGCGGGTTCTATGGCGACGCAATTGTAGCCCTTGTTGAAATAAATGGCTTAAAAGCGCTCAAGCCTGTCTTTCCCGGCGACACACTCCGTGTCGAGGCGACAGTAATGACCTTAGGCGCAGCAAAAAACCCAAAATACGGCTCGATTGAAGTGAATTACTCAGTGTTGAATCAGAGCGATGAAGCAGTGATGACGTTCCTGCAAATCATGCTGGCTAAGCGCCGTGACGCGACCAACACAAACTAAGCGGAGGATTAATCCTTGTTAGATACAAAACCCCTGTACGTCAACGCTGATTCGCCGAATGATCCGGTATTCGCAGGCGTGGGCGAAATCCCCTCCGGTCGTTACCCCGACCGCTCATTTATTGGCGACTTGACCAAAGTCGCCCAGCTGGCCATCGCCGATAGTGGCATGGTGCCATCCGACATCGACACCATTCTGCTAATCCCCAATTTGCACTCCTTCGACGATCAGGCCGATCTGGTCTTTTCCAGAATGGTGGAGGAGCTCGGCATTACCAAGCAAGCCAAGGCCAGTTTTATGGTCCACTCTGGCGGGTCGACCAGTGACAATGCTGTGCGCACTGCGTCGGGCCTTATCGCCATCGGGCATGCAACGAACGTATTGGTCCTGCAGTGCGAGCATTGGGGCTCAGCGGACGTCAATCAGATGATAACTATGCTCACCAAAAACGGTATTCCGCAGGAGTGGGAGCAGACGGTGGGTCTGCAGTTCAATGCGATCGGTGCCTTGATAACACGACGATATATGCACGACAGCCAGTCTACTCCGGAAGAGATGGCTGCCGTATGCGTCACTTTACGTAAATGGGCTCAGCTCAATCCCAATGCGATGTATCAAGGCAAGGCTCTGACAGTGGAGCAAGTGGTGAACTCCAAGTTTGTGGCTGAACCGCTGCATGCCATGGAGTGCCCTATGCTTGCCGACGGTGCAGTGGCATTTGTGATGACTAGTGCCGAGAATGCCCGCGCCAGAGGTATGGAGCGCGCGGTGCGCGTCGCCGGATCAGGGGGTTGTGTCAGTCATTACAGCATTGGGCAGGAGACCGAGCTTTCCTTACTTGGGTGGAAAATCGCCGCAGAGCGCGCCTATGCGCAATCCGGATGGTCACCGGATACCGCAGATTTTGCGCAGATTTATGACTCTTATCCGGCAGTAACCACCATTGCTCTGGAGGGACTGGGTATAGCGGCGCCTGGCGAAGGTGCTCGTTGGTTTGCCGCTGGCCATGGCGATCCCGGCGGCAAATTCCCGATCAACACCAATGGCGGGCTTCTTTCTGCGGGTCATACGGGTGTTGGAGGAGGCACCGCTTTGTTGGTAGAGGGTGTTCGTCAGCTGTTGTGGCGCGCCGAACCCGAGCGGCAACTGGATGGCTGCCAACGCTGCCTCATCGGCGGCACCGGTGGTTCTTACATGGATGCTCAGGTACTGATGCTTGAAGCCGTTGATTATGGAGTGGCCTGATGACTAGTCAAATCGTTCAGGATTTCAAAAAAGGATTGGGTGACGGGAAGCTGTTGATTCAGCGTTGTAACGATTGCAGTCATCTTGCTTTGTACCCGCGTTATAGCTGTGTGGCCTGCCAGTCCGAGAATCTCGGCTGGATCCCCGCTGAGGGGGGTGGCGTGCTGCACAGTTTCACCGTTTTGCGTGCCGGAGCACCGCAGGGATTTGAGCAGGATCTTCCCTATGCCCTGGCAGTAGTGCAACTTGACGAGGGCGTGCAGTTGCTGGCGCGACTCACTCCTGACAGCGATGGCACCTGGACTCACTATCAGTGTGATGACCGCGTTGTGTTTTCCCAGCCCCCGGCCGCTGAAAATGGAGCCCTGCAATACGCCGTGTTCTCACCGGCCTGGCCTGGCCAGACACAACGACCATGAACACATTTACGTTCCTGAATAAGGCCGCGCTTTACAGGGGCAATCAGCCGGCAATGATTTTTGGTGATGAAGTCACCACCTATGCCGAGTTTCGCCAGCGAGCACTTGATATTGCCGGTAACCTTGCGCTGGCAGGCCTGTCGCCTGGCGATTGCGTGGCATTCTGCCTCTCCAATAGCCCGAGGATACTCGAAGTGATCTACGCCTGCTTCGCTGGGGGCTATGTTGTCGTTCCGGTCAATTCGCGACTGCACGTGAGGGAAGTGCAGTACATAGTGGAAAACTCGGGTGCCAGGGCGTTGTTTCACAGTCCCGAACTGTGCGTAAACTACGATGCGGTTGCCAGTGCTGATGCTTCACAGCCAAAACGCGTCGTTCTACAGAAAAATTATACTGACAATGCCGCCGTGGATATGTATGCAGTCGGCCAAGCGCTAGAGGCGGCAATGGATCTCGAGGCTGATGCACCAGCCTGGCTGTTCTACACGTCAGGTACCACCGGCAAGCCCAAAGGTGCACTGTGGAATCACCGGATTATCCGCGTGGTGATCATGAATTACCTGGCGGACCTCCATAACATTCAACCCGGGGAGCGAGTGGCACATTGCGCGCCGCTTTCCCACGGCAGCGGTGTTATCGCACTGCCAGCAGTTGCGCGCGGGGCCGTCAATGTCATCTATGACAATGCCAGCTTTATTCCGCGCGATTTGTTTGCCCTGGTGCAACGGCACAAGGTGTCACATATTGCATTCATGGCACCCACGCAGATCATCAAGTGCCTGGCTGAGTTCGATGACAGTTACGACCTCAGCTCGCTGACCGCAATCTGCTACGGTGGAGCGCCCATTCATTTGGAACACCTCAAGGCCGCCATTGATACGTTTGGCCCGGTATTTATGCAGCTCTACGGACAAGGCGAGGCGCCGATTACTATCAGCGGTATGTCGGCACTGGACCACCAGCACTTCCATGACACTGGAGATGCCCGGCTCGGCTCAGCAGGCATCATCCGCACAGATGTGGATGTCGCCATATTCGATGCTCAGCGGGAACAATTACCTGTCGGTACACTGGGCGAAATTGCCGTTCGCGGTGACGTGGTTATGGCCGGCTACTGGCAGAACCCCGAGGCGACCGAGGCCGCAATGCATGGCGATTGGTTGCTGACCGGCGACATCGGCATGATCGATGAGTCCGGCTACCTGTTTCTGATGGATCGATCCAAGGACGTCATTATAACTGGTGGCAATAACGTCTACCCGAGGGAGGTCGAGGAAGTCATCGTTCAGCACCCTTCGGTGGCCAGCGTCGTAGTGGTCGGTGTGCCTGACGATTACTGGGGCGAGGCCGTGCACGCGGTAGTGCAGCTCAATGTTGGAGCGCAGTGCGAGGCCACCGAAATTATAGCCTTCTGCAGCGACTATCTGGCGGGATATAAAAAACCCAAAGCCGTGGATTTCGTGACTGAGTTTCCGGTCAGCGGGTACGGCAAGATTTTGCGGCGGGAAATACGCGATCGTTACTGGAATTCACCAGAACCCGGTGTTTAGTGCAAGGGAAGGTCCGCAACCAGGGATACGCTCATGAATAAAGTGATGATCGGCGGCGTTGCTAACACTCACTACGGTCGTTTTGTCCAGACCACGCTTAAGGAGCTTTCGCTCACCGCCGTGGAGAACTTGTTCAATGCGAGTGCTTTCACGCCGGCTGAGGTAGACAGAGTTTTCTTCGCCAACGCGGCCGCCGGCATTATGACCGAGCAGGAAATGGTACGCGGTCAAACCCTGCTCAGGGGCCATCCGCTGTCACGCCAACCGCTTATCAATATTGAAAACGCCTGTGCATCCAGCGGTTCTGCCATGTATCTGGCTTTTCAGGCTATCCGCCATGGTGAGCTCGACTGCATTGTGGTCGTCGGGGCAGAGAAGCTCAACCACGAACACAAGGACCGCGCTTTTCGTGCACTCTGGGGTGCCACCGACGTCGAACAGACCGGACCCTATCCAATTACTGGGAGCTCGCAGTCGGTCTTGATGGAATACTATGCATCGTTGGCGCAGGACTTCCTTCAATCGGGACAAGTCACTATCGAAGATTTCGCCCGTATTGCTGTCAAAAACCGCGACAACGCTGCGCTAAATCCGATCGCCCAGTTTCGCCATCCGCAGACCGTCGAGGAGGTTCTTAACGCAACCGTCATTTCCGACCCCCTGACCTTGCCGATGTGCGCGCCGCTAACAGATGGGTCGACAGCAATTCTCTTGTGTTCCGAGCATCTTGCCAGGAAACGACAGGTTCCCCTGATTGAAATAAAGGCCTGTACCCTCTCTGGCAGTGAGGCAGCTAACCAGTCTCCTGTGGTGCCGGCTACGCAACAGGCCTACGCTGCAACAGGCTACGACCCCTGGGATATGGACTTGATCGAGCTCCATGACGCCGCTGCACCGGCTGAAATCTTGCAGTACGCCGAAATTGGTTTGTGTGCAATAGACGAAGCTGCCCAGTTAATTCGCTCGGGCGCAACCAGCATTGCCGGCAAGCTTCCTGTCAATACCAGTGGCGGCCTATTAAGCAGAGGCCACGCCCTTGGTGCAACCGGGAGCGCTCAGGTGGCCGAGATTTACGATCAGCTCTGCGGGACCGCTGGCGAGCGTCAACTCAAGCAGCCCAAACGCGGTATGGCAGTCAATGGCGGTGGCTGGATGGACGGCACCTATATTGTTGCTGCATGTACTATTGTTGAAAGTCTCAGCTAGCGACACGGAGAAACTGGATGGATGACACGTTTGGGTTAGAAACTATCTTCGCACAGCGAGCAGCCGACGGTGTCGTGCTTATCACTCTGAACCGACCAGCGCATGGTAACGGCGTTGTACCTCAGCTGGCGCGCGACTTCATGGAGTTGCTCGCGGTGCTCGAGCAGGATGATACCTCGCGGGTGATGGTTTTGACCGGGGCTGGCAAGCAATTCTGTGCCGGGGCAGATCTCTATGCATTCCAGCGCTATATCGAAGATGAGTTGACTGAAACCGAGGAGCCATACAACGCGCGATTGCTCTTTCCTATCACCCAGAAGATTGTACAGTGCAGGTTGCCGGCTATTGCCGCAATCAATGGCGGCGCCACAGCGGGCGGACTGGACCTGGCGCTGGCATGCGATATTCGCATAGCTTCTCAACGAGCCAAGCTTGGTGAAACCTACATCAGGCTCGGGTTGAATCCGGGCAATGGTGGGAGCTACTTCCTGCCCCGACTGGTTGGCTCGGGGATAGCTGCAGAACTCGCCCTCACGGGAGACGTGATAAACGCCGAGCGTGCGCTAGAGCTTGGTCTGGTCAATAGTGTTGTACCGCACGATGAATTAATTACTGAGGCGATCACCTTAGCCGAGAGAATAGCCCGCAACCCAAGGCTGGCCATCGAGGCAACCAAGCAGCAGTTGCGCAACAGTTGGCATATGGATCTCAACAGCGTGATGAATTCCAGTTTCTGGAGTGTCGCCGCGCTGACTCGTACTCGTGATCTTAAGGAAGGTATCGATGCCGCCCTGGAGAAGCGCAGCCCTCGTTACAACGACCCAGGATCGACAAAACGTGATTGACGGTCATGCAGTAGTGGATGCCGTGATTCACCCATGGAATATGTCACCGGCCAATCAGAACTCTGATGCGGCCCAACAAATTGAGGCTGTACACGCCGCACACAGAATGTCCGTCGATGCCTCTCACTCGGACTATATATTGCGTGATGAAGAGTTCTTCACTGATATCTCTTTCGACACCGTGGCCCACGCCGAGTTTGTCGAGTCACCCGTCGACCTAGCCATAATACACTCGCTGCCCAACCTGGGTTTCGGCAAGCGCTTTATTACAGACCCGGAAAAAGGCGCCGCTTTTCGCGATCGTTTTCCCGACCGTGTTTTACTCTATGGCACCATCGATACGCCCTCAGCTGATGATGCGATCGCCGTCCTGGAGCAGCAGGTTAAGGAGCTCCATATCGATGGTCTCAAATTGTATCCCGCATTTTTTTATGACGGTATCGGCGAGGGCTGGCGGCTCGACAGCCATGATTTTGCAATTCCACTGCTTGAGGCCGCCCGCGATCTGGGTATTAAACATGTCGCGATACATAAAGCGCTGCACCTGGCACCCGCTTCGGACTCGGCTTTCGCCATTGATGATCTCGATTCACCGATGGGGCTATTTCCCGACATTCAGTTCGAGATGGTGCATGGCGGTATTGCCTTTCTGGACCAGACGATGGAACTGCTGAAAAAACACACTAATTTATATCTTACCCTGGAAACAACGTTTCAGTTTATCCTCGTTAAACCCGCGGTATTCACCAAGATTCTCGGCACCTTGATTACGCAGTGTGGCGCCCAGCGGCTGTTATTTGCCAGCGGCAACAACCTCGGACATCCGGCGCCACTGCTTGAGGCCTTCAGGGACTTTCAGTTTTCAAACGAACTGCGGGAAAAGTATGGCATCCGCCAGATCACAGCCGAGGATAAGAGACTGATCTTGTCAGGCAATGCGCTCGCTCTACACAATATTGATGAGGGTGATCTTTTGTGCGCTATCAGTGAGGATCCATTCAGCGCACTGCGTGCAGCGGGCACCCCACCGCCCTGGAGCGCTCTGCGATGAGCACTGATGGCCTTACAAACTCAGATATTCTGTCCATGCTGGCGACTATACCAGAGCCCTGCTCTATAGCATTGGGGGAGCCTACCAATATCGTGAATATGGGTTTGGTGGAATCCATCACAATTTCTCGGTCCTCGGTGACGGTTGAACTGTGCCTAACTGATACTGCCTGCGTACACTATCCGGCTATGAAGCACTACATTGCCGATACCCTGCGCGCGCTTGGCGGCGTTACCCAAACCCAGGTGACGATAACAACCGACGTGCTGTGGACCCCCGACCGCCGCCAGACCGACGCCAACGATCACCTAATAGCCAGCCAATGCTGACAGAAACCTACACAGGGCTGAAAGTTCTCGACCTCAGCACCAATATCGCAGGTCCGTTCGCGGCCATGCTGCTTGGTGATATGGGCGCAGATGTCATCAAAGTGGAGCGGTCTCCGTCTGGCGATGACACCCGCGCCCTGTCGCCGCAGGTCGATGGTGAGTCCACCGTTTTTATTGCGATGAACCGGAACAAGCGCAGCGTGCTGCTCGATTTTAAAGCAGCGGAAAGTATTATCCAGCTCAGGCAACTCATTGGCGCGGCAGACGTCATTATCGAGAGCTTCCCACCTGGCGTCGCTGCCAGACTGGGTTTATCTCCAGCCGACATTCAGGGACTGAATGGGGACGCAGTGCTGTGCTCGATTTCCGCTTTTGGCGATGGTCCCCTCGGGTCAGCCATGCCTGGCTATGATGCGCTTGTGCAGGCGGTTTCTGGAATGATGAGCTTTTCCGGCAACCCGGGAGAGTCGGATGTACGCATCGCACCCTCGGTTCTCGATATGAGCACCGCTATGTGGTCTTGCATGTCCATAATGGCGGCGCTCCGAAATAACGAGAGCAGCCCCAAATTCCGGCATTTATCCCAATGCCTCGTGGATACGGCCATCAACCTGATGAGCCACCAGGTCCAGAGCTATCTCGCTACCGGTATACCCCCACAGAAGTTGGGCTCTGGAGCGCCCAGTGCCGTGCCCTATCGGGTGTATAAAGCGGGTAAGGGATCGTTCATGTTGGCAACCGCAAGTGAACCGCAGTTCGTCCGGCTTTGCTCTACCCTCGGTATGGAGCAACTTGTTGATGACCCACGCTTTTCGACCATGGCGAGGCGAATTGAGCACCGTGATGCGCTCGATGCTCTACTGCAACAGCGTTTCGCCGAGCAAGACGCCAGCTACTGGCTGGCGGCCCTGGCATCGAACGGCCTGTCGGTCGGACCAGTCAATGATCTGCAAGAGGCCCTGCAGCTGGATGTTGTGCAAGAACGCAATCTATTTCTTGACCCCCTGGCCACCGGCGCACAGCGTGGCCAACCCCTACTGCGCAGTCCACTGGACCACCAGGCGCAGGGATTGCGACGGCAGCCACCGCGTCTGGGAGAGCATTCAGCCGATATACTGGCCAAGCTTGGCAAGAGTGGCGAGTGGCCCCTGGGCGAAATCAGCCTCGAGAACAAGTGAGCTTGTTGGTACGGCCGGGATAGTCGTTGCCCCGCCCTGTGAACCTTGGCGGCCCACATGGTCAACATATACGTTGACATATGATCTTGAGTTTGTAAATCTTGAGCCCGGGCGGAGACGCTCCGTCTTAAAAAGTAAGCCCGTTTCCCGAGCTGAAGAAAGCATGAGCACCCACTAC
>Ga0213861_10002435_pt1 | contig 15948 bp, 11 predicted proteins | sample PICome_4_FD_160110 | JGI IMG/M metagenome (GOLD analysis project Ga0213861, IMG submission 160110) | Coastal seawater microbial communities near Pivers Island, North Carolina, United States - PICO131 | ecosystem: Environmental > Aquatic > Marine > Coastal | place: USA: North Carolina... | reverse complement strand
CTGTGCCAGGGCCGCGGGTCAGCCGCCAACTCGGTAGTCTGTTACTGCCTGTTCATCACCGAGGTCTCACCCGAACAGATCTCACTGCTGTTTGAACGCTTCATCTCTAGGGAGCGCGACGAGCCACCTGATATCGATGTCGATTTCGAACACGAGCGGCGCGAAGAAGTCATCCAGTATATTTACGGCAAGTATTCCCGCAAACGCGCTGCTCTGGCAGCCACCATCATCACCTACCGCGCGCGCAGCGCCGTACGTGACGTGGGCAAGGCGCTCGGGCTGGATGCGGTATTCGTCGACGACCTGGCTAAATCCATGGCCTGGTGGGATCGCACCCGCGACCTGGAAAACCGTTTTGAAGAACAGGGAGTAGCGGGCCACAGCCAGCAGGCACAGCTGTTTTACTCACTGGTACAACAAATTATCGGCTTTCCCCGACACCTGTCACAGCACGTGGGCGGATTTGTCATTACGCGCAGCCCTATCTCCCAGTTGGTGCCCGTTGAGAATGCCAGCATGGCAGACCGTACAGTCATCCAGTGGGACAAGGAGGACATCGAGTCGCTGGGTCTGCTCAAGGTCGACATACTCGCGCTGGGAATGCTGTCTGCCATACGCAAAAGCCTGCAAATGGTGCACCGCTACTGCCCCGGACTCAAAACTATAAGCGATGTGCCAAGAGACGACGCCGCCACCTGGCGCATGCTGCAGCAGGCGGATACGGTTGGTGTATTCCAGATCGAATCGCGCGCACAGATGTCGATGCTGCCGCGATTAAAGCCCGCCACCTTTTACGATCTGGTGATCGAAATCGCCATCGTGCGGCCGGGCCCCATCCAGGGCAACATGGTGCACCCCTACCTCAGGCGCAAACAGGGCAAGGAGGCGATCACCTATCCCAGCGATGCGATCAGGGAAGTATTAGCCCGCACCCTGGGGGTACCGATTTTTCAGGAGCAGGTTATCCGCCTGGCGATGGTCGCCGCGGGCTTCACCGGTGGCGAGGCAGATGCCCTGCGGCGCGCCATCGCGTCCTGGGGCAGAAACAGCAAACTGCTTACCTTCGAGAAGAAACTCACCCAGGGTATGATCGAGCGCGGCTACGATACCCGGTTCGCAGGGCAGCTGTTCGACCAGATCAAGGGCTTTGCCGGTTACGGTTTCCCCGAGTCTCACTCTGCCAGCTTTGCCCTCCTCGCCTGGGTCTCCGCCTGGCTTAAATGTCATCACCCTGCCGCTTTCTTTGCGGGACTACTTAATAGCCAGCCTATGGGCTTTTACAGTGCCTCACAGCTTATACAGGATGCACGCCGCCACCGGGTCGTGGTGTTACCGGTAGACGTTAACCAATCGCTCTGGGATCACCAGTTACTGGCGTATCCAGGGGCGCAGGGGCAGCCGGCGCTACGCCTGGGCCTGCGCCTGGTGCGCGGCCTCAGTCGCCAGGGGGCACAACGACTGGTAGAGGCCAGGCAGCGCGAACCCTTCCGGCAGATCAGCAACCTGCGTCGCCGGGCACAACTCGACAAACGCGACATGGAAGCCCTCGCCGATGCCGACGCCCTGCAATGCCTGAGCGGACATCGTCACCAGGCCCAGTGGCAGATCATGGCATTGGAACAACCCCGACCGCTGCTGCAAGACGAACAGAGTCAACACGCCAGCTATTTCGACGACGGGGTACAGCTGCCAAGGCCGGGCGTGGCAGAAGACGTGTTGTCCGATTACCGCGCCACCGGACTGACACTGCGCGCTCACCCCATGAGTCTGCTGCGCCCACGTTATCCCTTCAACCGCTGCAAGCGCCAGGCCGATCTCGCCGCTCTGGGCAATCGGCGTTTTGTTCGCATTGCCGGAATTGTTACCTGCCGTCAGCGCCCCGGCAGTGCCTCGGGCGTGCTGTTTCTCACACTGGAAGACGAAACCGGCAACAGCAATATCGTGGTATGGCAACGCACCCAACAGCAGTTCCGCCGGGCACTGATGGGAGGCAAGTTATTACTGGTGAAAGGTGTGGTGGAGCAGAAGGACAATGTTATCCATATTATTGCCGGTGCACTGTACGATTACACCAGCGAGCTGGCTGAACTGCCGGTACAGTCACATGATTTTCATTGAGAGGCGAAGCTGGCACGCGCTCATGCCGGCAACCGGGCTACTCCGGTCAAAGCCGGCGGGGCATTTTCACTGGGTGAGCCCTGCGGAGGTGCAACAGCGCTAACGGAAAAGAACAACAGGCCTTATCCACAACTAGAACTGTGAGCGGCCCTTGTTGGCGGCGATCCTGAGACGCAGCGCGTTCAGCTTGATAAAGCCTTCCGCATCTTTCTGGTCATAGGCACCGGCGTCGTCTTCGAAGGTCGCAATCGACTCATCGAACAAGCTGTCCGCCGACTGCCGTCCCGCCACAATGACGTTACCTTTATACAACTTGAGACGCACCTTGCCATTCACCACAGCCTGGGATTCATCGATCGCAGCCTGCAGCATCTTGCGCTCGGGCGACCACCAGTAGCCGTTGTAGATCACATTGGCATAGCGCGGCATCAGTTCATCTTTCAGGTGCGACACTTCCCGGTCCAGCGTTAGGGATTCGATGGCCCGGTGCGCTTTCAACAGTATGGTGCCACCGGGGGTTTCGTAACAGCCCCTGGATTTCATACCCACATAGCGATTCTCGACAATATCATCGCGGCCAATGCCGTGGGCGCCGCCCACCTTGTTCAGGGTCTCCAGCACCGTCGCCGGGGTCATGGCCTCACCGTCTATGGCAACCACGTCACCCTGCTCGAAATCCAGTTCGACATACACCGGCGTATCCGGTGCGGCTTGCGGGCTGACACTCCAGCGCCACATATCTTCTTCCGGCTCGGACCAGGGGTTCTCCAGCAGGTCGCCCTCGTAGGAGATGTGCAGCAGGTTGGCGTCCATCGAATAGGGCGATTTTTTCTTGGCGTTGGCAAAATCCACGGGGATATCACGATCCTTGCAGTAGGCCATCAGCGATTCCCGCGAGTGCAGGTCCCACTCCCGCCAGGGTGCGATGACCTTGATGCCGGGCTTGAGCGCATAGGCACCCAGCTCAAAGCGCACCTGGTCGTTGCCTTTGCCGGTCGCACCGTGGGAAATGGCATCCGCCCCGGTTTCGTTGGCTATTTCTATCAGTCGCTTGGCAATAAGCGGACGCGCGATAGACGTACCCAGCAAATACTCCCCCTCGTAAATCGTATTGGCACGGAACATGGGGAACACGAAATCCCGCACGAATTCCTCGCGCAGATCGTCGATATAGATTTCCTTCACGCCCATAGCCTCGGCTTTGGCCCGGGCGGGTTCAACTTCCTCGCCCTGGCCAATATCCGCGGTAAATGTCACGACCTCGCAGCCATAATTGTCCTGCAGCCACCGCACGATGACCGAAGTGTCCAGACCTCCGCTGTAGGCCAGCACGACTTTCTTTACATCAGACATCTCAAGCTCCCTGGAGCCCTGATCGAAAAGGGCGCACATTCTAACGCCGGGGGGCTGTAATTCCCAGCGAGTTGTTGCCCCTGACATACAACGCCCAAATACCCAAGCAGCAGGGGCTATTGCACTCCGGTGCATCCGGGTGTCTTGCTAGCAGGGCGTGCAGCAGGAAATGAGTGCAAAATCTGCTGGGGAGGTGACCGACTGAAACTCCGGTCAACCCGCTGGGAAGCCGTAAATCGACACCCGCCCGCCATGGTCGATTCAGGGAATCACCCGCATTTATGGTAGAATTCCGCCAACGCTTTCTCTGTTCCAAGGCTACACGTGACCGAATTAACCATAACCCGCCCCGACGACTGGCATGTGCACCTGCGGGACGGCGCAGCCCTGCGCGATACCTGCGGCGATATGGCGCGTTACTTTGGACGGGCCATTGTGATGCCCAACCTGTCACCGCCGGTCACCACGGTTCAGGAGGCACTGTCCTATCGGGAGCGCCTGCTCGCGGCCATGGCCGATCAGCCGCGCCAATTCGATCCGCTGATGGTGCTGTATCTCACCGACCAGACAGCGCCACAGGAAATCGCACGGGCAGCCGCATCCGAACACGTCCACGCGGTTAAGCTTTATCCTGCCGGTGCTACCACCAACTCCGATGCCGGGGTCGCGCAACTCGACGGCCTATACCCGGTGTTGGAGGCCATGGAGAAGGAAGACCTGCCGCTGCTGGTGCATGGCGAAGTCACCGACTGCGAGGTCGATATTTTCGATCGCGAAAAAGTGTTTATCGAACGACACCTCGAGCCGATCACCCGCCGGTTCCCGCGCCTGCGCACAGTCCTGGAGCACATCACAACGGCCGACGCGGTAGATTTTGTAAACTCAACCGGCGACAGGGTCGCAGCGACCATCACAGCGCATCACTTGCTGCTCAATCGCAACGACATGCTGGTGGGTGGCATTCGCCCACACTACTATTGCCTGCCGGTGCTGAAGCGACGCACGCACCAGGAAGCTCTGCGCACCGCGGCCATATCGGGAAACGGCAAATTCTTCCTGGGCACAGATTCCGCACCCCACACCACCACCAGCAAGGAAAGCGACTGCGGCTGCGCCGGGGTGTACAGTGCGCACGCGGCACTTGAACTCTATGCGGAGGTGTTCGAACAAATGGGCGCTATCAATATGCTGGAGGGTTTCTCCTCCCATTTCGGTCCGGACTTTTACGGTTTGCCGCGCAATGACGACACAGTGACACTGCGCAAGAGTAGCTGGACCGTGCCAGCACAATTGGCCCTTGGAGCCGAAACGCTAACACCTCTGGGCGCCAACCGAGACGTCGCCTGGCGGGTTGAAGCCTCGTCATGAGTAGCGAATCCGCTTGCCAGATGAGTGACCGTTTTCGCGGTTTTTTGCCCGTGGTCATCGACGTAGAGACTGGCGGATTCGAAGCGTCGACCGACGCGATGCTGGAGTTGGGTGCGACCACCCTCCGCATGGATGACGACGGGCTGCTGGCAGTTCATCGTACTTTCCAGTACCACGTGCAGCCGTTCGAGGGCGCTAATATCGAGCAGTCCGCTCTCGACTTCACCGGCATCGACCCCTGGCACCCCTTTCGCGAAGCTGTGCCCGAGGCGGAGGCGCTCAAGGCTATGTTCAACATCGTGCGTAAGGAGATGCGTGAGCAGTCTTGTACCCGGGCCGTGCTCGTGGGTCACAATGCCCACTTCGATGCCGGCTTTGTAAATGCGGCCGTGGAGCGATGCGATATCAAGCGCAATCCCTTTCATCCCTTTTCCCATTTTGATACGGCTACGCTGTCTGGCCTGGCCTATGGGCAGACCGTACTGGCACGCGCCTGTGAGGAAGCCGGTATCGCTTTTGACAACAACGAAGCCCACTCCGCCGCCTACGACGCCGAGCGCACCGCCGAGCTGTTTTGCGATATCGTAAACCGTTGGAAAGAATGCGGGGGCTGGCAGCCTCGCTTCAGTGAGTAAATGCGGGGCAGCAGCGTAACTTAGTTTTCGCCACTGATCTGTCTCAGCAATACCTGTAACTCAGCCGTCAGATCATTGATGTCGGCCATGCCCAATAACTCATATTTCAGCGCCTCATCCATGGGCAACAATTGCACAAGGGCATAGGCCACCTGCCATGAGTCGTTATAGTCAAGCCTCAGGTTCAGGCGCTGCACATGCGGGTGCTGTTCCAGGCTGCGGAGAATATCAAGCAGTGATTGGCTCTCCTCCGACAAGCGCACCGCTGGAGGCGCCGGCTGCATTTCGACCTGGCCAATCACCAGACCATTGGACCGCGTGCTCGTTTCAAACAGGTCAAAACACGCACCACCCTCTATCGTGATACCCAACAAACCATTGTCGAGCTGATCCCAGTCGACGATGTGGGCACAGGTGCCATAGTCACCAAGATCTGCAGAGGCGCGACCGCGCTCTGCCACTTCTGCGCCCCGGCGAATCCAAACTACCCCAAAGGGGCTTTCGGATTTCATACTGTCCTTTACCAGATCCAGATAGCGTGGCTCAAAAATCTGCAGGGGCAGACGCCCGTAGGGCAGCAACACACCCGACAGGGGAAACAGAGGCAACTCCGTCATGCCTCTGTCCACCGCACTGTCGAGGGCCGCGTTTCAAGCTCCAATGCAGCCAGAAGCGCCAGTGCCTCGTCTCGATTATTGCCGCAGCAGGCGGGCTGTGGCATAAAAGCCGCGCACAGGCCGGGTCGTCGCGCATCACCAAACAGACGGCAACCTTCAGCATCATCCAGATGAATGCAAGGCTCACCCGCCGGCTTCCCGTTGGGCATGCCGTAAAAAGGCTGGTGGATCGAGGGAGCAACACAACAGGCACCGCAGTGGCTTCGACAGTCCATCAGTCTCTGCCTCTCACCCCGCACGATAGCCTCATGCGTTATCAGCCGGGCCCAGCGCCCGGAACAGGATAATAAGGCGCGGCAGTAATAGCAGAGCACCGATGACCGCCGTCAGCATGGCCAACACGGTCAACAGGCCAAAGTAAATACTCGGGTTGAAGTTTGACAGTGTGAGCATGGAGAAACCTACCACCACAGTCACGGTGGTGTAATAAAGCGCGCGGCCGATGCTCTCGTGGCAACGGTACATAGTCGCAACGTAGTCACGGTCGCGGGGAAACTCACGCCGGAAGCGATGCACGTAGTGAATGCAATTATCGACCCCAATGCCCAACACAATAGCAGCAATAGTAATGGTCATAATGTCCAGTGGTGTTCCCGTTAGCCCCATCACACCAAGCACCATTCCCGCCGCCAGCAGGTTTGGCACCAGCGCGATGAGTGAAAGTTTCAAGGAGCGGAACAGCACCAAAAACATGACCAGGATCACGGCAAATACCGTGCCCAGGGTAAGAATCTGTGAGCGGAACAGGCTTTGCAATACGTTGTTATACAACACCAGCATACCCGTCAGTTGCACCTGCGATTCCTCCAACCCTAATTCCTCCACCAGGTCGCGTTCTAGTGCTACCAGAAAATCATTGCGTCGCAATGTCTCGCTGGTTTCTTTTACACGCACATTGATGCGCACCTGCTCTTTGTCGAGCGAGAAATAGGGGTCGACCATCATTTCCTTGATGTCGTCTGTGAGGCTTTTCTGAACCAGGGCCAACTCTACGCTACTGATATCCTGGCCCATCAGATCCTTGACCACCGTGTACACGGTCGACAGCGACAGGACTTTGCCAGTCTCTTCCAGCGCGTCGATGTGGTTGTGCACGAGGTCAAGCTGGCGCATACCCGGCACACTGAACCAGTAGCTGGGCTTGAAGCTCTCTTGCCCTGGCACGCCGAAATCATCATCGCCAAAGTCATCGCCCCATTCCTCGGTAAACTCATCGTCACCGAAGTCCTCTTCAGCAAATTCATCATCGATAACATCGTCGCCGGCTAGTGGGTCGCCAGCAACCGGCGATGCAGCGCTGGCAGGCGAGAGGTTCTCCAATCCGGGCAACGGCGCATTAATGTCCGGTGCCGTGATAACGATATCCAGTGGGATAGTGCCACCCAGTCGAGCATCAAGCAGCTCCATGCCGCGATAGATTTCCGTGGTCTCATGAAAGTAATCGATAAAACGGTTTTCAACTTCCAATCGCGAAACACCATATACCGTTAAGGCGAACAGCAGCAGACTAACAAACAGGATGGTACCGCCGAAGCGATCCGCCAGTACCGCGAAGTAGCGCGTTAATGGCGGCGTGTCATCGACGTGAGCAGTCTCTTGCGTATCGCGCCACACCACCATCAGGCAGGGCACCACCAGAAACGTTATCAGCAGGGCAATGACAATACCGGTAGTCATCATCCAGCCAAAGTCGATAACCGGCTGTATACCCGATACCACCAGGGATACGAAGGCCACTGCTGTAGTCAGGCAGCTGTAGAAACACGGTACAACCATTAGCCGTACCGTATTGAGCACGCGCTCGTGCAGGCTCCCATCCGGATCCAGCGCGTGCAGTTCGCGGTAGCGAACAATGAGGTGAATGCTCAGCGCAAGGCAGATAATGAGCAACACGGCGACAAAGTTGGACGAAATGACCGTCATGCGCCAGTCAAGCAAACCGAGCAGGCCCAGCATCACCACCAAGGTATAACCACAGGCTACCAGGGGAATAACAACCCAACGCAGACGACGGAATACCGCCGCCAGAATCAGCAGCATAATCCCGAGAATCGCGCCGCCAAAATTAGTCAGATCACTTTCGACAAACGTCACCATGTCCGCCGCAATCATCGGCACCCCGCCGACGAACAACTGGGCGTAATCACCATAGCGAGACACGATTTCGCGCACGTTGACTACCAACAGGCTTTGTCGCTCAAGCACGATGCTGGTATGCGCTTTGTACAGTTGTTCCGTTGTCTGAAGCTCCGCCATCTGCGCCGCAGACAGCGTGCCCGCTTTGTTCTGCTTACGCAGCGAATCCCGTTTTTGCAGCAACTCGTCGTAGTAATCGTCGCGCTCGAGATTGATCTGGACCGCGGTCAACTCTCCGTCTTCACTGACCAGCAGGTTGGCGTAAATGGGGCTGGTGGTGAATTCGGCAAGGGCTTGCGCACGATCAACACCCTCATCTTCCAGACTGGGCAGAGGGTCGCCGGAGGTGATATCGCGCAAGCTGACCGGCGGGCTCTCAAGCAAAGGCACATCCCATACGGTAACCACCGAGGAAACACCCTCTAGCTCGCGCAACTCATCCGCCATGTTGCGCAGCGGATCCAGAGACGCGGACGAGAGTAACCCGGCATCCGGGTTCCAGGTCACCAGTACGAACTCCTCCGTGCGGTATTCCCGGCCCACCTCACGGAATAGCTCCAGTGAGGGATCACCCTGCAACAGCAGCGCGTCAGCAGAGGCATCCAAGGTGATCTTATGAAGCTGGGTAGCCATGCCTGCCACCAGCATAGTCACCAGCGCAAGGGTGATCCAGGGGCGACGGAGTACCAGCCGATCGTAGGTAGAAGTCATCCATTCAAACACGGGGCAATTTTCCTTCCAGACTATCGAGCAGTTTGCGGTGTATACCGCCGAAACCCCCGTTACTCATGATAACCACCTGATCTCCATCCCGCGCCTCTTCAGACACGGCGCCGACCAGTGCGTCGATGTCGGTATGCAACCGTGCCGCGGTAACACCGCTCTCGATAACGTCCTCGAGGGACCAATCGAGCCCCTCAGGCTGAAACCAGTGAACCAGATCGGCATCCCGAGTGGAAGCGGCCAATTGGGCCCTGTGTTCGCCCATACGCATGGTATTAGAGCGGGGTTCAATCAGGGCAATTAACCGGCCACCCCCCGCCCGAGCCCGCAACCCCTTCAATGTTGTAGCGATCGCCGTGGGGTGATGGGCAAAATCATCGTACAACGCAACGTTGCCGGGCCTGCCCAACAGCTCCAGCCGCCGCTTCACCCCCTTGAAAGTGCCAAGGGCATCGGCCGAAACTCCGGGTAACACACCAACGTGCTTCGCAGCCGCCATCGCAGTGAGCCCATTTTCGACATTATGGTCTCCGCAGTACTGCCACCTTACCTCAGCGCTGTCGTCGGGGCCGGGGTGAACGCGGAAAGCCGAACCGTCCCCCTCCAGCAATTCCGCTCGCCAGTCTGCCCCGCTCGCGCCGCCGAGTCCGAAGGATACCGTGGGTGTCCAACACCCCGCAGCAAGGGTCTCGTCAATCGCGTTCACGCCATGGCGATAAACGACCAGCCCGCCGCTCGGCACACAACGCAGTAAATGATGAAACTGACGCTGAATGGCCGCCAGGTCATCGAAGATATCGGCGTGGTCGAATTCCAGGTTATTAATACAGAGCGTCCGTGGCCGGTAGTGAACAAACTTGGAACGCTTGTCGAAAAAGGCCGTGTCGTACTCGTCCGCCTCCACGACGAAAAAATCCGATCCACCCAGGCGCGCAGACAAGCCGAAGTTGCCGGGCACACCACCAATCAGAAACCCCGGTGACAGGCCTGCGTACTCCAGGATCCAGGCCAGCAGGCTACTCGTGGACGTCTTGCCATGGGTGCCCGATACCGCCAGCACCCACCTGCCCTGCAAAACATGCTCCGACAACCACTGGGGGCCAGACGTATAGGGTAAACCGACATTCAACAGATGCTCCACCAGCGGGTTGCCGCGGCTCATGGCATTGCCCACCACCACGCAATCCGGTGCAGGCTCAAGGTGCTCAGGATGGTAACCCTCCATCAGCTCGATACCCGCGGCTTGCAGCTGGGTGCTCATGGGTGGATAGACATTCGTGTCGGACCCGGTAACACGGTACCCGAGCTCCCTGGCAAGCAGGGCGATACCACCCATAAAGGTGCCGCAGATGCCGAGAATATGGATGTGTCCTTTCAACAACCGCTCCTTGAATTCAAGCCGGCATAGTAGCACGGGGCGGAGACTGCTGATATCAGCGCGCACCCCTCGCAGCGACTCTCGTTAGCCGCATGGCTTGGCCTTACCGCAACAGTCCACAAGCCTGCGCAATTGCCGTATGATCACCCTCCAGCTAACTGCCATGCCGACAACAGCAAAAAAACGCGCCGCACCCATCACAGGAAACTGCCCCATGCCTCGCAAGAACGCCTTTTATGCCCAGTCCGGCGGTGTCACAGCCGTTATTAACGCCTCCGCCTGCGGTGTTATTGAAACGGCACGAGCGCATCGCGCCGACATCGGTAAGGTCTATGCCGGGCGCAATGGCATCATAGGAGCCCTGCGGGAAGATCTGATCGACACCAGTAAGGAGAGTGCGGCAGCTATTCACGGCCTGTTGAGCACGCCTTCAGGCGCTTTCGGCTCCTGCCGCTACAAGCTGAAAAGCCTGGAGGAGAACCGCGCGGAATACGAGCGATTGATCGAGGTGTTCAAGGCGCACAATATCGGTTACTTTTTTTACAACGGCGGCGGCGACTCGGCTGATACCTGCCTCAAGATTTCACAACTGAGCGAAACGCTGGGCTACCCACTGCAAGCCATTCACGTACCCAAGACCATCGACAACGACCTGCCCCTGACAGATAACTGTCCAGGCTTTGGCTCTGTAGCCAAGTACGTCGCCATTTCCACCCGGGAGGCTGCATTGGATGTAGCCTCCATGTGCGAAACCTCTACCAAGGTGTTCATCCTCGAGGTGATGGGCCGCCACGCGGGGTGGATTGCCGGTGCCGCAGGACTGGCAGCAGAAGAGGAAGGGGACGCACCCCATATCATTCTTTTCCCCGAAATTGCCTTTAATCACAAGAAGTTCATGGCGCGGGTGCAGCGTACCGTGAAGCGCTTCGGCTATTGCGTCATCGTGGCCTCTGAGGGAGCACAGTACAAAGACGGTACATTTTTATCGGAATCCGGCGTCAAAGACGCCTTCGGCCACAGCCAGCTGGGCGGTCTCGCGCCTCTGCTGGCCGGCATGATCAAGGACGAGCTGGGATACAAATACCACTGGGCCGTAGCCGATTATCTGCAGCGGTCAGCGCGACACATCGCCTCGCAAACTGATGTAGACCAGGCCTATGCGCTGGGCAAGGCGGCGGTTGAATACGCCCTCGCTGGCGAAAATGCAGTTATGCCCTGTATAGAACGGGGCAAGGGTAAACGCTATCGCTGGTCAATTGGCAAAGCGCCTTTGGACAGAGTGGCCAACGTGGAAAAAATGATGCCTCGCAACTACATCACCCGCGACGGTTTCGGTATCACCGAGCCAGCACGGGCGTATTTCGCGCCACTCATTATGGGTGAGGCCTACCCCGACTACCGCGGGGGCCTGCCTGTCTATGTGAAATTGAAGAACCACTCTGTGGAACGCAAGCTCAAAAGACGCTTCAAGGTATAGCGTTCTGAACGCTCCGGCCGGCCTCGAAATCGAAACCGGGGCGAGACACCCGGCAACACGCCTTCAAAATAATGTAATCCCCACTTTTTCTCCCGATACAGCGAGATTTTAACTGCTCTTGTCTGTACAATGCGCGCCTTTCGATTTAGGCAACCTACTGTTTCAGCGCGAGGAAAACCCATGTACAGCAACAGCGACTTTAACCGGTGGCGCCGGCACCCTTGGCACGGTCTCCGCGCACAAAAAGACGATATGCCCAAAGATATCGTTCAGGTGTATGTGGAAATGACGCCGGCCGACGTGGTCAAGTACGAGCTGGACAAATCATCCGGTTTCCTCGTGGTAGATCGGCCACAACGCACCACCTCCAGCCCCCCGGCCCTTTACGGCTTCATTCCTCGCACCTATTGCGCAGAAGAAGTCGCCGCACGCTGCCCGGGTGTCGACATAGCCGACGGCGATCCATTGGACATCTGTGTTTTCTCCGAGCGGCACATCACCCGCGCCGACATCGTACTGCGCGCGCGCGTTGTGGGCGGCATTCAGATGATCGACGGCGGTGAAGCAGACGACAAAATCGTTGCCGTGCTCGAGGGAGACAACATCTGGGGGCATGTACAGGACATCACGGACCTGCCGTCCATCAAGACTGAGCGCCTGCAGCACTACTTTTCCACCTACAAGATGATTCCGGGCAAGGAAACTGATATCAAGGTCGACTTCGTCTACGGCCGCGAAGAAGCGCTGAAGGTCATCGCCGCATCACAACGGGACTACTCAAATCACTTTGGACACCTGCATACAGAGGCCAAGGCCAAGGAATAACCCCGGACAGTATTAGACTTTCGCTAGAGAGGCCTGCACCAGCTTCCCGGCACTTCAACGTAGCGCTGCAGAATGTTGGGGAGTGTGTTCTCAATCTCATCGCGCAACTGCAGTTGATCGCTGCTCGCATTCCAGCAGGCCAGCAACGCCTCTGCACTCATCCTGCGCTCCCACTCTCGAGACAGGGGGGCATAACTGAGGTGCCAGCGCTCTGGTGCCACCCCGCCACGGTCTTCGCTGTAAGGCCGGTAAAATCCATGCGATGTTTGAGCGGACATACGCTCATCCAGCCAGCAGTGCAACGCGTCGAACGGTCCGCCCGCACTGACTTCCGCTGCGGATAACTGCAAACGGTAACCCTCGGGAACGGCTCTCGCGTCGTAAACATCGAGGTCGGTTCCCCAGTGGTGCCGGGAGGTGCCTGGTATCGCCGAGTAGCGCAGGATTGCATGAAGCCTGTCTCCGGGAGAAAGGTCAGCCAATATGACAAGCTCGTCATTGTCGTCGTAAACCGGTCGCTCACCGCAGGCCTTACCGTTCCAGATGGCCAGCTGGCGCTCGAAGGAGCGAAAACTACTGGCAATCACCAGATCGAAACCAGCCGCCGCCGCATCTTCCCGCAGTGCCGAAAACGCCTCCGCCGCAGGCATTTGCAGGCGATGCCCGCCGGGCAAGTTCACCAGATGCGAATCATCCAGTCCGGTTAGCTGGGCGCGCTCAGGCTGCACAAACATCTTAAGTCACTCCATCATGCAACATGCATCGAAGCGTTTGCGGGTTGGCGTTTCGACCGCCATCCTAGCGCGAACCGCCGCAAATCGACAGTCAACGACTGGACGACTGCTAAGGGGGGTCGAGGGAGAAGGTTAGTGGCGCGTCCAATGTCAGGCCGGCGGCATCAACCCGGCTGCGCCACGCGAGGATTTCAACGCCGGCCGCCTGTGCCTCAATCATTGCCTCGCGATAACGTCGATCGATATCTCCCGCAACGCTGACATGATCGATGCCAGCGTGGAGGACACAGAAAAACAGGACGGCGCGGGTGTCTTTTTGCGCAGCAATACGCGCCAGCTCACCCAAGTGTTTACGGCCGCGATCACTGACCGCGTCAGGGAACACCCCAAGCCCCCCCCCGCGAGAGAGCGATACCGATTTCACCTCGATAAACGCCCGACCGACCGCCCCCTCAAGCAGCAGATCGATACGGCTGCCCTCGCCATATTTCACCTCGGCACGGATGTCTGGATAAGCCTCGAAGCCGCTGATAATGCCCGCTTCAAGCGCCTCTCTCACGACGGCATTGGCTCTTGCCGAGTGAATACAGGCCATGCCCTCTGAGGTCTCAACCAGCTCCCAGGTATGGGGATACTTGCGCGTCCGCGAAGCGCTGACAGAGAGCCATACCCTGCTGCCAGGTTCTGCACAGCCAGTCATAGCGCCCGTATTGGGGCAATGGACGGTCAGAGTCCCACCGTCGGGCAATTCCACATCGGCAAGGAAACGTTTGTAGCGGCGCAGCAAAGTGCCCTCTACGAGGTCTGAAAACTTCATATCAGCCCAGCACCCTGGCCAATCGCTCCACCGCCAGTTCCAGCCGGTCCATTCCGGTGGTATAAGAAAAGCGTAAGTGCTCACCCGATCGATGATGGCCGAAATCTACGCCCGGGGTGAGGGCCACGCCGTGCTCCTCCAGCAAGCCCAGACAGAATGCCTGACTATCATGGGTAAAACGGCTGGCATCGGCATAAATATAGAAAGCGCCCGTTGGGGTGCACGGCACGGAAAAACCCAGGCCCTGTAAAGCAGGCAACAGAAAGTCGCGACGCTGACGGAAAATATCCCGGCGCTCCTCAAGAATCGCAATGGTACTCGGCTCAAAACCCGCGAGGGCTGCATGCTGAGCCATGGTCGACATGGAAATAAACAAATTCTGTGCGAGCTTTTCCATCTCCTTCACTGCGGCTTCTGGCGCTACCAGCCAACCCAGGCGCCAGCCAGTCATGCCAAAATACTTGGAAAAACTGTTCACAACGAAGGCGTCCGGGTCAACCTCCAGAACGGACGGCGCGTCTCCCTCGTACACCAAACCGTGGTATATCTCATCTACCAGCAGGTACCCGTTGCGCGCACGTACTTCAGCCGAAAGCGCCGCCAGTTGCGGCAGAGACAGGGCTGTTCCCGTCGGGTTAGCGGGGGATGCCACCATGGCACCCACCGTATTGTGCGCCCAGTTCTCGGCAACGAGCTCAGCATTGAGCTGGTAATTGCTTACTGCGTCCACCGGCACCAGTTGCCCTCGCCCCTCAACCAGGCGCATGAAATGTCGATTACAGGGATAACCGGGGTCGCTCATCAACATGCCCTCTCCCGGATTCATCAGCAGGGCGGCAATCAGCAGGAGGGCCCCGGACGCGCCGGGCGTGACCATGATCCGCGAAGGCGAGATATCCAGTCCGTAAAGATCCTGGTAGTGGCGGGAAAGTGCCTCTCTGAGTGGCGGGATGCCCGCGGCTTGTGAATAGTGAGTGGCGCCCCGTTTAAGCGCAGCCCTGCCAGCCTCGATAATGGGCTCGGCCGTAGCGAAATCCGGCTCACCCGCAGCCATGTGCACGATATCCGCACCCGCTGCCTCTAACTCGGTAGCACGCGCCAATACCTCCACCACGCGGAATGGCTCAATCTCGTCGACGCGATCGGCGAAACCCCGTGAACGGCCCGACCCGGGTTTGGATTCCGGCATATAACAGTCTCATTGGCAGCAACGCGCTATTCTAACAACGACGACAAAGGGGTGACAGTAAGATGGAAATTCAATGTAGAAATAGTGGCGCGCATAGCAGTAATCTGGTAGTTTCACGGCCCTTGTAAATATGGCCCCGAGCCATCGTGCCGGATAGCCTCAATAACAGTGTGTCACTAGAAGTATGGGACAATAGCCATGCCACGAAATACCAAGACAGGGAAAGCACCCGCTAAGAAGGCGACAGCCAAGAAAAAGGCACCCGCCAAGAAAAAAGCACCTGCCAAGAAAAAGGCACCTGCCAAGAAAAAAGCACCTGCCAAGAAAAAAGCACCTGCCAAGAAAAAGGCACCTGCCAAGAAAAAAGCACCTGCCAAGAAAAAGGCACCTGCCAAGAAAAAAGCACCTGCCAAGAAAAAGGCACCTGCCAAGAAAAAGGCACCTGCCAAGAAAAAAGCACCTGCCAAGAAAAAAGCACCTGCCAAGAAAAAGGCACCTGCCAAGAAAAAGGCACCTGC
>Ga0213861_10002432_pt1 | contig 15960 bp, 19 predicted proteins | sample PICome_4_FD_160110 | JGI IMG/M metagenome (GOLD analysis project Ga0213861, IMG submission 160110) | Coastal seawater microbial communities near Pivers Island, North Carolina, United States - PICO131 | ecosystem: Environmental > Aquatic > Marine > Coastal | place: USA: North Carolina... | reverse complement strand
CAGCTCGTTGGTGCGGCCATCGAACAATGCTGCCACCGCATAGATGGTCTCCGCAGTCCGCCGGGTAAGCCCAATGTCTGACAGGTCCGTTTCTGCGATTTCAGCCGGTGTCGGAAATGGCTGTAGCCGTTCGTTTACGCCCGAAGCTCGTGCCGCAATCCGGCTGGCCAGCGTGCGGGCAGCGGACACACTTCGCTGTTGACCAAGAATGGCAAACACCAGCGTGGCGAATCCGTCGCTAGAGCCGGGAGACCGCAACCCGGGCAGGTCGTGGACGTAAGCACCAAGTGGTTCGATGGCCTTGAGTGCGGCGTCGATATGGGTGGGGTCAGCGTCTAAGTCGAGCATGCGTCGACATTGGGCAACGGCGGCCGCCAGATCCGCTACATCGTCGAGTTCGAGCTCACACTGCACCCACTCGTGGGCGATGTCCAGCACCGCGATGCCATTGCCGTGTTCGAGGCGTAACGCCGTCGACAGCTTCCCATCGGCCACCGAAGCGACGCCGGCGACTGTCCGCCTGTCGGCCCAGCCCAGGAAGTAGTCACTCGCAAACGGCGCACGAAATGGGAGCCTGATACTGAGCGACCCGGACTCAACCGATGGCAGATTCCGCTTCGCCCTGAGCACCGTTGGTGTTGCGTCGAAGACCTCGCGAATCGTGTCGTTAAACTGTCGCAGGCTTGAAAAACCAGATGCGAACGCAACGTCCACGAAACGCATCGACGTTGTCTCGATCAAGGTCCGTGCGGTCTGAGCCCGCTGGGCTCGGGCAATAGCGAGCGGCGGCGCCCCGACTGCGTCGATCATGATGCGCCGCAGGTGCCGCTCGGTCACAGCCAGCGCCCCAGCCAACTCGTTCACACTGTGTGTGTCGAGATAACCCTGATTGATGAGCCGCATACCGCGACCCACCAGATCTTCTCGCACGTTCCACTCTGGTGACCCTGGCGTGGCGTCTGGCCGACAACGTTTGCAGGCCCGAAGTCCTGCACGTTGTGCACCGGCGGTGGTCAGGAAGAAGTCCACGTTCTTGCGCAGCGGATGCACCGGCGTTGGGCAACTCGGCCGGCAGTAAACACCGGTGGTGCGCACACCAACTATGAAGACTCCGTCGAAACGAGCGTCGCGACTCTTGAGCGCCCGGTAACGCTGATCGTCGTCGAGGTCGTGGAGTGTCATGGGTCCATCCTGCCTGACCCCGAGCGCCACTACTAGCGGATTTCGGACATACGGGTTGTGGCGGCAGTTTCCTACAGGTAGCTACCGGGTCGTAGCGTCTTGTGGGTGACGACGTCTCGACCGCCATCTGCTGTGTCCGTTGATGAATGCAATCGCTACATCAGCGAACTGGACTTCGTTGACCCGGTGCCGGTGATCGAAGAGGTTGCCCAGGACTGGGTCGTCGCCCGGGTGAAAATCGACGGGCTCCATCTTCGCCCTGGCGGGTACGTACCTGGACCGGTCATGATGACCGCAGTGGATCTCGTGGCGTGGTTTCTGGTGTTCACCCGCAATGGGATCACGCCCATGGCATTGACCTGGGACCTTAAGATCAACTTCCTTCGCCCAGCCCATGGCGCCGATCTGATAGTCCGGGCCCGCCAGACCAAATTCGGCAAGTTGTGTCACGCATCGATCGACCTGCATATGGACGGCGACCCAGACCGTCTCGTCGCCCACGCAACAACCACCTACGTGCTCCCGGTCGCGGGCTAGACCAGATCCCCTTGCGCTCGCGGGCCGCAGCCCTGACTACAGATTGGCGACAGCGGCGCTGACCTGGGCATTGATATGCGCAACCTGCGTTGTTGGTTCGAAGCGAGGCGGTTTGTCCTCGCTCACGAACCTGGGCAGCGGCGCAATCACCGCGTCGGCATCGAACGCGTTGAACAGGATCAGGCTCAGCCGTTCCCATGCAGTGTCGTTCACACGATGGCGCGTCGCTCGCAACGTGCCGTTGGTGAGATGCTCAAGCATGTCACCAACGATCACGATAAATCGGTCCTGGAAGACCGGTGGTTCGATCCACTCGCCGCTACGGGTGAGCAACTCCAGACCAGGAGCTGTCTGCGACATGAGGGTGAAGGCCTCGTAGTCGGTGTGGGCACTGATGCCAACGATGTTGTCGGCGGTTTGACCTTCGTTCGGCGGGTACCGCAGCAGGCGCATCATCGATGAGCTGCGTTCGCTCTCGTACTGCAGAAACGTGCCGGCTGGCAGCTCATACATTTCGGCGAAGGCGACGAAGAGCTGTCGGGCCGCAACCCGGGCCGCGAGATACCAGCCATACACCGTGTCCTGGAAACCGGGAAGATCACTCGGCCACAGGTTCGCGCCCAGACCGCCGAACTCGATGTTGGACTCATCAGGGAGTTCCATAGCCAAATCAAACGACTCGCATCGAGCAATCGTGCCGGGTTCATAGGCCGGTTCGGCGCCAAGCGGTATCCAGCCCCGTTGAGACCCTGGTTTGAACTGGCGGGCCGTGAGTTTGTGATCCTCGGGCAGCGCATGAAAGCGGCGGGCTTGGTCAAAGACCGCGTCGACCGACGCCTGCGATGGCCCGAAGTTGGCGGCGTAGAAGTACCCAGCACCTTCAAATGCAGCCCGAATTTCGGCCAGCGTCGAAAGACGTTGCTCGGGTGTGCCATTCAAGCCAGCGAGGTCGATATCAGGGTGTTGTGACAACTCACCGTTGTCCGGTGCGCTCATTGTTTCGTCCTCTCAGCGTGCGCTCAGTTTGAGCGACGTTTCTACCTGCTCAACTACCCAACCGCTCTGGTCTGTGTTCGGACTCTATTGCATTGTCCAACCACCGTCGACGGTCACGGTCTGGCCGGTCAGAAAGGTCGATGCGTCGCTCGACAGCAGTAATAGTGCACCATCGAGTTCTTCGAGGCGGCCAGGGCGACGCATAGGGGTTCGCTTCGTGATGTAGCCGTAACCGCTGCTGTCTTCGTCCATCATCGAATCGGTCAGCTCTGTCGGGAAGTAACCGGGAGCGATGCAGTTGACCCGAATGTTATGACGAGCCCACTGCCCAGCGAGCTCACGTGTCAGCCCAACCAGCCCGGTCTTACTGGCGACATAGGCGGCCTGGTTGTTTGGTGCCGACGACACGAAACTGTGCACCGAGGCGATGTTGATGATCGTCCCCGGCGCCTGCTGCTCGATCATTGCTGCCGCAGCCGTGCGCGCCAGCAAGAAGCATGCGTTCAGATTGATGTCGATCACGCTCGCGAACACAGCGGCCGACTCTTCTTCAGCTTTGGTCGGAGCATCGCTCTTACCCGCGTTGTTGATGACCACGTCGAGACGGCCGAACTGTTCGTAGGCCGCGGCAACCAGGGCATTCAGGTCTGCCTCGTCGGTCACATCGCAGCGCATGGGCACCACACCCGGCGTCGACGACGCCAACGCTTCGAGCCTGTCTAGGCGCCGGGCGGCGGCGATTACTCGCATGCCGCCTGCGGCCAACGTACGCACCATGTGCTCGCCGATTCCGCTTGATGCGCCGGTCACGATTCCGACCCGGTCGCCGATATCAAAGATCTCTGAAGCTGTTCGATTCACGGCCCGATTGTACGATTGTCACGGCGACAGAGGAATTCGCGTGCGATGAAACCCAGTTAGCTGTTGGACTGCCACCATATATCGAGGCGGGATTCGGTCGCTTCGATATCGAGGTCTGGTTCGGTTCGTTTCAGCTCAAGTAGGTACTTCAATGCCTTGCCCACCATGGGACCGGGACCAACATCGAAACGATCCATAACCGCCTGACCATCGAGCAGCGGGCGCTCGGCCTTACGACGATCAGCCGCTGCCAGCTCGAGAATTCGTTCTTCGATGGCATCGACATGATGGTGAAGTTCGAGCCGCTTGCGCTGGTTGCGGGTCGTGCAATCACTGCGCACCAATTCGTTCAGCAGCCCAAGCAGGTGCCCCGCGTCTCGGGCGTAACGGCGAACGGCTGAATCACTCCAACCATCGGCATATCCCTTAAAACGGCCGGACAAACGCACAAGCTCGGCGACATCTCGTACGACATCGTCGGGATATTCGAGGTGGCGCAAACGTTTCTTCGCCATTTTTGCGCCGACAGCCTCGTGATGGCGGAAGGTGACACCGTGTTCGTCGATCTTGCGGGTTAATGGTTTGCCGATGTCGTGAAACAGTGCAGCCAACCGGAGCACAAGGTCCGCCCGAGTCTTGGCAGTGACGGCAATCGTGTGAGCCAGCACGTCCTTGTGTTTGTGGATGGGATCTTGTTCAAGCGCAAGGGCTGGCAGTTCTGGAATAATCTGCTCGGCCTGACCTGAATCGACCAAAGCCCAGAGCGCGTTCAAACAATCGTCATCGAGCAGCGCGGTGCTTAGGAGATCTCGGGCAATTGCGGCTTCCATCGCCTGACAGTCTGCTCGAACCCAGCACGGTTTGCACCGCACTTTCTATGTTCTGATCGCTGGGGTTCTGGCGACACTGCCCATATCGAGTGATAGCACCACTAACCTCGGCGGGGTGAAAGCACTGCTGTTCGAGCGTCGCGAGACCCGCTATGCAGCGGCGATCCTGACTTCCAAACTCTCCCCCGCCGCCGGCGCACTGGTTGCGCCACTGCGTATGGCCGACGTCGACGAGCCGGAACTCCCTGGTCCGGGATGGAAACGCATCACCCCGCTGCTCTCCGGAATCTGCGGTAGCGACCTGTCAACGCTGTCGGGACACACGTCTCGTTACTTCGAATCGCTGGTGTCATTCCCGTTTGTTATGGGTCACGAAGTTGTCGGTCTGACCGAAAACGGCAACCGTGTCGTGATCGATGCGGTGCTTGGCCATGCCGCTCGGGGCGAAGCATTGCCGTTCGAGGGGGCCCATCCCGCCGATGGTTGCGACCATGGCCACCTGATCGGTGGCCATCTCGAAGCCGGCCTGCAGATCGGGTCGTGCGAAAGCACAAGCGGTGGCTGGTCCACATCGATGATCGCCCACGAGAGCCAGCTGCATGTGGTCCCCGAGACCATGAGTGACGAAGCCGCGGTCATGATCGAGCCCACCGCCAGTGGCGTTCACGCCGCTTTGCGGGCACACGTGCAAGATGGCCAGACCGTGGTCGTGCTGGGCGCTGGCACGATCGGCCTCACGATTATCGCGGCGCTGCGGGCCCATACCGGCGCTGGCACAATCGTTGCAACCGCGAAATATCCCGAACAACGCAAACTTGCTTCAGACCTTGGTGCGACCACGGTCGCTGAGCCAGGCGAGATTCGCCGGGCCGTCCGCCGTATCACTGGCAGTCGTATGGTCGGCACGGTGTTGTCTGGTGGTGCCGACGTTGTGATCGACGCCGTTGGCAGTGCCGCATCGCTCGAAGACGCCTTCGCCATCACCCGTCCCCGAGGCCGAGTTGTGGTCTGCGGCATGCCTGGCGTCGTCGAGATCGATCTAGCACCGTTGTGGCATCGAGAGACCGAGATGGTCGGCGCCTACACCTATGGCACCGAAGAACTCACCAATGGCACTCGGGCCCACACCTTCACTCTTGCCACCGAACTCGTCGAGTCCGCACAACTCGATCGGCTTGTCACTGCCACCTATCCCCTCGCGCAGTACAAACAAGCACTGCGCCATGCGTCGGAGTCCGGCCGGCGTGGTGCGGTCAAGATTGCCTTCGACTTCCGCGACTGACATCACCGCCCACAAACACCACGACTTGCGAACACCCCGCGGGCCGGCGATTGCCGAACAGCGCGTGCGCAACGAATTGAGGAAAGAGCCGCGAGCTTGCCTGCAAGCGTCGTTGGGCGCTCCTACCCGGCGTATGTCCAACCGCGTAACAGAGGTAGCGGACCGGAAGCCACGCGAACCGTTCGTGCTCAATGGCCGTGCGAGAACCTGGTCATCCTCTGATGTTGACTTCGACCCGCACACCGTTCGGATCATCGACAAAAATCTGCGTTAACGAAATCTCGGGCCGTTCGCTCGTTCGGTACACCAGGCCGCGGTCATCGAGTGTCTCGCACATACCAACAAAGTCACTTCCTTCGAAGGCAATGTGGTTGAACGCGCTGCGTTGGCCAAACCGGTCATCTTCATCGATGAAGTTCAGGTGCACCACTGCGGTGTCACCAAGGAACAACCAGGCACCAGGAAAGCCAAAGTCGGGGCGATCCTGGGGACGATTCTCAAGCCCCAGAACCTCTTCGTAGAAGGCGACCGTCTCGTCGGGTTTAGACGTGTCGATGTTGATGTGGTCGAGGCCAGTGATTCCCATGTCACGATCGTAGGTCAACACGATCTGGCAACACACGAGAGCGTCGTTACCAGGCGCCCACTAGATGGGCCGCGCCGGTACCACGGTCGACATTCAAATTGATGCCGTTCACGTAACTTGCTGTTCGATTGTCAGCCAGAAACAAAAGGGCTCCGACCATCTCTGCAGGTTCGGCTGCGCGTCCAGCGAGTGCGATCGCTCGATCGATGACATCGTCGCCAACGCCCCGACGGAAGTCTTGAGATAGCTGGGTGTTGGTCACGCCTGGGCACAGGCTGTTCATACGCACGTCGCGCTCAGGTAACAGCTGAAGCGCCCGCCACATCGTGTAGAACTGCACGGCCTGCTTGGAGAAGCTGTAGCCGTCGCCAATGATGTCGCCGTTCGTGTCGACCCAGGCACTGCCCGACGCAAACGTGTCAGCGCCCATAAGCATTCGGTGATGTTCAACGTTGTCTGCCCACCCCCGACCGGCGGTAGACGCAACGTGTGTGATCGAGCCGCCTGCAGGGATCCGCGGTAGGAGCGCCTCGGTGAGATGGCGCAGCCCTAGCCAGTTGATGGCCATTACTTCAGGGGCCGTGAACCGACCGCCGTTGGGAACACCGGCGCAGTTCATCAACCAGTCCACTCGCCCCGGCATCAACTCGAGCGCTAGGTCGATCGATGCCTTGTCGCCAAGATCACATTGCACCGCCTGAGCGACCGGCGCGGTGACCACCGCAACGTCGAGTGTGTAGACCGAAGCGTTCGCTGCAAGCAGGCTATCTACGAGCGCAGCCCCAATCCCCGAAGCTGCCCCGGTTACAACAACCGTGTGATCCGACAAGTCCTGCCATGTGCCCTGCATGCCGCCAACCCTAATGACTAACTCGCCGTAGACTGCTTTCGCCCCGACCGCTCGTGATAGTCACTGCCCACACATAGACGTCGCTCGATCGCGTAGCGTCTCTGTATGGACCCTTCGGCACTGTCGGCACGTGAAGCGCTCGATCTCATGGCCCGAGGTGAACTCTCGGCCGTGGAACTAACCACCGCCTGCATCGACCAGATCAACCGGATCGACCCAGTGGTCAACGCCATGGTCATCCGCAACGACGAAAAGGCACTCACGAGTGCAGCCCGTGCCGACCAGGCCCGTGCGCACGGCGAGATCGTGGGAGCGTTACATGGGCTGCCGGTTGCGATCAAGGATCTACACCCGACTGCCGACATGCCAACAACCTATGGCAGTCCCGACTTCGCCAACCACCAGCCGACTGAAGACGCTGGCATCGTGAACCGCATCAAGGCTGCGGGCGGCATACCGATCGGTAAAACGAACATTCCCGAACGCAGCATTGGCGCCAACACCGTCAATCCGCTCTTCGGGGCAACAGGCAACCCCTTCGGCCCAACACTCACTTGTGGTGGTTCCTCGGGCGGTTCCGGCGTTGCCCTTGCCACCAACATGGCCCCGCTCGCTACAGGCTCCGACCATGGTGGAAGTGTCCGCATACCCGCGTGTTACTCGGGCGTGGTTGGCCACCGAGCAACACCCGGGGTTGTGCCCCATGAGCTTCGTTCCATGGCGCAGACCTTCTACAGCGTGCAAGGCCCTATGGCCCGCACCGTCGAAGACACCGCATTGCTGCTGTCCGTTATTGCCGACCGCGACACCGGAAACCGGCCGCATGACCCAATGATGTTCCCGCTCGACGCGGAATCGTTCAGCCAGCTCGAAACGATCGACCCTCGGACATTACGAATTGCCGTGACCGAAGATCTGGGTGGCGTTTTGGTGTCGGAAGAGATACGGCAGACCTTCCGACAGCGGGTCGACATGCTCAGCGATGTGGTGGCCGTTTGTGATGCCCACCCCATCGACCTGCGCCGCGCGCCCGACGTCGATTGGAAGGTGCGGGCCGACATCTTCGTCGCCCAATACCACCAAGAGGCAGCGAACTGGTCGCAGGACTTCAACCCAAACATCCAGGCGTCGTACAACGCTGCGCTACAGATGCCAATGTTCGATATTGCGGTGGCCCGCCAGGTGCAGATGGAGCTCAACCAGCAGTTCCAGCGGATCTTCGACGACTACGACATCTTGTTGTGCCCCGGCGTGAGCGTGCCCCCGTTCCCGTGGACAGACCGCAACCCCACCCACGTCGACGGCAAACCCGTCGACAACTACATGGCGTGGCTTGCGTTAACCGCGTCGCTCACCGTCGTTGGCCATCCGGTGACAGCACTGCCGTGTGGACTCGACGCGCAGGGCACGCCGTTCGGTGTGCAGGTCGTGGGACCGATGTACCGCGACCACCGTTTGCTCAGCGTTGCCGCCGCGCTCGAAACCGTCTTTGCCTCCAGCCCCGACACCGCTCGACCAACACCCGACTTCGACTGGCTCACCCAACAAACCCCAAACTGCCGCGCCGCCAAGATGTGACGTTGCTGAATCGATTGATCGAAATCGTCGTCCGATCGGTGCAGAACGTCTGAGGGTGGGCTCAGAGATACGCTTCCGCTGGTATGGAACTGCTTGATCCCACCGATGTCCCCGAACGAGTGCTGGTGGTGGTGGCACACCCCGACGACATCGACTTCGGTATTGCTGGCACCGCTGCCGTGTTGACCGCAGCTGGCAGCCAGGTGACCTACGCGCTGCTCACGAGCGGCGAGGCTGGCATCCCTGATGACATGGATCGAGGCGAACTCGCCGCCATGCGTGAACGCGAGCAACGAGCCGCAGCAGCGGTGGTTGGCGTTACCGACGTGCGTTTCCTTGGCCAGCCCGACGGCCATCTCGAAGCGAACCTGGAACTGCGCAAGGTCATCAGCCGGGTCATCCGCCAGGTCAAACCAGATGTCGTGATCACACAAAGCCCCGAACGTCGATACGAACGTATCTTCGCCTCCCATCCTGACCACCTCGCGTGTGGCGAGGCCACAATCTCGGCGATTTACCCCGACGCCCGCAACCCCCACGCGCACGTTGATCTGCTGACGGAAGGCCATGACCCACACTCGGTGGAGTGGGTCTGGATCGTGCAAGGACGCGACCCGAACCTGTCGGTCAACATCACCGACGTCATGGACAAAAAGGTGGCAGCACTCTCAAGCCACACCAGCCAGGTCGAATGGATCGACGACATCGACAGCTTGCTGCGCGATTGGGCGGCAATGACCGCCGATCGACTCGGCGTTGCCGATCAGGCGCAGTACATCGAAGCCTTCACCAAGGTCCAGACCCACTAATCCCTGCACCGAGTAACCTGACCGGGTGAGTCTTGGTGGTTTTGCAGCAATAGTCGCCGGCATCGTCGCAGTAGTGGCGATCGCCTACGTGTGGTCCCAGATGATGTCGAATCCCGGCACCATGAGCGACGGTAGCGTCGGCGCCGTCATGGACGGCGGCGAGGATGTTCGACGTATCGACCTGGGAACACACACCTATGTGGCGCAGCAGGCCGAGGAGCAGCTCACAGCCGAAGGTCTGACCTGCCGCACCGTCTCGCTGGAACAGGGTGCATTTGGCATCGGTCTCGGCGACCATCACTATCTGGTCTACAACGCCAAGGACGAGGACCGAGTCCGGATTGTCGTCGATGAACTTCTTGCCGACGCGAACCTTTCGTTCGACGACCTCGGCGACGCATGATCGTCTTCGTCGATTTCGAACACGCCGACCGCTACAAAGACGGCGGTGGGTCCAATATTCAGGCGGCCCGCACCTGGATTAGTTATCGACTCGAGGACCTGTCCGGCATGCCGTGCCTGCTTGTGCGGTGGGATCGAATCACGCACGACCTGCTCACTCGGCTCGACGTCAAGGCCATCTTCATAAGCGGCAACGGCTCCGACCCATCGCTCTACGAGCCTGCCGACCTGGAACCGCTCTACGACATCATCCGGAATTCCGGCCTGCCCATCTTCGGGTTCTGCGGCGGCTTCCAGTGTTTCTCTCAGGCCCTCGGTGCCGAGTTGAAGCTGCTCGATATCGATCCAGATGCCGAGGAGACCGACATCTTGAAGAAGTGGCCAAATGGATACTTCGGCGAAGTCGGCTACAACCCGATCGAGATGCTCGGCGATCATCCGCTGCTCCACGGCCTCGGTCCCAATCCTGTCTTCCGCCATGCACATGGGCTGCACGTGCCGGAAGCACCAGCTGGTTTCCAGGTCTTGGCCCGTACCGCAGTGACACCGGTACAACTTGCCATCAACGACGAACGCCGCATGATCGGCACCCAGTTTCATCCCGAGTATTGGACTGATGAACATCCCGCGGGCAGAACGCTGATCACCAACTTCATGCAATGGGCCGACCTGATCTGACCTGACCGTATGTCGTTGGCATTGCGATGCGCACCGATGGCGGGGTCTAGCCAGGGATGAGGTCAAAGCCTTCGTCGAGCCAGCCGGTCACGCCACCGATCATCTTCTTCACCGGCCGGCCAAGGTGTGCGAGTCGAAGCGCAGCCTTATCGGCACCGTTGCAGTGAGGTCCCGCGCAATACACCACAAACACCGTGTCGCTTGGGTACTCGGCAAGTGCGTCCTCGCTCATGCTGCTGCGGGGCAGGCTCACGGCGCCTTCTACGTGGCCTGCGGTGAACGCGGTACTGCTTCGAACATCGAGCAGCACGAAGTCCGGAGTGCTTGTGGTTAACGATGCATGCACGTCCCAGCAGTCCGTCTCGAACGAGAGAAGACCGGCAAAGTGGGCCATGGCATCGACGGCGGTTGCGGCGGGGGTTTCGGTAACAGCGGTGTGTGACATCGCTCTATCTTGCCAAGACTCCCCGACGGCTGCGAATGGCAGGGATGCAAGTGTTTGATCGTCGTCGCTACGGAGCGATGCGCTCAATATGCCAGCTACTGTCGCGGTAGACGTACCGCAGGCGGTCGTGCAGTCGGCTTGGGCGCCCCTGCCAGAACTCGAACATCACCGGAGCAACTCGGTACCCGCCCCAGAATGGCGGGCGAGTGATATCGCCATCGCCGAAACGGGCTTGTACGTCGACGACTGCCTTTTCGAGCACCGACGGGTCGGCAATCAGGTCGCTCTGGGGCGATGCCCATGCACCGAGCTGGCTTCCTCGCGGACGAGAAGCGAAGTATGCATCACTTTCCTCTGGGGACACGCGGGTGACCGTGCCCACGATCCTGATCTGGCGATGCATGGTGAGCCAGCTGAACAACAGGGTGGCTTTGCCCGCTGATTCGAGTTCGGCGGCCTTGGCGCTCTCGTAGTTGGTGTAGAAGGCAAAGCCGCGATCATCGACGCCCTTGGCGAGCACATTACGAGCATGAGGCCAACCGCCTTCGTCGACGGTGGCCACGACCATTGCATTCGGTTCATGGACCTCGTTCTCGACCGCGGCATCGAACCACAGCTTCCATTGCTCGATCGGGTTGGCATGCATCGACGCTGCGTCGATCGTGCCCACGTCGTAGTGCAGTCTGAAGTCACCCAGGTCCATGACGACAGTCAACCATCACCTAACCTGCACGTGTGCACCAACTCGGCGATTCCTGATGTTGCGCACCGGGTATGACCGTCTCACGCTTGTTGCGATCGGTATAGGGGGTGTGTTTGGCGCGGGGCTTCGATGGGCGATTAGCCGTTCGAACGAACCGACTGCCTTCGACCGTGGCTGGTTTAGGCACGCACCGAACACCTCGCTGACCATTGACACGAACATGTCGAGTTTTGAGCCGGTTCGGTCAAGCCAGACCATTGCCACCGCGGCTGGCATCCCGGTTGACACGCTGATCGTCAATACGCTCGGTTGCCTTCTTCTTGGCCTCTTCACTGTGCTGCTCCTCAGATCCACCGGCTCGAAGCGGCGGTTGGTCGTGGGGGCCGCCACTGGTTTCTGCGGAAGTTTGACCACGTTCTCAACCTTTGCGGTCGACACCGCGGTTCTGCTACGTGGCCGTCCGATCTTGCCGGTCGAATTCGAAGGTCTCAACGTGGATATCCAGAGAGCCGTGCCGACTGCCATTGTGTACGTGCTGTTGAGCCTCACGGCAGGGGCAGCGGCCTTCTGGTTAGGCCGTGCGATCGCCAAACGAGTTGTTGGCGAGGCGGTATGACGGTGGTTGCCTTCGTGGTTGTTGCCGCATGTTTCACGTTGGTACGTGCCGTTGTGACAACAGGACAACCTCAAAGTGCGATCCCGTGGCGCACGTTGGCGGTGAATACCGTGGGTGCATTCCTGCTCGGACTAGTCATAACAAGTCAATGGTGGGACGATCCAATAGTGGCGACAACTGCTGGTTTGGGCTCACTCACGACCTTCTCTACCGTCGCTGCCGAAACAGCTTCTCTGCTCGATAATGGTCGCAAAGGCCGCGCCATCGCCTACGTTGGAATGACCTTGGTAGTCGGTAGTGCGGCTGCCTGGTTCGGACTCACTCTTGGAGATAGCTGACATGACCGCTCCGGTTGTAGTTGAAGTATTTAGCGACTTTCTTTGACCGTGGTGTCATGTAGGCACCGTGCGTGTCGATGAACTAAAGCGCCGTATGGGCGACGCGATCGATGTCCAGTGGAAGAGTTTTCTTCTCGTTCCCGAACCAAAGATCAGATCGCTTGAGAAGTTCTCCCGCTACACCGAGTCGTGGCAGCGCCCAGCTGACATGGAGCCTGCGGCCAAGTTCACGACACCGTGGGCATCTGGGGCAACTCCCCCATCCAGTTCCTTTCCGGCACAGATGGCGTGGAAAGCCAGCGCTCATTTCGGCGACGAGGCCCAGCAGCGCTATCACCACGCACTCCTCGACGCGTACTTCGTGCAGAACCGCGACATCAGTAGTGGTCCCGAGCTGGCCGAAATCGCGCACGAATGCGATATCGACAAGGATGCATTCGTCGAACTTTTCACCGAGCAGCATGACTCGTTGCGCGACATGGTCGCTGCCGACCACAACGATGCCATCGGACGGGGCGTAACCGCAGTCCCCACGGTCGTGTTAGCAGGTGCCTTCCCGGTACCCGGCGCACAAGACGTCGAAACCTACGAACGATTCGTATCGCGGGTCATCGAACGCAACCTGTAGGTTCATCATCTGTCACGGTCAGACCGCGACATGCGCGGTATGAGCGCCACAGATGCTTTGGGAGATAGTTAGGCGGGTGCGGGCACGGTGTTGATGCCGCAGAACGGGCGCAAGACCTCGGGGACACTGAAACTGCCGTCGGCTTGCTGGTAGTGCTCCATCAGGAACACCAGCATGCGTGCGACCGGAATGGCTGTGCCATTCAGTGTGTGCACGAACTCGGATCCTGTTTCGGTCTTGACCCGGGTGTCTAGGCGGCGAGCCGAGTAGTCGAGGTAGTTTGAGCAGCTCGTCACTTCGCGATAGGCACCCTCGGACGGAAGCCACACTTCGCAGTCGTACTTCTTGGCCGCGGCATTACCCAGATCCCCCGCAGCGATATTGACGACTCGGTACGGCAACCCCAGCTCGTCGAGGATCTCTCGTTCGATCTCAAGCAGAAGCTCGTGTTCATCCCAGCTCTTCTCTGGCGGTGACCAGATGAACATTTCCACCTTGTCGAACTGATGCACCCGGAAGATCCCGCGAGTGTCTTTGCCGTAGGTCCCCGCCTCGCGACGAAAACACGACGAGAATCCCGCGTAACGAAGCGGAAGTTTGTCGAGGTCGAGGCGATCCTTGCGGTGCATACCCGCGAGTGGCACTTCGGCCGTACCGACCAAGTACAAGTCATCTTCGGGCATTCCGTAGACCTGGTTCTGGTCGGTCGGGAAGAAGCCCGCATCGATCATCATCTGCTCGCGGACCAGGACAGGCGGCACGACCGGGTTGAACCCTCGGGCCACGAGTTTGCCCAGCGCCCACTGGACCAGCGCAAACTCGATCTGGACCGCTGCACCAGTGATGTAGGCGAATCGCGAGCCGCTTACCTCGGCGCCCAGCTCGTTGTTGACCCACCCAATGTGTCGGCCGAAGTCGGCGTGGTCCATCGGCGGGGCCGCTGTTGTGCCGCCAATCGTGGCGATAACCGTGCCTTCGTCTTCGCCGCCGTCAGGAACAGACTCATGGGCAGGTAACGGCAGCTGCAGGGCCGCTGCCTTGAGCTCCGCGTCGAGCGCCCCATACACGGCCTCGGCTTCGGTCAGCTCGGCCTTCACCACGCCAGCAGCCTCGATCTTGGCTGGGCGTTCCTCGGGAGATGACTTTCCAATTTCCTTGGAGACCGTGTTTGATCGATTCCGCAATTCTTCAACCGAGAGCTGCATCTCTCGGTGTCGGGCGCTCAGATCGAGCACCTGGTCGACAAGCGCCGGGTCGGCACCTTTGCGCTCCATGCCGGCGCGGTACGCCGGATCGCTGAGTTGCTTGAGGTCAATCACCCGGAAAGCGTACGCGGCGTTCGCTTCAGTCACTAACCAATATCGCTACCGACCTCTACGAGCGTGAAGCCACGACTGCGTTCGCGATGGCCCGACCAACAGCTTCGAAGGCTGCCTCGGCAAGATTGTGAGGCTCCCCTGGCACCGTTCCTGCAGAAACAGCGAAACAAATATCGCCGTCGAAACTGGTGTGAGCAGGCCGCAAACACGCCCCGTAGGCATCGTGGGCCCGCACCAATAGCCGCCCGAGTTGAGCTCGAGTCAGAGCCGCATCGGTGGCGACGACGGCGAGTGTCGTGTTCTGGTTCGACTGCGGCGGCTTGGCCAACGGCCCAGCCACTGGAGGCCCGCCAGTAAGTGATTCACCTTCGAGCGAGAACACGTCGCCCAGTGCATTCACTGCGACGAGCGCAGCAACTGTTGCCTCGCCCACACGAACCGCGGCCGAGCCGATACCTCCAGGGATCTTCTCGCCTCGCCACTTTGCACAGGTTGCTCCAGTACCTGCTCCGACGAGCCCCTGCACCACAGGCTCAGACGATGCAGCCTGCAGCGCCGCCACACCATCAGCGGGCGTCGGGCGCACGTTCGCATCGCCAACACCCAGGTCATAGAGCGCAGCGGTCGGCACGATGGGCACGACAGCAGTGGTTGTGGCGTACCCCCGACCCTGGGCCTCGAGTGCTGTCATCACCCCATCGGCAGCGGCCAGGCCGAACGCGCTGCCACCAGTGAGTACGAGCGCATGAGCCTGCTCCACCGTCATACCTGGCGACAACAGGCCGAACTCACGGGTTGCTGGTGCTGCGCCCCGAACCTCGCCAGCCACAATGCTGGGTTCGGGAAGCACAATGATCGTGCAACCTGTTTGGGCACCGGCATCGGTGTAGTGGCCCACGGTGATGCCATCGATCGCCGTAAGCGTGTTGTTCTCGCTCACCGCCCGAGTCTAGGAGGCGCCGCGAGGTGCCTACGCAGTGAGGCTCGCACATAATCGACGTGGACCTGCCCCAAACAGTCAGGCCGTGGGGCCATGGCTGAGCGCCGCAGGAAATGACTCGACCCATGGCCCGTTTCCAGACGGGGTTGGCGGGGCGACCGCCACGCTGTGGCTCGATGTGTCACTTACGGTGTGCAGCGTCGATGTGAGCGCATCAAGGCCGACAATGTCGATCCGCATTCCCATTGTTCGGAGGTGAACGATGATCGGCAACAGATCCGGGTCCACCGCTAACTCGACATCGATTGCCACGATGACTCGATCGGCGTCGACACCGCTCGCCCGGACTGCGCCGTGGAACACCGGTACGAGGCCAGCAA
>Ga0213861_10002428_pt1 | contig 15964 bp, 11 predicted proteins | sample PICome_4_FD_160110 | JGI IMG/M metagenome (GOLD analysis project Ga0213861, IMG submission 160110) | Coastal seawater microbial communities near Pivers Island, North Carolina, United States - PICO131 | ecosystem: Environmental > Aquatic > Marine > Coastal | place: USA: North Carolina... | reverse complement strand
TTTTAGTTTTTCTTTAAAAAATATAAGAAATACTTACAGTTGATAATCAGTAGCTTAGAAAAAGTCCTGTAATTTCTTTGGTCAGGCATCTAAAAAAAATAATTTAATCTGTCGATATCTCATCTTCTTTTTGTTAAATTGATGAATGTTTATATCGCAAATATTGAATAAAAGGAGATAGTCGGGTGATTAGAGATCAATTTATAAAATACTTGAAGTTTGAGAAACGCTATTCTGTCCACACTATTAAGGCGTATGAAAATGATTTGGCAGCGTTTCAATCATTTCTGACCGAAACCTATGAGATTAATGATTTAATGATAGTTGAATCTCAGCAGATACGGTCTTGGATTGTGTCTCTAATGCGAAGTGGCGTAACGAATGCTACAATCAATAGGAAGGCGGCAAGTTTAAAGTCATTTTACAAATACCTGCAAGTTCATTTCGATTTAAGCCAAAACCCAACAGATGAAATCGTGACGCCAAAGATACAGAAGCGACTACCGACTTTTGTTAAAACAACGGAGATTGCAAGGTTGTTAGAATCATTTGGAGATGCAAAAGATTATTCTACTATCAGAGATAGGATGATAATTGAGTTGCTTTACGTTACAGGAATGAGGCGGGCAGAATTGTTAGGACTGCAATATGAACATGTCAATTTTTCGCAGGCCTATATTAAAGTATTAGGAAAAAGACAAAAAGAGCGATTAATTCCAATCAGTAGGAGCATATGCGAAAAGCTGCAGCACTATTGGACAGTTCGGCAGGAAAGTTTCACAACGAGTGACAAACATCTTTTTTTAACGGTAAAAGGGAAGCCGTTGTATCCTAAGGCTGTTTATGATATTGTACATAAATACTTAGAAGGATATACAACAGTCGATAAAAAGAGTCCACACATTCTTAGACATTCTTTTGCCACACATTTATTGAACAACGGAGCGGAGTTAAATGCTATAAAGGAGCTATTAGGACATGAGAGTTTAGCCGCAACCCAGGTATATACACACACGACTTTGGATAAATTGAAAAAAGCTTATTTGAAAGCACACCCTAAAGCAAGTAATTAATAGATAAAGTACATTTATAATAGTGTACAATTGTTAATATAAATCATATTAGATATGAAAATACAAACGCAATCAGTTCATTTCGACGCAGATGTTAAGTTGATTAATTTTATTGAGCAAAAGGTAAGTAAGTTAGAGCGTTTTTTTGATCACATTATTGCTGCAGACGTTATCCTACGCCTAGAGAATAATGGTCAGGTGAAAGATAAGATCGCAGAGATCAAGATCAAGGTACCCGGGACAGTTCTTATAGCCAAAGAAACAGATAAATCCTTTGAGGCAGCAGTAGATGCGACAGCAGAAGCCTTACGCCGTCAGTTAATTAAGCACAAAGAAAGAATACGTGCGTAAAATTGTTTTAAAAAAAAAATAAAAAATCTTTTGAAAAAAGGCTTATGTAGCTATATTTGCGGCTCATAAGCCTTTTGAAATTTCGGCTTCGCAAAAAAGCAAAAAAAATAATCTTTTTTTATTGAAAATTTTGTTTTGTAAAAAAAAGCTCTAAATTTGCGTTCGTTTTTAAACAAGGTAAAACATTACACCTTAAAAAGTTAAGGCACAGGACAAATCCAAAATTAAATGCCGATGTAGCTCAGTTGGCCAGAGCAGCTGATTTGTAATCAGCGGGTCGGGGGTTCGAATCCCTCCATCGGCTCATTTCATTTAAATAAGTAATTAGAAATACAGGCGGGGATGCGCCGAAGTTGGAGAGTCGGGGCAGACTGTAAATCTGTTGCCTAAGGCTGAATAGGTTCGAATCCTATCATCCCCACAGATTCTAAGATTTTAATACCTTTAAGTATTAAATATGCGGGCGTAGCTCAGTTGGTAGAGCATCAGCCTTCCAAGCTGAGGGTCGAGGGTTCGAGTCTCTTCGCCCGCTCCAAAAGTCAAGAAAAACAAAAGGGGGCAACCCCTTTTGTTTTATAGGCTTTTCTAGAAAGCATCAATTCATTTTGATGCCGATGTAGCTCAGGGGTAGAGCGTTTCCTTGGTAAGGAAGAGGTCACGGGTTCAAATCCCGTCATTGGCTCAGATAATTGAAATATTTAATAATCATAACATTACTTTTCAAAAACTAATAAACCGATGGCTAAGGAAACATTCCAAAGAGGTAAACCTCACGTGAATATCGGAACAATTGGTCACGTTGACCACGGTAAAACGACATTGACGGCAGCGATTACTTATGTATTATCAAAAAAAGGACTTGCTGAGAAAAAAGATTACGACTCAATCGATGGTGCTCCTGAAGAGAAAGAGAGAGGTATCACTATCAACACAGCACACGTTGAGTATGAAACAGAAAATCGTCACTATGCACACGTTGACTGTCCAGGTCACGCCGATTATGTAAAGAACATGGTTACGGGTGCAGCTCAGATGGACGGTGCTATTCTAGTATGTGCAGCTACTGACGGTCCTATGCCTCAGACTCGTGAGCACATCTTGTTAGCACGTCAGGTAGGAGTTCCTAGTATCGTTGTTTTCTTGAACAAGGCTGACTTAGTTGATGACGAGGAAATGTTAGAGTTAGTAGATATGGAAGTCCGTGAGTTACTTGATGCTTATGATTACGGAGGTGATGATGCAGCTGTTATTGCAGGATCTGCACTTTTAGCATTAGGTGATGACGAAGCAGCTCAAGAAAAAATCTTAGAATTAATGGCAGCTGTTGACGCTGAAATTCCTGAACCTTTACGTGAGGTTGATAAGGATTTCTTAATGCCTGTCGAAGACGTTTTCACAATCACAGGTCGTGGTACAGTTGCTACTGGACGTATCGAACGTGGCGTTATCAATGTAGGTGATAAGGTAGAAATTATGGGATTCGGTGAGAAATTAGATTCTACAATCACTGGTGTCGAAATGTTCCGTAAGATTCTAGATCGTGGTGAAGCTGGCGACAATGCTGGTTTATTATTGCGTGGTATCGACAAGAAGCAAATCCGCCGCGGTATGGTAATCTGTAAACCTGGTTCTGTAAAGCCTCATACAAAGTTCCAATGTGAAGTCTATGTATTAGGTAAAGATGAAGGTGGTCGTCATACTCCTTTCTTTAACGGATACCGCCCTCAGTTCTACTTCCGCACAACGGATGTTACAGGTGATATTAACTTACCTGAGAATGTAGAGATGGTGATGCCTGGTGATAACGTAACACTAACCGTTAATTTAATTGCTCCTATTGCAATGGAAAAAGGTTTACGCTTTGCAATCCGTGAAGGTGGACGTACAGTAGGTGCAGGACAGGTTACACAAATTCTTGAATAATACATATTGATTATAGGGTAAGGGAGGTTAGGCAAAAGTTTGACCTCCTTTGCTTATGCTATAGAATATCAATAAACGGGCATAGCTCAGCTGGTAGAGCAGTGGTCTCCAAAACCAAAGGTCGAGGGTTCAAATCCTTCTGCCCGTGCAAAATAAGTTGTCATCATTAAAATGATGACCTCACTCAGAAAGGTTAATAGCCGCAGAATATTCATTTCCTTGCAGTCTATTAACCTTTCAGTTACTAAAGCCTACTATGGAAAAGGTAAAAGAATATGTTCTAGCAAGCTATAACGAGTTAGTTAATAAAGTTACTTGGCCTCCTATGTCCGAGTTGCAAAGTAACACTATACTAGTGTTAGTAGCTTCATTAATCATTGCGTTAGTGATTTTTGCAATGGATACTGCATCAAACTTTATTTTGCAGACATTAATCTACGGTTAGTAAATATTAAAATCTCCACATGACTACACGTTGGTATTGTTTAAGAGTAATTAGCGGGAAAGAACGTAAACTCAAAGAACGCATTGAGCTAGAAGTCAAACGTTCTAAGTGGAGTGATTTTATTTTATCTGTTATAGTTCCTACCGAAAAGGTTTATAAAATTCGGAATGGTAAAAAAGTTATTCTTGAGAAAAATATTTTACCAGGATATATTTTAATTGAAGCTGAAGAAGGAAAATTAAACGGTGAAGTTGCTCAGGCTATAGCGAATATCAACAATGTTATTCATTTTCTTGGCAAGCAAGTTCCAACGCCAATGAGAGAATCTGAAGTGAACAGAACACTCGGAAAGGTTGATGAAGCAAAAGATGCAGGAGTAGCTCTCGAAGAACCATTCATTGTTGGAGAAACTGTCAAAATTATTGATGGACCTTTCAGTGAGTTTGTAGGCACGATACAAGAAATTAACGACGAGAAGAAGAAATTAAAAGTGATTGTAAAAATATTTGGTAGAGGTACTGAAGTAGAGTTAAACTTCATCCAAGTAGAAAAGCAGTCGTAATTTGATTAATAGTTATTGAATATTCTGTAACGCACACAAATTTAAAAATCATTAGCAATGGCTAAAGAAATTCAAACTTTTATTAAGTTGCAAGTTACAGGTGGTAGGGCTAACCCTGCACCTCCTATTGGACCTGCTCTAGGTGCGAAAGGAGTCAATATCATGGAATTCTGCAAGCGTTTTAATGCTAAAACGCAAGATGACATGGGAAAAACCTTGCCGGTTGTAATTACGGTTTATAAAGATAAGTCTTTTGACTTCGTAATTAAGACACCTCCGGCGGCAGTGCAATTATTAGAAGCAGCTAAAATGAAAAAAGGTTCTGGAGTACCTAACCGTAACAAAATCGGTTCCGTATCATGGGATGAAGTCAAAGAAATAGCTGAAAATAAGATGCCTGACTTGAATTGTTTTTCTGTAGAATCAGGAATGAAAATGATAGCGGGTACTGCACGCAGTATGGGAATTACTGTCGATGGTACACCACCTTGGGAACAAGCATAGTGTATGTTCATACTGTACTTAAGTTTTGGTTTCAACACCTATTAAAAATTTAAAGAGTATTTTATCAATTAGGTGATTAGATACTCGTCAGTATGAGCTCTGAAGATTCCGAAAGTATTCGGCTAATCTTGAAGGAAGTTCAGCGAAACTGAACGCTATTACCTCAATACAGATATTAAGTTATCTGTACAAATTACTTAAAATGGCAAGAATTCCAAAAAGAAGAAAAGCTGTCGAAGGTAAGTATGACGCTACTAAAAATTATGAAGTCTTAGAGGCTTGTAAAGTTGTAAAAGAAGTCAATACTGCCAAATTCGATGCATCGGTGGATGTACACATCCGCCTTGGGGTTGACCCTCGAAAAGCTGATCAGGCAATCCGTGGTACAGTGACGCTTCCTCACGGTACTGGTAAGTCAAAAAGCGTACTTGTTTTTTGTACGCCTGATAAAGAAGAAGAAGCAAAGGCTGCAGGTGCTGACTATGTTGGACTTGATGAATACATCGAAAAAGTACAAGGCGGTTGGACAGACGTTGATGTTATAGTTGCAATGCCTACTGTTATGGCAAAGGTCGGACGTTTAGGTCGTATCCTAGGTCCTCGAAGTTTAATGCCGAATCCTAAGTCAGGTACTGTTACAATGGATATTGCGAAAGCAGTAGGAGATGTAAAAGGCGGTAAAATAGCTTTTCGTGTTGATAAATACGGTATTGTACATGCTTCTATTGGTCGCATATCATTCTCAGCAGAACAACTGGCTGCGAATGCAACAGAGTTGATATCTTCATTAGTCAAAATGAAGCCATCAGCTGCAAAGGGTACTTATGTAAAGTCTATTACTTTAGCTTCAACAATGAGTCCGGGTATCAAAGTCGATACAAAATCTGTTCGTTAATCGAGTTTGCTTCAATCAATTCTATTGGTTTTATCAAACTAAATGCTTCTGAAAATGACAAAAGCAGAAAAAACGCAATTAATCGAAGAACTTGTAACTAAGTTCTCTGAGTCTAAATTTTTCTACCTAACAAATTTCTCTACTCTAACTGCAGAGCAGACTACAAACTTACGTCGTCTTTGTTATGAGAAGGAAGTCGAGATGGTAGTAATTAAGAATAAATTAATTAAAAAAGCGCTTCAGCGTATTTCTGAGGATCAATATAAAGATGTTTTCGAATATCTAGCTGGACCTACAGCTGTATTATTTTCAGAGACTGGTAAACGACCTGCAGAAGTTTTAAAAGATTTCCGTAAAGGAAATGAAATGCCGGTATTAAAAGCGGCATATATCGACTCGGAAGTCATTGCAGGTGATAATCAAATCGATTACTTATCAACTCTAAAGTCGAAAGAGGATTTAATTGCAGATTTAATTGCATTACTTCAATCTCCAATGAGCAATTTAATGGGTGCTCTAAATTCTGGAGGTTCGACAATTCATGGTTTATTGAAAGCCTTAGAAGAAAGAGAGGAGTAAGTATTTTAATACTTAATGGACTACGGCTTCCATTTTTATATCCTGCAGGGTGTACGCATAGCAGGATATAAATCAAAATAAAGCGGCATTAGGCTGCATTAAACTAATTTAAAAAACGTTCTTAAAAATTTATCAAAATGGCTGATTTAAAAGCTCTTGCAGATCAATTAGTAAACTTAACTGTAAAGGAAGTAAGTGATTTAGCAAATATTTTAAAAGACGAATACGGAATCGAACCGGCTGCTGCTGCTGTTGCTGTTGCAGGTCCTGTAGGTGCAGGTGCAGGTGAAGCTGCTGCTGAGCAAACTGAGTTTGATGTGATTTTATCTTCATTCGGTTCTGCTAAATTAGCAGTCGTAAAAGCAGTGAAATCTGCTATGAATGTTGGATTGAAGGAAGCTAAAGAATTAGTTGATTCTGCTCCAGGTACTCTGAAAGAGAAAGTATCTAAAGAAGAGGCTGAATCATTGAAAGAGGCTTTAGAAGCGGCGGGTGCTTCTGTCGAAATCAAGTAATTCTGCTTTATTGGGCGATTTTTGATTAGAATTAAATTTCAAGTTTATATTTTCTATGAATATCGTTCAGTGTAGATCTCAACTTCTTTTGTTAACAATAAATACTTTGTAAAATACTGATTTTTACAATTTACATAGTACAGATATAGGTTAGTAGGCTTAGTCAGAAATATTTGGCTAAGCCTATACCTGTCTAAAGCACACAATCAAAACAATTTTGTATTTTTTTGATTATGTTTATATGCCAGACAAATTAAAAGAAGAGTTTGTTGTTTACGGCATCGATATCTTATCTTCAAAATTCCGGCTTTAAAATATTTATACATGGCATCAAACAGCAATGTTGTTGCTGACGGCAGCAAAAAACGCATCAGCTTTGGAAAAATTAAGCATTTATCTGCTTATCCGGATTTTTTAGGGATCCAAATCCAATCCTTCCAGGAATTTTTTCAATTAGAAACAACTCCAGAGAATCGTGGGGATGAAGGGCTCTTTAAAGTATTTATGGAGAATTTTCCTATTACTGACGCTCGTAATATTTTCGTCTTGGAGTTCCTAGATTATTTTGTTGATCCTCCAAGGTACTCAATTGAGGAGTGTATGCAGCGGGGGTTGACTTACAGTGTTCCTTTAAAAGCAAAATTAAGATTATCGTGTAATGATGAAGAGCATGTTGACTTCAAAACGATTGTCCAAGACGTATTTTTAGGGAATATTCCTTACATGACACCGAAGGGTACGTTCGTAGTAAATGGAGCAGAGCGAGTTATTGTTTCCCAGCTACACCGTTCTCCAGGAGTATTTTTTGGTCAGAGTTTCCATCCGAATGGTACAAAGATTTACTCAGCAAGAGTAATTCCTTTTAAAGGAGCTTGGATGGAATTTGCTACGGATATTAATACAGTGATGTACGCTTACATTGACCGTAAGAAAAAGTTCCCTGTGACGACTCTGCTACGTGCTATCGGTTATGATTCTGATCATCAAATTTTAGATCTTTTTAATTTAGCGGATGAGTTAGATGTTACTGAAAACTCACTAGAGGCATCTGTTGGGCGTAAGTTAGCTGCTCGTGTTTTAAGAAGTTGGACTGAAGATTTCGTAGATGAAGATACGGGAGAGGTTGTAACAATTGAACGTAATGAGATTATTCTCGAACGTGATACAGTTCTCGACGAAGATCATATCGATTTAATATTAGATACTGGTGTAGAAACTATTATTCTACAGAGAGAGGATGTTGATGAGGACTATTCCATCATTTACAATACTTTACAGAAAGACCCTTCAAGCTCGGAAATTGAAGCGGTGCAGTATATATATCGTCAATTAAGAGGGACAGATCCACCTGATGAGGAAACTGCTCGTGGAATTATTGACAAATTATTCTTTTCCGACAAGCGTTATAACTTAGGGGATGTTGGTCGCTACAAAATCAATCGAAAATTGAATTTGGATACGCCTAGAGAAACTTTAGTTTTAACAAAAGAAGATATCATTGAAATTGTGAAGTATTTGGTTCGCTTAATGAATCAAAGTGCAGACATCGATGACATCGATCATTTGAGCAATCGCCGTGTAAGAACCGTAGGCGAACAGCTATATGCCCAGTTTGGTGTTGGATTGGCACGTATGGCTAGAACAATCCGAGAGCGTATGAATGTACGCGATAATGAAGTGTTTACACCGATAGATTTGATTAATGCAAGGACACTATCTTCTGTAATTAATTCATTTTTTGGTACATCACAATTATCACAGTTTGCAGATCAAACTAATCCGCTGTCGGAAATTACACATAAACGTCGTATTTCGGCTTTAGGACCTGGAGGATTGTCAAGAGAAAGAGCAGGCTTTGAGGTACGAGATGTGCACTATTCGCATTATGGTCGTTTATGTACAATCGAAACTCCTGAAGGACCTAATATTGGTTTAATCTCCACACTTTGTGTACATGCTAAGGTGAATAAGATGGGTTTTTTAGAGACACCTTATCGTCGAGTTGAGAATGGTCGAGTTGTAGTGGAAGAAGAACCAATTTATTTATCGGCAGAAGGGGAAGACATGGCAATTATTGCTCAGGCTAATGCTCCGATTACAGAACAGGGTGCTTTTGAAATTGACCGAGTTAAGTGTCGAGAGCACGGCGATTTTCCTGTTTTACAGCCTGAAGAGATTGAATATATGGATGTTGCACCTAATCAGATTGTCGGTGTCTCTGCATCTATGATTCCTTTCTTAGAGAACGATGATGCTAACCGTGCGTTAATGGGTTCAAATATGCAGCGTCAAGCAGTACCTTTATTAAAACCTGATTCTCCAATTGTAGGAACAGGTCTTGAAGGTCAAGTAGCACGTGATTCTCGCATGCTTATTAATGCAGAAGGATCTGGGGTTGTAGAATATGTTGATTCAACTCAGATTGTTATCCGTTACGACAGAACATCAGAAGATCAGTTGGTATCTTTTGAAGATAATAGAAAGGCTTATGATTTAATTAAGTTTAGAAGAACAAATCAAGGGACTTGTATAAATCTAAAGCCTATTGTACGCAAGGGAGACAAAGTAGAGGAAGGTATGATTCTCTGCGAAGGGTATGCTACACAAAAAGGGGAATTGGCACTAGGCCAAAATCTTTTAGTATCTTTTATGCCTTGGAAAGGATATAACTTTGAGGATGCTATTGTATTGTCAGAGCGAGTTGTACGTGAAGACATTTTTACATCTTTACACATTCAGCACTTTGAGTTAGATGTTCGAGATACTAAGCTAGGAGAAGAGGAGTTGACGAATGATATTCCAAATGTTAGTGAAGAAGCTACTAAAGACTTGGATGAGAATGGTATCATTCGAATTGGAGCGAGAGTAAAAGAGGGAGATATAATTATAGGTAAAATAACTCCCAAAGGAGAGTCTGATCCAACTCCTGAAGAGAAATTACTAAGAGCGATATTTGGTGATAAGGCGGGAGATGTAAAAGATGCTTCATTGAAGGCATCTCCTTCTACCAGAGGTATCATTATTAACAAGCAATTATTTGCAAGAGCGAAAAAAGATAAAGTTCAAAAAGCAAACGAGAAAAAACAACTTGAAAAGCTAGAGCAAGATCACAACAGTGCAGTCAACGAATTAAAATTAATCTTGATTGACAAATTAATGATTCTGTTGAGTGACAAAGGTTCCGAGGGTGTCAAAAGCATTTATAACGAGATGTTAATACCTAGAGGAGTTCGCTTTGGTCAGGATGTTTTGAAAGAGCTTGATTATACGACTGTTGATTATTCAAGTTGGACAAGCGATGAACATACAAATGGATTAATCAAACGGCTTTTACACAATTTTAGCATTAAGCTAAATGAAGAGATTGGTCGTTATAAGCGTGAGAAGTTCAACATTAGTATAGGAGATGAATTACCAGCAGGTGTATTGAAATTAGCCAAGGTTTACATGGCTAAAAAGCGCAAACTAAAGGTAGGTGATAAATTAGCAGGGCGTCATGGAAATAAGGGTATCGTCGCAAGAATTGTCCGTTATGAAGACATGCCGTTTTTAGAAGATGGAACTCCAGTTGATATTGTGTTAAATCCGTTGGGTGTACCTTCTCGGATGAATCTAGGACAAATTTTTGAAACTGTACTAGGCTGGGCAGGTAAGAAACTTGGTGAGAAGTATGGAACGCCAATATTCGATGGGGCAAAATCTTATGAAATCGAAGATAAGATTGAACAGGCAGGGTTACCTTCTTATGGACAGACTTACTTATATGATGGTGAAACAGGAGATAGATTCCATCAAACAGCTACGGTTGGCATCATCTATATGCTGAAATTATCGCATATGGTCGATGATAAGATGCACGCACGTTCTATCGGACCCTATTCTCTAATTACGCAGCAGCCTCTTGGTGGTAAAGCACAATTTGGTGGTCAGCGTTTAGGTGAGATGGAAGTTTGGGCATTAGAGGCATTCGGAGCCTCGAATATCCTTCGTGAGATGCTAACAATTAAGTCAGATGATATCAATGGTCGTGCGAAAGCTTATGAGTCTATAGTCAAAGGTGACAATTTACCAACACCTGGTATTCCTGAGTCTTTCAATGTGCTTGTTCATGAGTTACGTGGTCTTGCATTAGAATTGAAATTTCAATAAAAAATATGATGAGAAAGCAAAGATGTGCAGTTTGTATGTTTTTGCTTTTCACATCATTCAAAGTTTTCTTATATGGCATTTAAGAAAAATCATAAAATCAACAGTGATTTCTCTACAATCTCAGTTTCGTTATCGTCTCCAGATGATATCCTAGAACGTTCTTACGGAGAGGTATTAAAACCTGAAACTATTAACTATCGTTCATACAAGCCGGAGCGTGATGGTCTCTTTTGTGAACGAATTTTTGGACCAGTAAAGGATTATGAATGTTACTGTGGAAAATATAAGCGAATTCGCTATAAAGGAATCGTTTGTGACAGATGTGGGGTTGAGGTAACTGAGAAAAAAGTTCGTCGTGAACGTATGGGACATATCAAATTAGTTGTTCCTGTCGTGCATATTTGGTTCTTTAAATCGTTGCCAAATAAGATTGGTTACTTATTAGGGTTATCTTCTAAGAAATTAGAAACGATCATCTACTACGAGCGCTATGTCGTGATAAATCCAGGCGTGAAAGAGAAAGATGGAATTTCTAAGATGGATCTTTTGACAGAGGAAGAGTATCTTGAAATCTTAGATGAGTTACCAAAAGAGCAGCAAGTGATGGAGGACTCTCATCCAGATAAATTTGTTGCTAAAATGGGAGCTGAAGCTGTTCGTGACCTTTTGGAAAGACTAGAGTTGGATAAGCTTTCTTATGCTTTGCGTAATCAAGCTGCTACAGAAACATCACAACAGCGTAAAAATGAGGCATTAAAGCGTTTACGTGTTGTTGAAGCCTTCCGTGATGGGCAAACACGTATGGAAAATAGACCAGAATGGACAATTATTCAGTTTTTACCTGTTGTTCCGCCTGAGTTACGCCCACTTGTACCACTAGATGGGGGGCGGTTTGCAAGTTCAGATTTAAACGACTTATATCGTCGAGTAATTATTCGTAATAATCGGTTGAAACGTCTTTTGGAGATTAAGGCACCAGAAGTCATTTTGCGAAATGAAAAACGAATGTTACAGGAAGCGGTAGATTCACTATTTGATAACTCGCGTAAATCTAACGCAGTTAAAGCAGAGGGTGGACGTGCATTAAAATCGCTAAGTGATATTCTTAAAGGTAAACAAGGACGTTTCCGTCAAAACTTACTAGGTAAACGTGTAGATTATTCGGGTCGTTCTGTAATTGTAGTTGGACCAACATTGAAGATTCACGAATGTGGCTTACCGAAAGGTATGGCTGCAGAATTGTTCAAGCCGTTTATCATTAGAAAATTAATAGAAAGAGGAATCGTAAAAACGGTAAAGTCTGCTAAAAAATTAGTAGATAGAAAAGATCCTGTGATTTGGGAGATTCTTGAAAATGTATTGAAAGGTCATCCAATCATGTTAAACCGTGCCCCTACATTACACCGGTTATCAATTCAAGCTTTTCAACCAAAGTTGATTGAAGGAAAAGCAATTCAGTTACATCCATTAGTCTGTACAGCATTCAACGCCGATTTCGATGGTGATCAAATGGCAGTTCATTTACCGCTAAGTCATGCCGCAATCTTGGAAGCCCAAGTATTGATGTTGGCTGCCCATAATATGTTGAACCCTCAGAATGGTACGCCGATTACGCTTCCAACTCAGGATATGGTACTAGGACTCTACTACATAACAAAGGGAAGAAAATCGACGCCAGAACGTAAAGTAAAAGGAGAAGGAAAAATCTTTTACTCAGCAGAAGAGGCAATGATAGCTCTTAATGAAGGTAAAGCGGAGTTGCATGCATGGGTGAAAGTGAGAACTAAAGTTCGTAATGCAGAGACAGGTGAACTAGAAAATAAATTACTAGAAACAACTGTCGGTCGTATCTTATTTAATCAGATTGTTCCTGAGAAAGTAGGATTTGTAAATGAGTTATTGACAAAGAAAAAACTTCGTGGTGTTATTGGTGAAATCCTTGAAATTGCGAACGTAGAAGAGACTGCTAAACTTTTAGATGATGCTAAGGAACTTGGTTTCATGTGGGCATTTAAAGGTGGTTTATCGTTCAATTTGCCAGATTTGATTGAACCTTCTATTAAGAAATCAACACTTGAAGAAGCTAGAGCTTTGGTTGATGAAGTTGTTGAAAACTACGACATGGGGTTAATCACAAATAATGAACGTTATAACCAGGTGATTGACCAGTGGACCTACGCTGATAATAAAATCACTGAGCAATTAATGATGGAGATGAAGGAACACAAGCAGGGATTTAACTCAGTTTATATGATGTTAGACTCTGGAGCTCGTGGTTCGAAACAACAGATTAAGCAGCTTTGTGGATTACGTGGTTTAATGGCTAAACCAAGAAAATCAGGTGATACGGGTGGTGCTATTATCGAAAACCCAATTTTATCAAACTTCGTTAATGGTTTATCTGTACAGGATTACTTCATTTCTACTCACGGTGCCCGTAAAGGTCTAGCGGATACAGCATTGAAGACTGCTGATGCAGGTTACTTGACTCGTCGTTTAGTAGATGTTTCTCAGGATGTTGTTATTGTTGAGGAAGATTGTAGCACATTAAGAGGAATTGAGGTCTCTGCACTAAAAGAGAATGAAAAGGTTATTCAACCGCTATCAGACAGAATTTATGGCCGCTATACATTAGAGGATGTTATCGATCCTGTAAGTGATGAGGTGATAGTCGAAGCCGATACTTATATTTCTCGCTTGGTAGCACAGAAAATTGAAGACTCAGGAATAGAATCGGTTTACATTCGTTCGGTATTGACTTGTGAAACTGAGCGTGGCGTATGTGTTAAGTGTTATGGTAAAAATTTAGCTACGGGTCGTTTGTCAGAATATGGAGATGCAGTCGGTATTATCGCTGCACAATCAATCGGAGAGCCGGGTACACAGTTAACATTACGTACTTTCCACGTTGGTGGTACAGCTTCTCGTACAGCTGAAGAATCTCAAATCAAGTCTAAATTCAAGGCAAGAGTAGAGTTCGAAGAAATTCGTACAACTGAACGCCTAAACGAAGATGGTACAACTACGAATATTGTCTTAGCTCGCTCTGCTGAAGTTCGCCTAATTGATCCGAATAATCCTCAGAAGGTGTATACGACACAGCACATTCCTTATGGAGCAACACTGTATGTAAAACATGATGAGGTTATTGAAAAAGGAACAGTAATCTGTGAATGGGATCCTTATAACGCAGTTATCGTAACGGAATTCGAAGGTATCGTCCGCTTTGAGATGATAGAAGAAGGCGTTACCTATCGTGAAGAAGTCGATGATGCTACAGGCTTCCGGGAGAAGGTAATTATTGAAGCAAAGAAGAAGAAGAAAATTCCTACGATTATTATTGAGAATACAGAGGAGGAAGTTCTTCGTAAGTATAACTTACCTGTGGGTTCTCATATTGTTGTTAAGGATGGTGCAGCAGTTAGACCTGGTGAGCAGTTGGTCAAAATTCCTCGTAGTTTAGGAGGAATTGCCGATATTACGGGTGGTTTACCTCGTGTTACTGAATTGTTTGAAGCACGTAATCCATCAAATCCGTCAGTGGTTTCTGAGATTGATGGCGTGATTAGCTTTGGAAAAATCAAGCGAGGTAATCGGGAAGTGATTGTTACATCAAAAGATGAACTGCGCCGTAAGTACCTGGTTGGCTTATCTAAACATATCTTAGTACAAGAGGGGGATTTCGTTCGTGCAGGGACACAATTATCCGATGGTGCAACAGCTCCTCGAGATATTTTAAATATCAAAGGACCTTTCGCTGTTCAAGAATACTTGGTCAATGGCGTTCAGGAGGTTTATCGTACACAGGGTGTTGTCATTAATGACAAGCACATCGAGGTAATTGTGCGTCAAATGATGCGTCGAGTTCAAATCTTAGATGCTGGAGATACAATATTCTTAGAGAAAGAGGCAGTTGAGAAATATGATTTTCTACAAGAAAACGATAGAATTTTTGATAAGAAAATCGTTACAGATACTGGTGATTCTAAGAATTTACATGAGGGACAAATGGTGACCGTCCGTCAATTGCGTGAAGAAAATTCTCAGCTTCGTCGTAAAGACAAGAAGTTGGTAAAATTCCGAGATGCTATTCCAGCGACTTCTATGCCTGTTTTACAAGGCATTACAAAAGCTTCTTTAGGTACGAAGTCTTGGATATCAGCTGCCTCCTTCCAGGAAACCACTAAAGTAATCAGCTCAGCAGCTATTGCGGCTAAGCAAGATCACTTGTATGGATTGAAAGAGAACGTAATTGTTGGTAAGCCAATTCCTGCAGGTACAGGAGTTCGCAAGTATGAAAACCTACTAGTTGGTGATAAGTCAGAAATGAGTTATTATGAATTAAATGAAGATGATAAAGAAACAGCCGAGTTGTAATTATTAACTCAGCTTTGATAAGAAAACGGGTCTTTCCTTTAGGATTGACCCTTTTTTTTGAGAAGTTTTTTAGTAGGGGTTGTATTTTATTTCTAATCTGAATATTTTCTCCTTCTACAGACTCTTCCAAGCATTAAAGAATTTGTTGTTTTTAAAATCTAAAAGCTTTTCACTCGAGTGTTGTCAGTGCCTGAGGTTCATTATTACTACCCCCCCCTGGATAATATTGTAAAACAAACTCGTTACGTGTTTAAAAAAGAAATAAAGTGATATAGCCTAGTTCTAGAGGCTAATAAATTTTTATAAGAGGATTGTGACTTCCATAAAAGCTGTTATGAAAGTGAGGTATTCAGTATAGGTACCACAAGGTCGATTTAAAAACAAATAGGTGCAATTCGGAATCTCTAGAGATTATTTAAACACATAGATGTGTATATCTGAAGATAAATATCTTGTTGACCGAGCGGAGAGGAAAGAGTCGAGCGAACTATTTTGTATTTACTTCGTATTTTGAATGCTAGAAGTTAGCAGACGTGATTTTAAAATAGCCCAAATAAAAAAGGTCAAATACTTTGATGGTATTCGACCTTT
>Ga0213861_10002426_pt1 | contig 15976 bp, 11 predicted proteins | sample PICome_4_FD_160110 | JGI IMG/M metagenome (GOLD analysis project Ga0213861, IMG submission 160110) | Coastal seawater microbial communities near Pivers Island, North Carolina, United States - PICO131 | ecosystem: Environmental > Aquatic > Marine > Coastal | place: USA: North Carolina... | reverse complement strand
AAGAATGCCGACCAGCAACGCAGCCCACACCCAGTTAACCCAATAGGTCCACGCCCACGCGGGGTCGTAGAAAGCTGGGAAGAATTTTTGCAAGGGAAAGAAAAATATTGAGTACGACTCAAGCCAAGTGTCGGTTGCTTTGGTGTACAAATCCAATGCCACCGGACCACCGGGATAACTGCCGCCAATGAAAACTTGGGTCACAAAAATCCATGCAGAAAACACCAAACTGCCACTCAGGACTCCTATGAGCCAGCGTCGCGATAGTCCCGCAAGCACAAACAAGGTGGGCACAAAGAAAAGCAGTGCCGCACCCCAGCCATAGCGGCCAACGAAACTTCCACCACCGTAGGAACCTGGGTGCGCGGCACTGGGAATCAAAAACAGCAGCACGCTCAGCAGCCACACAACACCGACCAAGCGCGAGAATCGAAAAAGCGGAACAATCCCGAAAAGCCCAAGCCACAGCAATGGGGAATAAAACAGGAAGCCTTGATTTTGATCGAGTACCAAACCAGAAAGTCGCAACCAAAACTCCGGGCCGTATTCGACAACCCCTTCGGCAAATGCACCAAAGGGCGAGTCATAGGCATACCACTGAAATGCCATGAGCAACACGGCGCTCAGCGCACCTGCCAACACAACCGAGACTTTGGACCGAGAAGCAATCAACAGGGCAATCAAAATGACAGCAGCTATCGGCGCATACTTAATACCTACCCACGGAAGCATCGCGACCAAAAGCGCGATAAAGAATGTCACAACCGGTCGCGTCTTTCCATCGTCGGAAGAGCGCGCATTAACTTCGCGGATCAACCAATACACACCCAGTAACGCCAAGCCACCAGCCGGCAGGTCAGGAAAGATTTGATTGGAGGCAAGTAGCAGCGGGTAGGTCAACACCAAGACTAGGGAAACCGAAAGCCTCGAACGCACCGAAGTAAAGATTTGTCCGCTGAGTAAATACACGACCCAAGCGAAAGCCGCACCCAATGCAATCATGGCAACTTTCGCGCCAAGGATTCCAAATAATCCCAATGGAATGGCAAGGAACCAACCAACGAGCACTCCGTGCCAACTGAAAACTCCATTGGAGCTTTCCACGACATGACCCCATGACCAATCCGAACCTAATGACACACCACTGGGTGCCAGGCCAAGTGAATAGAACTGCGGGATCAACGCCTCTTTGAGGTATGCCGCGCTAACATCAAAACTACGAAAACTCCACAGTGCATCGGAGATCACCAGATAGTGGGGTTCATCCCCACTTAAGCCGTACAGCCCGCGCGCATTCCAGATCAACAGAGCTGCAATGTTCACCGCGAACGCGACCGCAACAACAATTAGCCCCGCGTTGCGCGAAGAAATTCCTCGAGCCTGATTCACCCCAGCACCGCGTATCCCTCTGGGGGCAACAAAGCGGTGTCAAGTTCAAAAAAACTTTCCCAACCACCGAATAGCAGCGCGCCCGACCAAATCACAGGTACGGGAACAATCACCGCAACCAAACTGGTATTCCGCCAGGCGCCAGCAACATCACGTTCTTCGACTAGGTCTGGTAGCGCTGCAACAACACATAACACTGCCGCAAAGAGGGCGAGTGCAACGGTTCGTGAGGTGTCCAACGTGATCCATGGCAGTAGCAAGGACAGGAGTATCGCTTCCGCGATCAAGATGCGGACAAGACCCAACCGCACAAAGCGCGGGCGCAGTAACACGAACCACATCACACCAAGGGAACTGAAAAACAGCAAGGGCATCGAGGAAAAGAAACCCTGAACGTACTCGTCAAAGGGCCGCTCACTAAACCAGTCAAGCCGCGAAGTAGACCCACCCCACACATCCATGAGGTACCCATTGAGAAAACTACCAAGTACAACACCAACCCCGGCAACAACAATTCGCACCACCGAGCGGTTACTCCACCACGACACGATTGCCCAGGCCACCAGCGCAACAATTCCAATCGAAGGGTGATTCAAGGTTGCAATGAACCAACCAAGAACCGCCCAATATTTATTTCGACACAGTCCAGCGAACCCCAACCCGATCAACGTGACCGCGTCGTAGCCGTTTACCCAGAGCAGCAGAACTGGCAGCGTTGCCCCACCCGCAATTGCGATAAACATCAAGCGAGATCGCGCAACGGATTCACGAACAACAGGCATGAGGAACGGCAACACAATTGCGAAAATCGCCAGCACCACATGAAAAGTGAAATGAGAAACCACTGTGGTGAAGCCAAGCGCGCCCGCAGCCCACGCTGCAACGAAGTTGGATTGGAGATAGTCGGCCGGCGCAACCATGAGTGGTGAGAGTGACGGATCAGACCAGTTCACCGACAGGTCGTACATGTAAATCCAAGATGGAAATACTCCAATCCCGTATTTCACCAAACCAACAAGTGCTGCCAAAAGTCCCAGTAGGACGGAGATCTGCCAGGGACGTAAGCGAGTGATCACGTCCACTAACCAATACCTTTCACCAAAACGTCTGACGGACAGCGATACAACGAAACCAGATCAGAATATTCACCGGGCAACGGTGAAACAAACCTGCACGAGGTTGACACTAATTCGTTCACCGCGGGTGAACTATCCCAACTCTCGCGCCCACTAGGTAACGCGATGGTGCCCGAGGAAACACCTACCAATACTTCGGGTGAATCAACAACTTCAACCGGCAATGGCAAACGGTTGAAGTTTGAGGTGATCGGGTGAACTTCACCGGCTGATGCGTAGGCAACCGGCAAAATCTCCCAGTAGTCTCCAAAAATTAACGTCACATTGTTGTCAACCAACGACTGGGCGACTCCTGAAATTTCCTCCTGCTGATCCCACTTCAACGAAATCAAGTCAACCGTGTTACCAAAAGCGGAGACCGAATAAATGCTCATTGCACCCATCACGACAACAATCGGGATCGCAACCAATCGAGTTCCCAAGGCTGCGGTTACCCACACCAAGAAACCCAAACTTAACCCGTAGAACCACACCGTTGGCACAACCGCTGACAGCCCGAGGGCCAGCACCAGGCCGGTAACCCACATGATGACTAGGAACCCAACCGGTGATTTCCATGTAAAGCGACCGCGAAGGATGAGAACAATTCCAACTGTAATAAATGCCAAAAGACCCAGAATGAGGACGAGGTTGAGATAGAACTGAACACCGTTACTCACGCCCAGAAAAGTCGTTCCACCGTTCTGTATTCCCCAAGCCCCCGGCAACATGGAAGTCGGCCAGGCAGCCCCAGACTCGCTGAGACCTAACAAATCAAAAACACGCGGGAACTCTAATTTCGCCGGCGACCACACCACGATTTTGTCCCCTTGGGTGAACTGCGCCAACGCCATCGGGATCAGTCCAACAGCAATTCCCAGTGCGATGCGCACCCAACTGCGAAGTACAAACCCGAACCGAACTGCCATGGCCAACACCAGTGGCACGGACATCAAGGCCGCGGATGCATGTTCGTAAACACCCAGTCCCAGAAACACTCCACCAATAAACAGGAAACGCTTCCCGGCAATCAGATAAACCCCAATTGCCGCCAGCAACCAACCGAAAGGGTAAATGTCACTGATTGCCCGGAAATCGTGCAATAACGCGGGACCCGCAGCGCTAGCTGCAGCAAACCACCACAGGTTCACCGAAGGAAACACCCGCCGCAAACTCAGAGCCAGCAGTACACCCGTCACCGGGACATAGAAAATCCGAATAAAAGTGAAGCCGTAAGGGTTCCCCGGGGCAATCCACTCGCCCACCGCCATGATCGGGTATTCAACAACCCCACCGTGCAGCTGTCCGGGGTAGGACCACACCCACGACAGATCCCGCATGAGGTCCTGAACCCCGATTGCTTCAACAATAATGTCGCTGTTAAACCGCACAGTTAAATACGCGTGCAAGGACCACAGAAACAAGACCACAAAGACCGCAACCACGGGCGCCCAGAAAGCAGCCTTCCCTTTGCCGGTAGTCATGAGCAAGAGTCTAAGCCGATTCCCTCTAAGGTAGTGGGCATGACGCAAGCCGGGGACAATCCAGACCGCTGCCTGTCCCTCGTGATGCCGGTGTTCAATGAAGCCGCAACTTTGCGTGAATCCCTCGACCGGGTCCTAGCTCAACCATTCGTCGCCGAAGTAATCGCCGTCAATGACGCATCAACGGATAATTCACAAGAAATCCTCGACTCAATCACCGACCCACGGGTCAAAGTGATGCACCACGAAATCAACCAAGGTAAGGGCGCAGCAATCCGCACCGGAATCCAAGAGGCAACCGCCCCCTACGTCGGGATTCAAGACGCCGATCTTGAATACGACCCAGCCGACCTGCAACGACTACTCACACCTTTACAAGCTGGCCTCGCCGATGCTGTCTACGGCAGCCGATTCCTCACCACCGACTACCACCGTGTCCTCTATTACTGGCATAGCGTTGGCAACCGGGCACTCACCCTAGCTTCCAACATGCTCACAAACATCAACCTCACCGACATGGAAACCTGCTACAAAGTATTCCGACGTGAACTGATTCAATCGATCCCAATCGAAGAAAACCGCTTCGGTTTCGAACCAGAAATCACCGTCAAACTCGCGAAACGCAAAGTGAGAATCTATGAGGTCGGCATCTCCTACTCCGGGCGCACCTACGAAGAGGGCAAGAAGATCAACTGGAAAGACGGAGTGTCAGCGATGCGGTGCTTGTTAAAATACTCCCTGCAGAAGAAACGTGAATCGGTCTAGGTCGCTTCGCGCGCCCATCGCAGGTGCGGTCGCCGTCGTCTATTCACTGTGGAATCTGGTCGCTTGGTACGTGTCCGTACCAGCTGAGATGGGGGACACCTACAGGTACTTCGGGTTTTTGATTTTTGATCCACAGAACCCCGGCATAACGACAAGTTTTCTCTATCAAAGTGTTCAAAACCCACGAATAATTACCTTGATTCAAGTTGTGCTAGCAGCATGGGCATTCCTGCTTCTCGTATGGGCGGTGCTGATTCAAACGAAGTGGCGGCCCGTAGGAATTATCGCGAGCGCACTCGTACTTCTCGTTTCTATGACGACACCTTTTTGGTCTTGGCAAACACTTCTCGCTACCGAAGGACTCACTCTTAGTTTCTCGATGTTGTGGTTAGCCGCCGTGATTCGGTCCTTTAATAGTGAACTGCGGCCTGCCGTTGTGATCACGGCGCTGAGTGTTAGCGCAACCCTTCTACTTTTAACCCGACCACAGTTCGTTGTTCTCGTACTTCCTGCTTCCTTGCTCATGGGTTTTGCCCTTTCACGGCGGACTCGCTCACATGCCGTGCTCATTGGGGTAATCGCAGGAGTGATTCCGGCTATTGTCTTCTCACTTTGGCGGTTACTCAGTCTGATGGGTGATATAGATTATGCCTTTATCTACACGATGCACAACTACGTTGACAAAGCATCAACTTTTCGGGCCTATGCCAACGAGCGCATGCCATCCTGTGAACCCTTAACAGCCGCTATGAACGGTCCCTCACCGTGGACCGACATGGCTGCAATCCGCGACCAACTCATCAGTCTGTGTCCGGAATCATTTCTGTGGCTGAAGAACGGCCCTGTCGGTGTGATCGATTGGACCACTCAATATCCAGGCGAGTCGATGAGTGCCATGACCGCAGCGATGTCAGACATGATCATTTCCCCCTACAGCCCTATGACTGCTACCCCCCCTGCAGCGAGTTCACTCATCCTTCCTGAAATCCCTGCGTGGATGTGGCTCGCCGTCGCGTGGCTGATTGGGATCGGCTTGACGTTTATCGCTAGCTATCGGAGCAGACCAACGCGCCTAACAATCATCTCCACGTTGGTCATGGCCGGTAGTTTCGCGGTCCTGATTTACTTCACTTGGGCAAGCGATGGAATTGAACTCGCACGGCACCAAGCACCTTGGGTTCTTTTCGCCATCGTGGCTGGGCTAACTATTCCGGTTGCAACTGCCCGAAACCCCACAAACTCGAAGGCATCTGTACCAATTTCACCTTGAATTTCGAGTCGCTTGAGGAGCAGGCAACCTGACTGAAACCCCACCAAGTAAAACCGGTTTCCCTCACGGTGCCCTAATATGCCGCCACATCAACCTGGCCTTAAACGAAAGCACCCCGGTGGCACGCAACGTAGTGATAGATGCGAATAGCGAAGTTAGTTCAGCATCATGGCGCCGAGCAGATATTCAAGGTCTGCGCGCAATTGCAGTAATCGCGGTAATCGCGTATCACGCCGGCCTGCAAATCCCTGGCGGGTTTACCGGTGTTGACATTTTTTTCGTGATCTCTGGTTTTGTCATCACCGAAATGCTGTTCCGAGAAAAAATTACAACTGGAACGATTAAACTTCGTTTGTTTTATATAAGACGCTTCCGCAGACTTATGCCTGCACTTGCAGTCCTAGTTAGCGTAACTGTCATCGCTGGCTGGTTCATTTACACCAGTCAAAGTTCACAGGAGCTTACAGCGCAGACAGGTTTAGGTGCGATGTTCTTCGGTGCCAACGTTGTGATTGCAATGACAACAAGCAACTATTTTGATGCACCCGCAGAAGCAAACCCGCTCTTACACACCTGGTCACTCTCAGTGGAAGAGCAGTTTTATTTTGTCTTCCCGGCCATTCTCCTAGTCGGTTGGGCATTTAGAAAGGCCCGTTCAAGTCGGGTTGTAATTTTTGTTTTCATTCTTCTGGTTTCCGTACTGTCTTTTGCCTTGGCAGTATTTGGCTCCTCTGGTGTCGAGCAAGCCTCCGAGAACACCTCATGGCTTTTGGGTTTTTATAGTCCGTTCACGCGTGTTTGGGAATTCGGCGCAGGTGCACTGATCGCCCTTGTAATCCCATTAATCAAGCCGAATAAATCAATGGCGATATTCCTCAGCGCAACAGGGGTGGTTGCTGGAGTTATCGGTTTCACTTTGATCTCAGATCAAACACCGTTTCCGGGTGTGTGGACAATTATTCCGGTCGCTGCTACCGCACTGCTCCTTGTGGCCGGGTTGCATGCGAACATATTCAGCAGGGCACTGAGTGTTCGACCCATGGTGAGAGTCGGTGACTGGTCATATTCGCTCTACCTATGGCACTGGCCATTCATCGTTTTCGCTATCTATATCTGGCCCAGTGTTTGGTATATACCAATCATTGCCGCACTGCTCTCACTCGCTCCAGCCGTGGCGAGTTACTACCTCGTTGAACAACGCTTCAAAGTCAAGGACTCAGCACTACAGAAGAGCGCACTCCGGATCGTCGTTCCCACATGGGTCATTCCCGGCTTCCTCGCGTCCGCATTGATCCTGTCAGGAACATTTCTGTGGATCCCCAATCCCGGTCGTGCCTCAACCGAACAGTTGTATGGGGGTGAAATCGGTTTTGCTTCATTGGAATCCACGCTTCTGGAATATCGAAATGCCTGTGGCCCTTTTCCTATCCCCGCACTTCCCGGTCAAAGTGAAGGGCGCGTCACTTGTCTACAATCTCAACCTGAGGCGGGTATAGACCTTGCAATTATTGGTGACAGCCATGCACTAGCTCTCTACCCAGGGTTTATTCGAGAGTTTCCAGGGAAGAACGTTGCCTGGTTTGACACCAAAGGTGCAACCGACCTGAGCAATCCGAACGTGGGACCACTTCTCACCTTCATTAATTCACAGCCAAGTATCCAAGTTGTTGTTCTCAATGCTTTTTGGGCCCTGCGAGGTATCGATGCTCAAGGGATTAAAGGCACTCTTGACTCACTCGTTGCCAGTGGGAAAGTTCCAATAATCACGGACGATATTCCTAGCTTTGAATTCGGTCCCGAGCGCTGCGCGATCGGTAAAGATTCCTCACTGCAACCCCTGTGTGATCAAGATCGTGCAATTTTCGAAACCGAGCGGGCTAAGTACGCACCAATAATTATTGAGGCGACCGCCAAGACCCTAGGTGCAATATTCATCCGGACTAGTGATCTTTTCTGCACCGAAACCAAATGCTCAATGCTCAATGCTCCGAGACAACGCCATTCAATTTGCGGACTCAAATCACGTCAACTTTGAAGGTTCGGATCTGGTGACTTCAAAAATTGTCACTCAAGGAAGAATCAAGGAACTACTTGCAAGTCAGGGATAAAGTTGGCTGTCTAAGCCTAAGAAAATCGCAATCCTTAGCAATACGAGCCTTAGCCATACGAGTCGATAGCATGTTGGAGTCCGATCACAATTAGGGACCCTAATTTCACATCCTTAAAGGGGGTTTCGGAACAAAGATATTTATGATTTCTGCGATTCAATTCATAGACCTTGGCAAGCTTTGACGAGTACCAGCATCCTGAGGCGCCAAACGCTGTAATAGTCTGTGGGCTACTAGTTAATTTATCGGAGGGGAAGCATGTCTGTCGTTGTTGTGGGGGGCTGCGGCCATGTTGGATTACCTCTTGCGTTAGCCCTTGCTGGCTCCGGGGTGAAAACAATTTCGCTGGACATTGACGCGGCTAAGGTTCTTGAGGTCATGACGGGTCATATGCCGTTTCTTGAGCCTGGGACCGAGGATCTACTCGCCAAAGTGTTGGCTCGTGGAAATTTCACCGCGACGACCGACACCAACAGCATCACAGGTGCTGACACGATCATTGTTGTGATTGGCACTCCAGTAGACGAACACTTGAACCCAGAACCCGACGCCGTAGTTCACGCCATTGACGACTGCTTGCCTTTCATGCGTGATGGGCAACTGATGATTTTGCGCAGCACAATTTTTCCCGGGGTAGCCAAAAAGATTGAAAAACACTTGGCAAAGTCAGGCAAGAAGCTGGATCTTTCGTTCTGCCCTGAACGCATTGCCGAGGGTTTCGCACTCGAGGAACTGTCCAGTTTGCCTCAAGTAATCGGTGCGAGAACAGAGTCAGCTTTCATTCGTTCGGAGGCGCTCTTTGCCCAACTCGGCGCTGAGCCGGTTCGCGTCACCCCTGAAGAAGCTGAATTGGCAAAACTATTCACCAACTCGTGGCGTTACATCAAGTTTGCTATCGCAAATCAGTTTTATGTAATGGCCACTAATGCCGGCGTCGACTATGAAAATGTCAGACATGCAATCACTCACAATTATCCGCGCGCTAAAGACCTTCCCCGAGCAGGCTTCGCTGCTGGACCGTGCCTACTCAAAGACACAATGCAATTAGCTGCCTTTAGTAATAATGCCTTTCACCTCGGGCACAGTGCAATGTTGGTCAATGAGGGATTGCCTCTGTTCCTCGTTGAGCAAATTGAAAAGGAGCACGATCTCTCAACACTGACCGTTGGAATTCTTGGAATGGCATTCAAGGGTGACTCTGATGACCCTCGTTCGAGTTTGAGTTACAAGCTCCGCCGAATCTTGCGATTCCGCGCCCAAGAAGTCCTTTGCTCGGACCCCCACATGTTTAACGATCCGAGTTTTGTTACCCAAGAGGAACTTCTCGAGAAGTGTGACGTTGTGGTGATTGGTGCTCCCCACTCGGCCTACAAGACGCTTACTACGACCAAACCACTGTTTGATATTTGGAAAATTGCTGGCACCGCCTGATGCACGTGACACCAGCAGTGAGCATTGTTATTCCCGCTTATAACGAGTCCGCGACGATTCAATCCTCGATCGCGAGGATTGCGCGAAATGTCAGTTTGCCATTTGAAGTGATCGTGATTGTTGACTCAGCAGAAGACACCACAATTCCGGTGATTCAAGAAATCCAAAATGAAATGCCCCAGGTGCGCGTGGAAATCCAAGACTCCCGCGGGCCGGCTGAAGCAATTAAATTTGGTTTCACCAAAGCAATCGCACCCGTAGTGATTGTGACCATGGCTGACGGCTCCGATGACCCCGCATCAATTGAGACCCTCGTGGAACTTGTTGATCGCGGTTGCGTAATTGCTGCCGCCTCTCGCTACATGCCCGGTGGCCAACAGATCGGTGGGCCACGTTTTAAAGCATTCCTTTCACGCTCAGCAGGTAAATCACTCAGGATTTTCGCCGGGGTTACTACCTCTGATGCCACAAATTCTTACAAGGCTTATAGCCGCTCATTCGTGGAAGAGGTCGGTATTGAAAGTGATGCCGGCTTTGAAATAGCCCTTGAACTTGTGGCTAAGGCTCGCAGACTACGTCGCCCGATCGCGGAAGTCCCCACAATTTGGTTGGATCGGGACGCTGGGGAGTCGCGATTCATGTTGAAAAAGTGGATTCCCAAATATCTGAAGTGGTACCGGTTCGCTTATGGTCCGGAACTAACCGTTGATCAATTAAAGTCAAAGCAGGAAGAAGGAAAACAGTGAAGGTTCTCGTCACCGGTAGTGCTGGCTTTATTGGAGGGTACATCGTCCAGGAGCTGCTGGACCAAGGAATGGAAGTTGTCGGGGTTGACAACCTCTCCAAATACGGTGAAGTGACTCGCTCATTTGACGCCAGCGCAAGTTATCACTTCGTGCGTGGTGACGTTGAAGAGACCAAACTCATGATTGACCTGATGTCTGACGTTGATCACGTTATTGCTGGCGCGGCACTCATTGGGGGAATCTCCTACTTCCACACGTACGCCTATGACCTGCTGGCCCAGAACGAACGAATTATTGCTTCAACCTGTGATGCGGCAATCCAGACAATCAAAAACGAGGGGTCTTTGAAAAAAGTCACCTACCTTTCGAGTTCCATGGTTTTTGAGTCAACAGACCGTTGGCCGTCCAAGGAGGGTGACGAACTAATTGTTCCCCCACCCCTGTCCAGCTATGGTTTTCAAAAGCTCGCCGTCGAGTACTTTGCCCGCGCAGCCTGGGACCAATACAGAGTTCCTTTTACCATCTGTCGCCCATTTAATTGTGTGGGAATTGGTGAACGTAAGGCACTCGGTGACATTGAAGTAATGTCGGGCAACATTGAACTCGCCATGAGCCATGTGGTCCCTGACCTTGTTCAGAAAGTCATTAAGGGCCAAGACCCGCTGCACCTGCTGGGTGACGGCCAACAAGTGCGTCACTACACCTATGGTGGCGACTTGGCCAAGGGGATTGTGGCGGCGATGTTGTCTCCCGAGGCAACCAATAACGACTTCAACCTTTCCACAGCTGAGTCCCATACCGTGCTCGAACTTGCAGAAGTGATCTGGAACAAGGTCAAGCCCGGTGTCCCCTTCAATTACACCTGCGACATACCCTTCGAGCACGACGTTCAAAAGCGAATTCCTGATGTAACAAAAGCAAAAGAGGTCTTGGGTTTTGAAGCCACGACAACCCTTGACCTGATGCTTGACGAAGTAATTCCCTGGATTGAAGAGGCAATTAAGCAGGGGAATATTTAAATTACCGCTGGTGTGTGAACCCGTCGGTGATTTCACTGCCTCGAGGGGTCAATCCTTCTGAAGGCATTCCAGAGCAAATTGGAAAGTTCCCCCAGCACTGATCTGTTCCTTGCGGGACGAGTAGATCAATGGTTGAGTTCAACGGAACCGTGGCAACCTGAATGTCCGGTAAATCCGCGGCAAGGCGTGGCCACACGACTAGGGCCGCGAAAACTACCACTGCCATCAGTTCTGCCGAAATGGAAAGATTTGCAATACGACTCAACGTCTCGGAGAGTTTTCCCCCGGTTCCCAGACTTTGCCAGGCCCATGCCAGCGGCAGGATTCCCAACAGCAACAGGGGCGCCCAGACATAGCGCACATGGGGTGCACCCGCAAAGAACCAAGTAGCCAGAAACAGTAATTGCGGAACTAGCAAAGCGATCAATGATCGAGGGCGCCAAGATTTGCGGGAAATCAACAGAATTACCGAGGCAGCAACGAGAGCTAACAGCATCCCGATAAATACCCAACTGGTCAGATTCGCACCTAACCAAGGCCTGATCCAACCCCAACCGTCACCAGCCTGCTGGTAGGCCGGTGTTGGCGACCTCGCCCACAACTTTGTTGAACTAATCAGCGCTGCTGGATCGGGGGCGATCCATTCCACATTGAAGGAAACGGTCTTGTAGGGATACATGACCCAACCGCTCAAAATGTAATCTCGAGCAATCATTACGACAAAAATGGCGGCCGCGAAAGCTATTCCGATCCAGTACAGCAGACGCACTCTGCCGCCACGCCTGCGATAGACCACCCATAGCAATGTCCCGGCGGTGAATGCAAAAAGGAACCAGTAGTGCTGTCGCATGCTCGCCGCAATACCGAGTGACAACAGGGCAATCGTGATGTCTGCGGATTGAACCCGCCGTGCGGTGAGAGAGTCGGCCAACGCCGCCACGCTAATGAAAATTAGAATCGCAACAGGTGTATCAAATGTTGGGCTCGTTACCCAGTAGTCAACCATCCAGACCATGGGTGCCACAAAAATTGCCAGTGAAGCGAGCAGAATTTTTGTACCTACTGACTTTCTTCGGTCACTGGTAAGTCTCAATGCAATGTCAATAAACAAAATGAAGAAAAACACGCTATTGACAACTCGATAGGACTCAAAGCCCATGGGTCCATTGGACATCCAGGCTGCAATGGTGGTGAGGGAGTTCGAGAATCCATAGCTGTGATAAAGATTTGTCAGTCCAGGGATAGTTTGGTAATCAGCCGCGTACCAAATAGCGGGGATGTGGTACAAACCCGAATCGTAATTTGTTGGTGCTCGACTCGAGGCAATCAGCATCCAGCCCAGTACCACAGCCATAACAACAATCAGGAGCAAGCTGATTCCCCGTGGTGGTTTCCAGCTTGAGTTTGGTGCCACCAAGATAGTACGTGAGCGGATCAATAGGGTCGTAAGCACTGTCAGCGCTATAAAAGCGAGGACAATTGCTATCGCACCCGGTGATCGCAACGGTAAGAAGAGATTGGTAACAACCGTGATCACGATAAAAATCGCCATTCCGTACCAAAGTGATACACGGATCATTGCTGGGCCGAAGTCTTTCACCTGCCATAGTGCAATCGGCGCTCCCAGCAGAAATACGCACATCACCGCAAGCAGAACAGTTATAAACTCCATGAGCAACATCGATATCACTCTTGCTCAGTGGATGTGTGCGTTTCACGGGATGAATTCGTAATCGCATACAGCGAGATCACTCCAAGCAGAAGTAATAAGGGATCGATCTCTGCTCGAAAACGCATGTTTTCGGCGTACTCCGCCAACGTGCTGGCCGTTGCATGGAAAACCACAATTCCCAGAGCCCCCCAATACACGGTACTACGTCGAAGGAAAGAATCGCGAACAAAAATCGCTTGACCAATTCCAATCAGGATCAACACCACTAGGGCAGGGGCGAACACAATGCTCAACAGGCCGCTTATGGATCCCAGCGGCAGAACGGATCGAGTTTGATCCAGCCAAGGGAATTCATCCGATGGGTCGAGATAAATACCGATCCCTGATCCCCGAGGGCCGGTATCGGTGGTAATTGCCATTCGCATAAGTTGCATTGGATCCTTTGTCACGATGATTGTCATCAGCCGATTCCACTCACCCGATGCCGCCAAGGCTAAACGAGAATTGTAATTCAACTCGCCACTCTCGCGGTAATCCTGATCCCACGCGGGAATACCCCGCTCAGTTGCAAGCAGCAAAGACTGACAACCGGGTAATTGCACCAAGCCGCCTGGATCCCACACGTTCAATGTTTGGGATTCATAAGCCACCAACAGTGAGGTTAGGCACGGGTCAGCCGAAATCTCTAATCGCGCTGAATCAGTCACGCTCAGTTGGCCGGAGGTGAGCAAAGCTTTAGCAACGTTTTGGCCGCTCCAGGAACTCATGGCTGGTATTTGGTAATTAGCCCAGTAATACCCCTGTGCTAATAAACTCAACACCAGAACAATAAATACTGGCAAAGTGCTGATTACTAATCGGCGACCTGATCGCGCCCGAACCAGTAATACAAATAGAAACACGCACCACGCAAGCACGAATACCCACACAAAAGTTGAACGCAGTAACTGCAATCCCAGTACCGCACTGGCACTCACCACTGCGCCGAGAACCGGCTGAGTGCGCATGCGGGCCAATCCCCATACCGCCGCTATCGCGAGAAATGAAATGAGTGTCACGTTATAGGGCCAGAAGGTATAGAGCACGGTTCCGGGCAGCAGTGCCAAAACAACACATGCACCCACTGCCCAACCTCGGGCCAGCCCAACCCGCACCAGCGTGGCACCGAGCAGGGCAATCGTTCCAGTTCCCGCAGCTAGAAAGAGCAGAAGCAGGAAAAGGTGTGAGTTGGGAGAAAGAGCTAAATCAACGGCGTAGAGAGCATTCACTCCCCAAGGCTGAATGTGTAGGACAGAAAGACTGGCGATCGGGTCGGTGGACAGGTAGTCAATGCCTAGGCTCTGCCACAGAGTGTTAATCGAATTGGTTGTGGCGCTGGCGTAATCAAATTGGAGCAGCACGAGTAACCACAGCCCCAGGTAAATGACCAGTCCAGGAACGGCAACTGGAACTCGCTGAATCACCTTTGCCACCTATCAACTCTAATGGAATGGTTAAGCCACTTCTATTAGTCTTGGTAGGTGATTTCACGCATAAGGCTTGCCACCGCTGCGATCGCGCCTTTCTCTTTCGCCACCGTCGCCATTTCGCTGCTGCTCTCCAACAACTGGGCAGCGTGGGGGGTCGAGGCCCTTCCCGCGATGACCCCGGCCACAGTGTCCTTCGGTGACCTGGCAAATATCACCGCGACCGTCGATTGTCTGGCCAACCAAGTCCCCATTGAGACTTGCGACCCCTACGGTCGCCCGTTTCAACCCTATGTGGAACTCCCCGCTCAATTACTCAACGCTGCGAACTTGGGAACCAACAGCACTGGAGTAATCGGTATAGCGCTCGCCCTAATCTTTTTTTTAACAATCATCCTTGTGAGTATCACTCTCGCCTTCACGTGGAAAAAGACAACGATAACCCTCACCGCATCACAGTCATTAATCGCCCTGATCGCAATCTCACCGGCAAGCATGTTAGCTATCGAACGCGGCCAGATCGAACAACTTACGCTTGCTTTGGTTGTACTTGCACTGATCACGTTAAGCACCTCATCGCAGTCTCGTTTCGCACCTTTTTCATATTTGGGCTCACTTGCTTCCTTTCTTGCCACTGCAACCAAGTACCTATCTATTGGAATGTTTCTACCCTTCATTCACCGCAACATGTTTGCCAAGAAGAACCCCGCAGTATTTATCGGTTTGGCACTCAGCGCTATTTTTGTGTTGGTTTCACTGCCAAGTGTTTTGCAAGCAACGGAAACCAGCGGCGCGCATGATCCCAAAACAACGAAGTCAGCATTTGGGGTGACAACACTTCTCGCAACGGCATTTTCCGGTGAAAATCTTTTTTATGAAGCAAGCAATGAAGTAATCAACAATTGGAAAACAATCACTATTGCTAGCTACGTTCTTTTCATTGTTGCAACAATGATTTGGATTGCGATTCTGATCTCCACACGAACGCGGGGGGGGAGAACTCACAACAAGCAGACGAGTGAACGCGAACAACTCCCCTGGACCCTCACACTGGGCAGTGGCGGCGTCCTGCTGTTCCCGTATCTACTGGGAAACAATCATGACTACCGGTTAATGTTCCTCATTCCCCTTGCCGCTGGGGCGGCCCTACTGAGTGCACGGCACCCTATTGCGGGCACGTTCTTGGCAGTCTGCGCTGGCATCACGGCGATAACTTCCGCACCAATGATTCCCACCCCAAATGGCTTGATCTGGCCTACCCCAGCACTGGTAGTGGGTGACACAAGTCTCTTAATCCTGCTCTCCGGTATCGCTGCGCTCTGGCTAGCCACCGCATTCACAACTCCCAAGAGAGAGGTCACATGAAACTAGTACGCAAATGGGGCCCCGACACCGCGATTATCACAGCAATAACGCTGGTTATTGGATTAATCGCGCAGCAGTGGACAGGTCTGGACACGCCCGACTCTAGTTTCTATTTCTCTTTGGCCAACTTCGGCTCCGAAGTAACC
>Ga0213861_10002420_pt1 | contig 15996 bp, 15 predicted proteins | sample PICome_4_FD_160110 | JGI IMG/M metagenome (GOLD analysis project Ga0213861, IMG submission 160110) | Coastal seawater microbial communities near Pivers Island, North Carolina, United States - PICO131 | ecosystem: Environmental > Aquatic > Marine > Coastal | place: USA: North Carolina... | reverse complement strand
AGTCAGGTCAAAAGAATATTTTCGATGTGCGGTTTTGACCTTCAACAAGCAAAAATTAAAATCCTCTGGGAAAAGATCAATAACTTTGGCAAAAGAGCTGCTTAAACCGTAGCGTACCATTGATAATGTAATGTATTCATTACTTACCACGTGCAACCCTCCTGTTTTTGAAGATGACCAAAGAGAACGAATGCGAAATGTCCTTTTTGGTACCCCCGCTCGGTGGTTCCTGGTTCAAAGTCCTACTACCAGTTGCACGGATTATCTAGAAAGAGATGGCTTTGTCTATAGGGTACGCGTTGAGAATGCTATGGAAAACTTCGATGCCTTTCCCGCTGTAAATATTGATTTTGACGACCTTTCGAATGGAGGTGTGCCATTGTGTACCCCTGTAACCAATATTGTCGGACAATACTCCGTCACAGGTTTCAATTCTCCCTGTAATATAACCCAGCAATCGGGTGATGTCAGCTACCTACCTCGGGGCGAAAACCCAGATAATAGTAACTTTGACCCGGCGAACGGCGTTTCAACTTTCGATGTAATTCAAATACAAAGGCATATTCTGAATGTGGCATTATTGACCTCCCCTTTTCAGAAAATTGCAGCCGATGTAAACAACAGCGGAACAATCACAACATTGGATGTGATACTGATTCGGAAACTCATATTGGGAATTATTTCTGAGTTTAGTGAGGTTGATTCGTGGCGGTTTGTACCCGCATTGGGCGAATTGGATGGTATTTTTTGGAATGATTTTTACGATGACCCGTTTACGGCTTCTTGGTCGGCTCCTGACGGTTCGATGCGTTCCTATTTGTCATCGGCTGCGCCTAGCTATCTGGATGAGGTGGGCATAAGCCCTTCGTCGCCCTTGGCCTATTTTGATAAAGTTTGGACGTTTTACGCGATAAAGTCGGGGGATGTAACTGGAAATGCCCAAGTTGACCTGAATGGCGTGGACGACGAAGGAAGCACAATCCTGTTCACAGAAACAAAGACGAGTACCGAAATACTGGCAAACGGCATTGATACAGACGAAGTCTTAGTGGCTTCTGTTTCCGTAGGGGAAGGAGAAGCGTTTGGTTTGGATGGATACCAATTTTCTATCAATTTTGATGACGCCAGTCTTGAACTATTGGTCATAGAGCCAGGAGACATTGCTTTTTCCTCAGAAGATTTTGTGGTGGATTATGGAGGAGCAGAGGCTTCCATCCGAACTTTGTGGGTTAACCTAAAGGCAACCCCAGAAACAGTCACCGAAAATGATGCGTTTTTCTCTTTAGTCTTTCGACCAAAGACCAATCTCTTCACTATGAATGGTTTGGTTTCGTTCGGAGGCGCAAATGATTTCAAAGACCTAGTCGTCAGTTCTTCCGATAAGTTGGACATTGTGAACCTATAAGTAAACTACAAGAAGGCTAACGTCAAGGATTTTATCATCAAGCGTGCTTATGGAAATCCGTTTTCTGGTAGTGATAATCTCCACCTGTCTATTGAAATGAAGGAGCTAAAGGATGTATCTATTTTGCTGCAAGATAGCCAGGGAGGGTCAGTCATGCTGAATTATGATGACCTGATAATTGGTGAAAACGAGATAGAGATTGCTGCCAGCTTGGTTTCTTTTCTACAGAACGGCAGCATTTTTTACACCATAGCTACCGATGAGCAGGTACAATCGGGTACAATCATCAAGTTGTAAAATATCACTACCCATCCACACCAAACTTCGGTAGTTTGAAATATTCGTCGAAAGCCTTCCAGTCACGGTCATATACCTGACTGAAGGTGTTTTTCATAACAAACCTTTCCACTCAACTCAAATCCCATGAAACTACTCCCTTTCACTTGGTGGGCATCCTGCCTTCTGTATTGCCTTTTTACCACGGCTACCCATGCGCAGGTGTCGCCATTGCCGCCGCTCAATACGGATGTGGTTTGGGAAATCAAGGTGCAGGGGCAAATTGGATTCCGCTATGATACGATTGCGTATGGCCAGCGGTATTGCCGCTGCGGATACGACTATGTGGCATTGGTGCTCAACGGCGCGGATGAAGTCCTGTACATGCGGCAGACGGAAGTCAAGGCCTATTATTTGCGCGATATAGCTGATTGCGACCAGGAGCGGCTGCTGTACGACTACAGCACGGCCACCCCGCAAATACCGGTCAGGAATCCGTTTGGTTGGGTGGATAGTTTTGACCTCATCAGCTACGCGTCCAGCCCATTGGATACCGTTGGGCCGCTTCGAGTGCCGCGTTCTGTCCTACATTTTAGTTATCCGTTTGGGCCGTTTACCATATCCACCCTTACGCTGTGGATCCGCGGGGTAGGCGACCTGCTGCATCCCTTTTTTCCGCTGTTCTATGCATTCAACAGCTCAAGCACAGAAACCACCTATAGCCTGCACCGACTGACGGTGGATCATGTGGTGTGGTACGATTCGCAGGCCGAACAGTCGCAGCCGTCGGTCATTTACGTGGATCGCGATGCTACCGGTGGGCTACAGGATGGCAGCAGTTGGGCCAATGCCCATACGGACTTGAGCGCTGCCCTGCAGTTGGCACGGGCTGGCGATATGGTATGGGTGGCCGAAGGGGTATATGTTCCCACCGGCGGTATCGACAGGGGGGCGTCCTTTGAATTGCGGGACCGGATACAGCTCTACGGCGGCTTCAATGCCACAGAGACTCACCTCTCGGACCGCACCGACTCCGCGCTACACCCCACCGTACTCAGTGGTGACATTGGCGTGGTGGGCGACAGCACCGATAACACCTACCACATCCTGCGCATACAGGACGTCCGCGATTTTGCAGTGCTGGACGGCTTCACCATCCGCGACGGCAACGCCATGGGCGGGGGCGTCGCGTTCCCGTTCATCGAGGCGGGTGCGGGCATCCTCATTTATTCGACCTTTCCCGCCGAAAATAAGGCCAGCATTGTATTGAAAAACAATATCCTGACCTACAACACCGCCCCCAATGGTGCCGCCATGAGCATCGACGACGGCTATGCCGTGCCACTGGCGTTGCGCATCACGCAATGCAGCATCCGGCACAATTACGCCTTTTTTCGGGCGGGCGGGTTCTACTTGCCCGAGTCTTTGACGCAACCCGTGGAGGTATCCTTGCAGGATACAGAGTTTCGCGACAACCGCTTCAATACCGTGGGCGGCGGAGCCATCTACGATTACCACAGCGGTACCCGCTGGGATGTGGTGAACACGGTTTTTGCGGAAAATGGTACTACCACAGGCGCTGGTGGTGGCGCATGGGCCCTTTTTCAGACAGTGGGGGACAAACAGATAAACCTATTGAATTGTGAATTTCGGGACAACTTCTGTAGAGGGCCTGGTGCCGGATTGGAGTACTATCACTTTGGCGGTGTCAGCCACTTGTCGCTGAAAATGGAAAAGACGACCTTCCTACAGAACGAATCCTTTGCCAATGAAGGGGCTGCGTTCGTGCTGGGGGCACTGGGCGACCAGTCGTCCATCGACTTTTTGGCCACGGAATGCCTCTTTGCGGACAACAAAGCCGTACTCAGGGGGGCGGCCGCGTATGTCCGCCTTGACGGAAACGACGGCGACGGCCACGTCCGCTTCGACCGTTGTGAGTTCCGCGACAATTGGGGGCGGCTTAGTAGCCAAGGCGGTGCCTTCAATGGAGAAATAAGTACTCCCGATGACCCCAATTTGCCCGGACGCAGGTTGTATCTTTATTTCACCAATTCCCTGTTTGTGGGCAACAAGGGAGCTATCACGCAAGAACAATTTTCGGCACGCTGCGGGATTGTTGACTCCATTATCAATTGTACGTTCGTTGATAATGCGCCTATTACCTTTGCCAAAGGTTATGCGCCGGGCGTTGCCGATGAAATACAGTTCAGCGATATCTACATCAAGAACAGCATTATTTGGGAGCCGAGATTGCCGCTGTGGCAAATTCTATATAATGGCAACCCGTTTGTGTTAAGCGTAAATGATTATGAGCTGGATCATTGTCTGATCAGTGTTGACAGTTGCGATTTGCCCGGTGGCGACCAGGCTTGCCAAACGTTCCCCAATTGGTTCAAGTTGGATCCGCAGTTTGTAGATACCCTGGGTGGGGACTATCGGCTCAAGCACTGTTCGCCCTTTGTCAATCGGGGTGCCGATGTTTCCGTGCTCGGTGCGTTCGACTTGGGCGGCCTCCCCCGCCTACAAGACGGCATCCTCGATGTGGGAGCGTATGAAACCGGGCGTTTTGCAACCAGCATAACGGATGCATTCACGCGCCTAGCCTGCGCTACCGACAGTACGGGGCTGGTGGCCGTCAGCACCACCAACGGCACCGCCCCCATCGAATACACGCTGGCGGGGCCGGGCGGTAGAGCCGGCGATTCCGAAGGGCTATTTGAAGGGCTGCCCGCCGGTGCATACCAGGTGCTGGTAGCCGATGGGCAGGCTTGCCACGATACGCTCAGTGTGGTCATCGAGGCTCCATTGCCGCTGGGCATCCACGCCACGGCTGCGCCCTATACATCGGAGGCCCAGCGCGGCTCCGTACAGCTCGACAGCATCACAGGCGGTACGTTGCCTTACGAGCTGTTCTTTGCGTCGAGTCCTTGGGATGGTACGCCCATCACGGGGCTGGAGCTGGGTAGCTACCTCGTGCAATGTGTCGATGCGCAAGGCTGCCAAATTGATACCTTGGTGGAAGTATCGCTGCTGAATTCCATCGGTAATCTACAGAACAGCCCTTTCGCCTGGGTGGTGTCCCCCAATCCGGTATCGGCAGGCAGCCCGGTGAACGTAGCCTTTTCCGCCATTGATCAGGCACCATACCAATTGGAAATTTGGTCAATAACGGGCCAAAAGGTAACTTCGGCAACCATCGCCAACAGTCCCCCGCTGACTTACGCCTTCACGCCCACCCGCGCGGGGGTATACATAGCGGTCATCCGCGACGCGGAAGGTCGCCCCGTTGCCGAGCGGAAGATTGTGGTGCAGTAGGGCTAAAAATAGGCCAAATGCCGCATAAGTAGTTGAGTGGAAATAATCCGGGTTAAGTAATAGAACGCTGATGCCGCTAATTTGGGGCGAAGAAAATCCCATTCTGTTTTAGGGGTTTACTTCCGGCCATATTGTGTATTCCGGTCAATCTGTGCCACTCATTCTGGTCTAATTGTGCCACTCTAAAGATAGGTTGGGGGAGAACTTCTTGCTGGGTCTGATTTTGAATGGGGCGACGATGGGAACCCTTGGCTAGCATCTATTACTGGAGTAGAAGATTTTGAAATAGACTGGATCAAGGTAGAGCAGCGGTTCATGGTGGGGTATGACCTTAGAGGTGCCAGACGCGTGTGCTTGGGAGAAGAGCGTGTTTACAGTGTGGCAGGTGGTATGACCGTTGTAGTGCATTATAACAACCGCCTAGGTTATTCTTAAAAGAGGCGGTTAATTGTTTATTAGCAAAAGTCTTTATTAAAGTAAATTGCTGTTTAATTTATTAGTGATTATCTTGTACGCTTCCCCAAAAGCGCAACCACAATTTAGTAGAGAATGCTTAATCTTCTAACCCCAAATTGTGATCCTGCCAAAGCGTAAATTCACGGAATCGCAGCGCCTGGCCATTTTGGCTAAGCAGGCTCAAATAATTTGCATAAAACAGATAATTTTTCTATATTTGATAGTATCAAATGATAGTATCAAATGATAGTATCAATGAATCCGCCGTACGAATTAACAACTGATATATTCAGATTGGTAACCAAGATATCTGAAAAATTAGGAGAGGCAAAAGCCCTGCATCTGGATAAGCCTTCTCCGCAATTAAGAAAGCGGAATAAAATCAAGAAAATACACTCGTCCCTGAAAATAGAGGGAAATACCTTGTCAGAAGATCAAATAACTGCGATATTAGAGAATAAGCGTGTTATTGGCTCCAAACAAGATATTTTAGAAGTAAAAAATGCCATAAAAGTATATGGAAGTTTGGATCAATATGATCCAAAATCAGCTAAATCCTTTTTATTAGCCCATAAGACGTTAATGAATGGACTAATCGAAAAAGCCGGTCAATATAGAACAGAAAATGTAGGTGTCGTTCAAGGTGATAAAGTAGCGCATTTAGCGCCACCATCTAGTAATGTGGATTACTTAATGGGAGAGTTGTTTAAATATTTGAAAACCACCAATGAATTAACGCTGATAAAAAGTTGTGTTTTTCATTATGAGATGGAATTTATCCACCCCTTTTTAGATGGGAATGGAAGGATGGGGCGATTATGGCAAAATCTGATTTTATTAAAAGAATATTCGGTGTTTGAATACCTGCCATTTGAAACATTAATCAGCGATAATCAGCAGGCTTATTATGATGCGCTAGGCAAGAGTGATAAAGCAGGAAATTCTACCGCATTTATTGAATATATGCTGACAATAATTGACGCCTCGCTAGATGACTTATTGTCGTTCAGTAATCGACCAATGAAAAGATCAGATCGATTAATGTATTTTAAATCACTAAGAAAAGAATCGTTTTCAAGAAAAGATTATATGGAGGTATTTAAAGAAATATCAACGGCAACAGCTAGTCGAGATTTACAGGAAGGTGTAAATCTCGGTGTTTTTAAAAAAGAAGGGGATAAGAGAAATACAATTTATAAATTAGTGATGGATAAGTAGACTGTACATCACTGGTTCCACAAAAAAAGGCACAGTGTGGGAAGACCACGAAGTAGGCGCGAAGCGAAAAGGCGCAATTTGCCCTCGATATAATCCCAGCAGAACAGGTCTAATGACTTGTTTTTCATTGCCAGCGGGCTTGACGATTTCGTAAGACAGCTCCTGTTGACGTCGCCACAGTTCGAGGCCGCCATGGGCCGCCAATACGCGTTGGAAGGCTGCTGGATAAGGACTGGCTTCTGCTGCTGCTATATCCGTGGTAGAACACTTTGCGTAGTTTTTAATCGAGACAACTCAAGGACATCCCATCTTGGATAAAGTGTGAATAATGCAACTCTTTTTAATAATTGTGTAACTTTTTTGGTGATTAATACCTATGACTTTGCAATATGGCAGCACATCTTTCGCATCTCTTTTGAAGAATTTTGGTGGTTTTGCTTTTGCAACAAACATTGGTGTACATAAAGCAGTTATTAAAATAACTTAAATGATAAAATGCTCAATTATTAAAGCCTATCTAAACCATGAAAACAAAAGCCGAATTGGAAAAAGACATCACCAATATCACCACGAAAATTCACCAGGAATTTCCGGAATTGTCTAAATACATTATCGAGATGCCCGAAAATTTTTCGGAAAAAGATAATGCCCAGGTAGGTGCAAAAAGCCTCCAAGAATATTACAATTCCTTAGAGGAGGTATTGGCTGAATACGCAAAAACACACGTGGCTAAAGAAATAAAAAATAACTCAGCGACCTCAAAGCCTGAGGGATACCCGCTCTATCCGCCTTCCGAAGATATTTACAATCGGGGGAAGGAAGAACAGGATATTAACCCAGCCAACATTTCGAAAAACAAAACGCCCAACCCCAAAAGAGGCGCCTTAAACGAAAAGGATTTTTCGGATGATAAGTCAGGCGATGATTTAGATGTGCCCGGATCAGAATTAGACGATAAAATGGAGCGCATTGGCAGTGAGGATGAAGAAAACAACTATTACAGTTTGGGCGGCGACAACCACAACGACCTGGAAGAAGACAAGGGTTGAAAAATTTCATAACCATTAAAAAATTAAAAAATGATCATTCAATTTAATACAGACAAGACCATTAGTGGCGACGAAAGACATCAGGATTTTTTTACTGATCTGATCGCAAATGAGCTTGATCGGTACCGGTCTCATATTTCGAGAATAGAAGCGCATGTATCAGACCAAAACGGTAAAAAAGAAGGCTTTAACGACATCCACTGTATGCTGGAAGCCAGAATTGAAGGCAAGCAACCTATCGCGGTCTCCGCTCAGGAAGACACCATTGAACTGGCCGTATCAGGCGCTATTGACAAACTCAAAGCTGCTTTAGAAACCATCATGGGGCGTATGCAAGATCATTGAAAATAAAATCAGAACTTCAGAACTACCTCAGCAAAGACTTACATGTTAAGGACATCACCATTGACATTGAATCAGCAGATGAGATGACAGTAGGAGGCGGAATTTTTTCAGTCTTAGGCGGAATTATTAGTATCGCCGGGCAATGGGCCTGGTTGAGTTTTGTCATAGCAGGACTCATCGCCCTGATTTCGGCCTATAGCTCAGCATCACAGCCAGTTGTCGGTCAAATACCAATCTTGTCCTATGATTATGAAGATATTGAAAACCCCGTAAAGACACTACCCTGGACCACCTTTTGCCACGAAAAGGTGACGAAAGAAATAGGCGCCATTACCTACTGCGAACTTGGCGACACCCCGCCCGGCACCTTCTACACCTACCACTCTGCTACGCAGGCTAAATGAGGCTACAAAAAGAGGGCTGTCACCGACAAAAAGAATCAAGGCCAGACCTGAGGCTTAGTAAAAATGGACATTCAGGTCGTATCCGCTAAAAACTGGGCTAAAGAAGCCGAGTTTCAAAAACCGGTGCAGAAATACCGAAAAAAGCCTAATTTTAGCGGGTAAAATAAAGGTAAAATAAACAGACAATTGACTATGAAAAAGGAAACAATTACAAAAGGGTTTGTTATTGCTGGATTAATGAATATGGCAGTATTGGTTTTTTCAAGATTTTTTACCAATGCTGTTATTCCTGAATTTGATCCGGTTGTGATGTCAAATTTTGGCTTATTAATGATTGTTGTGTGGGGCTTGGCCTATATATCAGTTGCCAAAAATTATCATAATGTAAAATGGCTCGTAGGCGTGTTTGCTGTTGAAAAATTCATTTATGGTTTTATTTGGATAAAATGGATGCTTAATAACAATGTGTCGGATGTTTTTGCGAAAGATGAAATGGCGGGTATATTTTACGCTGTTTATGGCGTCAATGATTGGATGTTCTTCATCTTCTTTTTATTCGTATTCATCCGGTTGATTAGACTTGGAAATAATTAACCTGCGCTGACATTTTTAGCGTGGGCGGGGATGGGTTCTTAAGGGAGGCGAGCTGTTGGTATTCAAAGGTATTACAAGGAATCACCACCTTCAACTTGCCGATGCGCAGCGGTAGGTGGCCATTGGGCAAATCTGGTGCAAAAAGCATTTGTAAACGCGGAAATAGTTGCGTATTATTACCACGACTTACGCATCTTTCATCAAAAGTATTACGTAAACCGCTCATGCCATACGTCAGGCCTAAAGGCCTGACACCAGCGAGATTGGGTGATTGAATGGTACTGTACAGTGATCGGAAGAGGGCAAGAGGTGATTATGGTTCAGACTCTGATTGGGATTTTCTAATCTTATTAATCAACCCAGTTACTTTAGAAGTAGAAGAGTTAATAAGGAATAAAATATATGACATTGAATTAGAAACCGATGGCGTAATCACTTCAATAATTGAACAGAAATCAGAATGGGAGAAGTACGAAGAGGCACTGATATACAAAAATATTGAAGAGCAAGGAAAACTTGTAGCTTAGCACAAATGATCAACGATGAGTTATTCAAAAGATGAATTGGCAAAATACAGGGTAGCGAGATCGAAGGAATCATTGGAAGAGGCAAAAATATTAAGCCAGTCAGATCATTGGAACACAGTAGCGAATAGGCTTTACTATGGCTCTTGGCCTTACAAGGATGTAAGTGAAGAGAAAATAAAACCACTAATCAAGGATGTGGAGGAATTGATTAATAACGTAGAAAGATTAATTGGAGGGGACGGTAGCTAACAAGGCACATAATGGTCATGCCTCCTAAAAGTCGGCACGCCGCATGTGCCGAACCGCTGGGGCGAAAGTCTGTCCATTCAAGCGGCTAGGCATGGTAAGAGATAGACCTTGAGAACCTCAAATTAAAAAAATCATTTAAGGGTTCTAACTAGTGGTCTAGCTAATCAAAACCACGTCTCCCCGAAGCATCCCTCCTCACCGCATAATATCCCGCTTCAGCCTGGTCGGGTTGCGCAGGAGGTCAAAAAAGCTGGCCAGGTAGCGTTTGTTCTGGTTCCGGATCTTTTCGTCCAGGTAGGTGGCCTGGTCGCAAACGGCGTAAAGCTGGTCTTCAACCGACAAGTAATAAGCGATCGCCTCGTCGCATTCTTCCTCCGTGAGGGGGTAAGCGAAGAAGTAGCGGTCGTTGACACTCAGAATCGGCAGGTCGGGGTGTGGAACGGCGTATTTTTGCCCCACAAATCCCGCGTAATCAAAATCGTAGGCCAGGGCAATCGGCCGCTCCATCGAGGACAACTTCACGATTTCCAGGTTGTGCTTGTTGCTCAGCGACCAGTCGGTATTCGCGATCATGTACTGGAAAAACTGCATTTTCACAAAAGCGGGCCGATCCATCACCGAAGGATTCACCCGCCCCTCGGTGATGATGACCGCATCTTTGCGCTGGGCGTAGGCAGCCTCCGGTTCCACCAGAAAACCGATGAATTCCTTGCCCTCGGATGTGCCGTCGGTCAGGTTCACCACCACTTCTTTGACTTCCAGGGCATTGGTGTCCACCACGCTGTACAGCTGGTACGCCAGGAACTCCTTGTGCAGGTTGTGTTGTTGGTATTCCAAGGTATTACAAGGAACCACGACTTTCAATTTGTCGATGCGCAGCAAGCCCAGGGAATCCAGTACCGACTTGGAAAAATCGATCATCATGGGCGGATAATAACAAACCTCCTTGCGGATATTGCCGCGGGCGCGTACCCGGGCGGGCGCTTCCAGCAACACGGTTCCCGCGGTGTCGGCCAGGCTGATGGTTGCTGGCAGGTAAGTTTCCGTATTTTTTATTTTGATCAACTGCTTCAAGTCCGTATCAATGACCATCCGGGGCAGGCCTTCCTGGCGGTAGATGTATTCGAACAGGCTCGTTTTGCCCACCTTGTCCACCTGCCCGATCTTCAGCTTTTCGCCATCCAGGTCCACCGTGAAAAACTGGTTGTCTTCAATGACCAGCACCTGCCCGTCCTGGCCCAGCTTGATGCTACAATCAATCGCAATAATCTTCCCGTCGAATAAAGACTGGATGTCTTCCTGGCTGGTGTGCCCCACCACAATGCTTTTGACGCCGAAGGCTTTCAGCGCCTGGTCCACCGCTTCCATCGACAGCACGGCTTCCTGCCCGGCTGAATCCTCCTGTTCCGCCGACAGTTGCTCAAAATACCCGCGGTACCACAGCGGCCCCGCGCTACCGTAGAGCAGCGCCAGCGCCGGGTCTGCGTCAATGACCGCTTCCGGCTGACGCACGATTTGATTTCTAAAGGTACTGTTGATCCGTTTGCGGGAATAACCGAGTTGCACCAGCGCGGGGGAAATCCCTCCGTGGACAAATAAATGATCATTGATTTTGATCACGACTTTTTGCTGCGCAATCCAGTCGCCCAGCACGCTGCCCGTCCGGAAAAACTGATCGTAGCGCGTGATGAAAGCCGCCGAGGTGTAGTAGTATTTTTTGTGGAGGTAACGCAGGTCACCCTGCAGCACCATCAGCTCGTGGTTGCCCAGGAGCACGTGAACCTTGCCACCAGCAGCGGCGGCCTTTTGCTCCAGCTGGAACAAAAACCACAAGATGTCCAGTACCCGGTCACCCCGGTCAAAGTTGTCGCCGACCACCACGAGGTGGCCATCGCCGTAGGTCCAGTTGCCGGTCTGGTCAATCACCTGGTTGGCTTGCAGCAACTGCCGCATCAGGTCGTACTGTCCGTGCACGTCGCTAATGGCGGTGATCCGCGACACGTCTTTATACGACACCTGGTTGTCGGCCGCAAAATTCAGGTTCCGCAGGTCGACTACGGGCAGGGAATCCCGTTGGAAAACGGTAGCCTGGCCCCGGGCGATGAGGGTGTCGTAAGGCACGCCGCGTTCGACCCACTGCAGGCGAATGCTGTCCGGACCCTGGAAAATGTAGGGCCCGTCAAAGTAGCGGGGTCGTTCCTGGCCGACCAGCAAAATGGGTAAAAGTAGAAAAGATAAGAGCCCCGGAATCGGGCAGCGGGTTAACCATCGAGCACTCATAACCGTCATTTCGGGTGTTAGGAAATTTTGCGTGGAAGGCAGGCGCTCAGCGTAAAATGCGACTTCCTGGTCTTCCTTAACTGGACCGGCAAAATTTTATCTATTGTTTTTTTCGCCGTTCCTTGCCGTATTATTTGGTAAATTACCCTAAGATTTACTAAATATTGTCTTGCGGACGTTAAATTTAGTTAATAATATAAAAAAAGACCAACCATCCTTGGTGCTTTAACGAAGATGCGCTTATATTTGACCCATCTTCTCAATGGAAGTAGTTCAATTTCTCAACTAAATCATTTCTATAGCTCGTAACTTCTACACTTAACGTTTAGCAACCTGTTGAAGGTTGTTTTAATCCCATTTTAAGCTAAATCGTTACGTCATGCAAGTTACAGCATTAAATGACCAGCAACTTATTGCTTGTTACCTCGGTGGAAATGAGAGGGCCTTTGAAGAGCTACTTAACCGTCACCAACAGAAAATCTATACTTCCATTTATTTGTTTGTCAAGGAGCAATCCCTGGCAGAAGACATCTTTCAGGAAGTTTTCATAAAAATCATTGATACGCTGCGCAAAGGCAAATACAACCACGAGGGCAAGTTCCTGCAGTGGGCCCTGCGCATTGCCTACAACATGTGCGTCGACCACTTCCGCCGGAACAAGCGTCGCCCCCAGCTGTCACCAACCGAGACCTTCGATATTTTCGATGTCCTGAAGTCCAACGACCTCAACGCCGAGCAGCACATTATTCGCAGCCAGACCCACGACAAAGTTCGCCAACTGGTGGATATGTTGCCTCCTGAGCAGCGCGAAGTGGTGATTCTGCGCCATTATGCCGATATGAGCTTCAAGGAAATTTCCAAGCTCACCAGTGTGAGCATCAATACGGCCCTGGGCCGGATGCGCTACGCCCTGATCAATATCCGCAAAATGGTCGAAGAAAAAGAGATCGTACTGCAGTAAGTCTGACGTACCGGAGCCATGATTTAACGGTTGCCATCCCAAAAACAAAAAAACACGGAGGCGAGCAGTTCAACTGTCTCGCCTCTGTTTTTTGGGTATTCGTTTTTTTATTGTCGAAAAGTAGTACTTTTGCGCTGTAAAAACAGACCATTTATATGTTCATTATTCCTCCTTATATACGGCTTGCCCTCATCGCGTTGGGCATTATCGGTGGTATCGCCCTGTGGGTGCTCTTCGGCTTCTGGTACGGTATTTTCTTCCTCCTGACGGGTATCGTCCTGCTGCTCGGCCTGATTTTTCTGGGTACCGTGGGCCCTGCTGCCCAGGCGCTTCAGGACAGTGATTTTGAGAAAGCCAACAAGTTGCTCGACCTGACGCCCAACCCCAACTGGCTCTACGCCACCAACAAGGCCTACTACTACATGCTCAAAGGTTCCATCGCCCTGGCGCAAAAGGACCTGGTAAACGGCGAACGCTACCTCAAGATGGCCGAAGCCATCGAGGTGCCTACCGACAACGAAAAGGCCATGCTCCAGATTCAGCTGGCCCAAATTTCCATCAACAAAGGCCGTTGGCAGGAAGCCCGCATCCACTACAAGAAAGCCAAAGAGTGCAAGATCACCGAAGGCCCGCTGAAGGACCAGTTCCGCCAGTTGGAAGCGGCCATGGCCCAGAGCGGTCAGGCCAAAGCGGCCATGCGCATGGGCAAACAAGGACACGGCATGGTGGGCGGTAAAGGCAAACGCCGCCGGCCGAAGGGCAGGTAGGCCAAATCAGCGCTTAATTACCTAACTTAGAGCCTGTTTGAAAATTTTGCGAACTGATTTTCAACGATTTCAAACAGGCTCTAAGATCCGAAACCAGTTCGCCATTGCCCATGCAAGCTATTATTGAACAATTTCGGCCCATCCTGGTACAGATCGCCACGCCTTACAACATGGGCGGTACGGGGTTCTTCCTGCAGTCGCTGCAACTCATCGTGACCAACGAACACCTGGTACGCGACAACCGCGAGGTGATCGTCGAGGCCGAAACCATCCCCCGGCAAATAGCCCGCATCGTCTACTGGGATGCCTATTTCGATATTGCCCTGCTCCGGCTGGAAACCACTTACGACTTGCCCGCCCGGGAATTCCGCACGGAAGATGAACCCCAGGCTGGCGACCAGGTTTTGGCCATGGGCCATCCCTTTGGCTTGCGCTTTTCGAGCACCATCGGCAACCTGTCCAACACCCGGCGTACCCAGGACGACTTCTACTACTACCAACACGATGCCGCCCTCAACCCCGGCAACAGCGGCGGCCCGCTGGTGGATAAAAACGGCTTGATCATTGGCGTCAACCTCTTCGATATCGAAGAAGGCCACTCCCTGGGCTTTTCCCTCCCCGCCGTATTTACCCTCGAGACCATCCATGCCTACCTCGATGCCAAAAACACGGCCGTGGCGGCCCGCTGTATCTCTTGCCGGAAAGTTATCTTTGCCCCCGAAAAGAAAACCCACTATTGTCCCAATTGCGGCGCTTACCTGCTGCTGCCTACCGAAACGGAGGAGTTTGAACCCATCGGTACGCCCTATACCATCGAACAACTGCTCACCGAACTCAACCACGACGTCCGGCTGGCGCGTCGGGGGCTCAATACCTGGGAGATCAACGAAGGGAGCGCCCGGATCCTGATCTCCTACCACGAAGATTCGGGCCTCATCACCGGCGATGCCCACCTGTGTCGCCTGCCCGCCGACAACCTGGGCGAACTGTACGCCTTCCTCCTCCGCGAAAATTACCAGGACGAAGGGCTCACCTTTAGTGTCAAAGGCCGCGATATTATCCTGTCCATCCTCATCTACGACCGCTACCTGGAGGTGGAAAGTGGCAAGAAACGCTTCCAGCACCTCTTTGAGCGGGCCGATTACTACGACAATTTACTGGTCGAAGGGTACGGGGCGCTGTGGAAGTATGAGTAACTGTGACTAAATTGTTGGTAAGCCGAAAGGAATTCGCTAATTTTGCGGTTCAATTTTTACCCACAAAAACCTTTCCGCATGTCTGCAACGGAAACCATGAAGTACAAAGTAAAAGATATCAACCTGGCCGATTGGGGCCGGAAAGAGATCGGATTGGCGGAAGCCGAAATGCCCGGCCTGATGGCCCTGCGTGAGCAGTACGGCAAAAGCAAGCCCCTGGCTGGCGCCCGCATCGCCGGTTGCCTGCACATGACCATCCAAACCGCCGTTTTGATCGAAACGCTGGTGGAATTGGGTGCCGATGTCACCTGGTCGAGCTGCAACATCTTCTCTACCCAAGACCACGCCGCGGCCGCTATTGCTGCTGTGGGTATCCCGGTTTACGCCTGGAAAGGTATGAACGAGGAAGAATTTATGTGGGCCATCGAGCAAACCCTCCACGCTTTCCCCGGCGGAAAGCCCCTGAATATGATCCTGGACGACGGTGGTGACCTGACCAACATGGTCCTGGATGACTTCCCCGAACTGGTAGCTGGGATCAACGGACTGAGCGAAGAAACCACCACCGGCGTACACCGCCTCTACGAGCGCATGAAAAACGGCACCCTGCCGATGCCCGCCATCAACGTCAACGACTCGGTGACGAAATCGAAGTTCGACAACAAATACGGTTGTAAGGAATCGGCAGTGGACGCCATTCGCCGCGCTACCGACGTGATGATGGCCGGTAAAGTGGCTTTCGTGGCGGGCTACGGTGACGTTGGCAAAGGCACGGCTGCCAGCCTGAGCGGCGCCGGCTGCCGGGTGATCGTGTCGGAAGTGGACCCCATCTGTGCCCTGCAAGCGGCCATGGACGGCTACGAGGTTCTGCGCGCTGAAACGGCCATCCCCCGCGCTGATATCGTGGTGACGGCTACGGGCAACAAGAATATCGTGACCGAAAAGCACTTCCGC
>Ga0213861_10002418_pt1 | contig 16008 bp, 10 predicted proteins | sample PICome_4_FD_160110 | JGI IMG/M metagenome (GOLD analysis project Ga0213861, IMG submission 160110) | Coastal seawater microbial communities near Pivers Island, North Carolina, United States - PICO131 | ecosystem: Environmental > Aquatic > Marine > Coastal | place: USA: North Carolina... | reverse complement strand
ACTGGCGCTAAAGTTTTAGGAACTAACACTATATTAGACTGGAGTTTAGCAGAGAACATGTCTAGACCAATGGCAGACACAACTAAAGTTGAAATGAATTACACGATATGTGCTCCTAGAATGTATAAGGGACGCATAGAGTCTGTTGTAAGTAAATGTATTGGGTTTGCAGATATGATTCAGCTAACACATCTTAAATTGCAACAGGTAATGTCTAGAATGGTACCAGATGGTGTCTACTTAGATATGGACGGTTTAGCTGAGGTTGATCTTGGAAATGGTACTAATTATAATCCTGCAGAGGCTTTGAATATGTATTTCCAAACAGGTTCTATCGTAGGTAGATCAATGACGCAAGACGGTGATATGAACCCAGGCAAAGTACCTATTCAAGAACTTAATAGCTCAAGCGGTTTAGGTAAAATACAAGCACTTATTCAAACATATCAATATTATTTACAAATGATACGTGATGTGACCGGATTAAACGAAGCTAGAGATGGAAGCTCACAAGATAAAAACTCGTTAGTAGGTCTTCAAAAGATGGCAGCTAACGCGTCTAATGTTGCAACTAGACATATTAAACAAGCTAGTTTATATCTAACATTAAAGCTAGCAGAAAACGTGTCTCTTAAAATAGCAGACGCTTTACATTTTCCATTAACAGCTGAATCGCTTAAAAACTCTATATCAACTTTTAATGTTGAGACACTTCAACAGGTTATTGATTTAAACTTATATGACTTTGGTATATTCTTAGAGTTAGAGCCAGACGATGAAGAACAAGCTAAGTTAGAGCAAAATATTCAAGTTGCATTAGGTCAAGGCGGTATTGATTTAGAAGATGCTATTGATTTAAGACAAATTAAAAATCTTAAGCTAGCTAATCAAATGCTTAAGGTTAAGCGCAAGCAAAAAGCTATTCAAGATCAAGCTAATCAACAAGCTAATATACAAGCTCAAGCAGATGCTCAAGCTAGTACTGCTGAAAAAACAGCTATGGCTGAAGTTCAAAAACAAGAAGCTATATCAGGTTCTAAGGTTCAATACGAACAAGCTAGAACTCAAATGGAAATAAACAAAATGCAAATAGCAGCTGATTTAGAAAAAATTAAAATGCAGCAAAAGTTTGAATATGATATGCAGCTTAAGCAAATCGAAGTTCAAGCTATACAGCAAAAAGAAGCAGCTATAGAAGATAGAAAAGATAAACGTAGCAAAATGGAAGCTACGCAACAAAGTGAAATGATAAGCCAACGTCAAAACGATAGCTTACCTAAAGACTTTGAAAACGAACCCGATATGGGTATGCAAGCTTTCATGTAGAAAGTAACAACTATTTAATTATATTATATTATGTCAGAAGTAAAACAAGAGGGTGACTTTAAAATAAAGTCAAAACCAAAACCTAAAAATTTAGGTAAGAAAAATGAAATCACTAAGGTTGAATTAAAAGAACCAGTGAAAAAAGTTGAAGAGGAAGTTACCAAGGTGGTAATACCTAAAGAAGAAACAAAAGTAGAAGATGCCATTCAAATCGGAGAAACAAAGAAAGTTCTTGTGGAAGAACCATCCGGAGATAGCGCTAAGGTGGGAGAACAAGTACAAGAGCCCGTCAAAGATGCTAAAGAGTTTACACCAATCAAAGAAGTTGAAGTAACTAAAGTAGAAGCTGAGGTAAAAGAGGCTTTGAGAGATGAAAAAGTTTTAGGTAGACAATTACCAGAAAACATCGAAAAATTAGTTTCATTTATGGAGGAAACAGGTGGAACTATAGAGGATTATGCTCGTTTAAACGCGGACTACTCTAATGTAGATGATAAAACATTGTTAAAAGAATATTACAAAAAAAATAAACCTTATTTAGATAGTTCAGATCTTGAGTTATTATTAGAAGACTTTGATTATGATGAAGATCTAGACGAGGACAAGGATATACGTAAGAAAAAGCTTGCGTTTAAAGAAGAAGTTGCAAAAGCCAAAGGCTTTTTAGAAGAGACTAAGAGTAAATATTACGACGAGATCAAGTTGAGACCGGGCGTTACTCAGGATCAACAAAAAGCAATGGACTTTTTCAACCGATATAATAAGCAGCAGGAATTAGCTGAGCAACAACATTCTAAATTTAAAGAAAGTACTAAACAACTTTTTAGCGATGGTTTCGAAGGTTTCGATATCAAAGTCGGTGATAAGAATTATAAGTACAATATTCAAAACAGAGATAGAGTTGCAGAAAACCAATCAAATATTAACAACCTTGTCGGGAAGTTCCTAGACTCTGATGGTAATGTTAGTGACACGAAAGGTTATCACAAGGCTGTGTATGCCGCTGACAATGTAGATAAAATTGCCGCTCATTTTTACGAGCAAGGAAAAGCTGACGCTGTAAAAGACGTTGTGAACAAATCAAAAAACTTAAGTGACACCAAAGCTAGGTCCACTCAAGGTGATGTGTTTGTTAACGGGTTTAAAGTTAAAGCGATTTCAGGTGCTGACTCTACAAAACTAAGAGTAAAAACAAGAAAATTTAACTAAAAAAATTAAAAAAAATGGCAATAACTTATAGCCCAGATCCTTTTTTAGGATCAATCAAGCCGTCTCAAAAACAACAGACGCTTGAATCAAATTACTTAAACTTCACAGATGGTGGAGGAAATGACTTTGCACAACAGTATCTACCTGAGATTTATGAGCAAGAAGTAGAGCGTTACGGAAACCGTACGTTATCCGGATTCTTACGTATGGTAGGAGCTGAAATGCCAATGACTTCTGATCAAGTTGTATGGTCAGAGCAAAACAGATTACACATCGCATATGATGGTGTAGCTTCTAACGTAGCTGGAACAGAACTTACTATCACTGTTGGTGGAGCTGGAACTGCTTTCGTTCAAAATGTTGTGTCTCCAGGACAAACAATTGTAGTAGCTGACCCAGCGACTGGCGTTGAATTAAAATGTTTTGTAGATGCCTCTGGCGCTACTCCAGGATCTGCTTTAGCAGCTGGTGTTTTACAAGTAACTCCTTACACTCAAAATACTCTTGCAGGTGGTGGTGCTGGTGAAGTTGATTTATCAGGCTCAACAACTTTGAAAATTTTCGTATACGGTTCTGAGTTTAAAAAAGGAACAACTGACGATAGTTTAATTTCTGTTGAACCATCTTTTACACAGTTTAGCAATTCTCCAATAATTATCAAGTCTAAATATGAGATCAATGGATCTGATATGGCACAGATTGGATGGGTTGAAGTTGCTACCGAAGACGGAACATCTGGATACTTATGGTATTTAAAAGCTGAATCTGAAACTCGTCTACGTTTTGAAGATTACTTAGAAATGTCTGTAGTTGAAGGTGAATTAGCTAAAGCTGGTGGAACACTTGCTACCGCTGGTTACAAAGGTACTGAAGGTTTATTTGCAGCTGTAAAAGACCGTGGTAATGTTGTTACTGGATTTAGTGCTACTGGTGAAACTGATGCAAATCGTTTAGCTTCTTTTGATGAAATTCTTAAAAACTTAGATACTCAAGGAGCAATTGAAGAAAATATGCTCTTCTTAAATAGAGCTACTTCTTTAGATTTTGATGATATGTTAGCTAGTATTTCTAATGGAACCAACGGAGGAACTGCTTTTGGTTTGTTTGAAAACTCAGAAGAAATGGCTTTGAACTTAGGGTTTAGTGGATTCCGTAGAGGATCTTACGATTTCTATAAGACTGACTGGAAATATCTTAACGATGCTTCTACTCGTGGTGGTGTTGCAGTTGCTAGTATTGATGGTATATTAGTACCAGCTGGAACTTCTACAGTTTACGATCAGATCTTAGGAACTAATATTCGTCGACCATTCTTACACGTTCGATACAGAGCTTCACAAGCTGACGATCGTAGAATGAAGTCTTGGATTACTGGTTCTGCAGGTGGAGCTTATACTTCTTCATTAGATGCAATGCAAGTACATTTCTTAACTGAAAGATGTTTATGTGTACAAGCTGCGAATAACTTCGTGTTATTTAACGCTGCATAGTTAAACTAAACAAATGTAATTCTTACCCTCGTTGAACTGACGGGGGTAATTATTACTCTTATATGACATTAGCCCATTACTAATTATATACTATGGCTATTGTCACAATTTTAAACTATTTAATTTTATTATATTATGGCTAAAAAAGCTACAGCAGAAACAATTGAGGTTGCAACTCAACCAACTAGTGTAAAAGCTACACAAGTTCAAGAACCCACAAAACCAACGTGGGAAATTAAAGATAGGACTTACTTTTTAAAAGGTCCACACACTCCACTTACTCACACAATACCTTCAAGACATAGTTCTAGGTACCCATTGATTTGGTTTGACGAAAATGAAAACACTCAAAAAGAACTTAGATATGCTACTAATCAAAACTCTGTATTTGTTCAAGAACAAAAAGGACAAGTCACTCTAGGTCATATTATATTTAAAAATGGAACTTTAACGGTACCAAAAGAAAAACAAAACTTACAAAAATTATTATCTCTTTATCATCCTTACAGAGATGTTAAATACAGTGAGTTTGATTCAGTTAAAAAAGCTGTTGATGAACTTGATTATTTAAACTTAGAATTTGACGCAATGTCTGCTGCTAAAACAATGGACATTGACCAAGCAGAGGCTGTGCTAAGAGTTGAGTTAGGGTCTAAAGTAGCAACTATGGGATCTAAAGAATTGAAAAGAGACTTATTATTGTTTGCTAGAAATAATCCAGCACTGTTTATAAACTTAGCTAACGACGAAAATGTTATGTTAAGAAACTTTGCTATTAGAGCAGCTGAAAATGGTATTATAAATTTATCAGGAGATCAAAGAACATTCACATGGGGATCAAACGGTAGAAAATTAATGAACGTGCCATTTGACGAAAATCCTTATTCTGCATTTGCGGCTTTCTTAAAGACTGACGAAGGTGTAGAAATCTATAAGTCTATAGATAAAAAACTATAAAAACAAGTAATACTAATATAATGGAGGCTACGCAGGTAGTCTCCATTATATTATAATAAAAAATAAAAAATGGCGGTAAACATAAATACAGTATATCAAACGGTTTTGTATATATTAAATAAAGAACAGAGAGGTTATATAACACCATCTGAATTTAATAGTTTAGCTGCTCAGGTTCAAGATGAAATATTTAGGTCGTATTTCCCTGACGGAAACCAAGTTAATAGATTTAATCAAAACAACTCTCAAAATGACACTGAGTTTTTTAATATTTTTAAAAATATATCGTATAAATTAACACCTTTTATAGAGGAAGTTGCCTTTATAAAAGATGAGCCTGAAAATATTCATTTTATATATCCATTATTTGATGCTAATGGCTTGATTAATAAAACTGTATATAATATTGGTGAAGTAGTGTCAACGTACACAGGTGACAGCAATGTTAGTTCAATAACCCAAGTAGTAACTAAAAGCGAATATAATAAAATAACTAGATCAAAACTTACAGCTCCAACAAAGCAAAACCCTATACTATATATAAAACCACCATCTTCTTCAAGCAGTCCAACTTCAGCTGGTGTTTTAAGCATAACCCCAAACCCTGAGTCTGTATTGGTTAATGTTTTATTCAAACCTTTAACTCCTTATTGGAGGTTTAACACAAGCTCAAATAACTCTTACATATATAGTTCTATTAACTCTGTAGATTTTGAATTAGATGCATCTGAGCAATCAGAAATTATAATGAAAATATTAATGTACTGTGGTGTTATAATTAATGATCCGACTATTATACAAGCAGCGGCTCAAGACGTTCAACAAACTTCAATTAACGAAAAATCATAATAAATGAGCTTAATAACTGAAACAAACCAGCAATATTATCAAGGCGCTCAAGGCTTTAGAGGTGATGGCACTACGCTAACTTTTAAAACTACGTTTGATACAGATTTGGTTTTAGGAAGTTTTGATCCTAACAATATTAATTACGCTTTAAATAATTTTAAACTATATACAAGTTCTACTGGGTTGCCTGGATCTTACTCAGAATATATCACAGAGTTTTCTGTAGTAGACAATTCTATAACTTTTGAAGCTGGTTCTGAGCCAGCTAATGGTTTATACATAGTAGTTCAACTAAAAAAACTAGATGGTGGACTTTATGGATCTACAGAAGCTGAAAAAGCATATGGCCAAGTAGTTGAAGATAATTATGGTAGTTACTCATATATTACTTTAAACGACGCTATAGATAACTTTATGGTTGGTTACGTGGGTGATGGAAAATTAATACAAACAGCTAAAAAATCAGATATATTATTTTTTGCTAAAAGAGGTTTACAAGAGTTTAGCTATGACACTTTAAAAAGTGTTAAATCAGCTGAATTAACGATACCAGTTAGCTTAACATTAGTTTTACCACAAGACTACGTTAATTATGTTAGAGCCTCTTGGATTGACCAGTTAGGTGTCAAGCATGTTATTTATCCTACAAATAATTTAACAATAAGTCCTTACTACACTCAAATACAAGACGAAAAAGGAGTTCCGACACAAGATAATTTTGGGTCAGACATTGAAGGTACACCAATTACCCAAGAAAGATGGCACGAAGGCAATGCTCAAAATTTTTTATTAGACAACACGGGTTTATCTGGTATAAATGATTTCGCTTTTAACTGGAACCAAAACGGCGAGTGGATTGGTTATAGAAACTATGGAGAATTATATGGCTTGGATCCTCAGCATGCTCAGATGAACGGTTGGTTTAATTTAAACGAACGTGAAGGCAAAATGTCTTTTTCTAGTCATCTAGTAAATCGTTTAATAGTACTAGAGTACATTTCTGATGGCTTAGCATACGATACAGACACTAAGATACCAAAAATGGCAGAGGAAGCTTTGTATGCACATATATTACATGCTATTGTATCTACACGCGCTAATCAACCTGAGTATATAGTTCAAAGACTAAAGAAAGAAAGATCTGCTAAGTTAAGAAACGCTAAAATAAGATTATCTAATATAAAGATTGACGAAATAGCTCAAGTTATGAGAGGTAAGTCTAAATGGATTAAACACTAAAATTAAATGGCTAAAGCTTTAAATACTTTTTTAAAGTCCAAGATGAATAAAGACTTGGACGCTCGTATAATACCAAGCGGAGAATATAGAAATGCTGTAAATGTTCAAGTAAGTAAGTCAGAAGGTGATTCTGTTGGGTCGGTTGAAAATGTTTTAGGTAATAATAAAGTTTTTGATTTTGAAGCTGCAACTGGAATACAAAATCTCTATTGTATAGGGTACTTGGCAAACGATCAGACAAATACTGTATATGTTTTTTTGACAAACTATCCTTTTACAGGTTCTACCTATAGAGAAGACTATCCTTATGAACCAGATGCTAAAAACTATATATTTGCCTGTAATGTTCAAAACAACACTTTAACTCTTTTAGTTGAAGGAGCTTTTTTAAATTTCTGTACAAAAAACCCTATATACGGGGTTAATATGTTAGAAAGTTTATTATTTTGGACTGACAATAGAAACCAGCCAAGAAAAATAAATGTAGATCTAGCTAACCCATCTGGAGTTACAAATCCAACTTACTATACAAATGAAGATCAAATATCTGTAGCTAAATACAATCCATATTCTTGCATGGAGCTTTATGAGGAAAGCTATTTATCAACTATAAGTGGAGAATACGAGTCTACCATGAAAGATGTTGTTAGTAAGTACTACCCAAATGGTGGATCTGGAAAACTTAGAACAGCAATAACAACACCCGCGACCAACACAATAGAGCTAGTCGCTTTTGAAGGTGATATACAAGCTAAAAACACTGCTACACCAGGTTTAATAGCGACCGTATACGATGATGGATCTTCTTTGGCCTACATTGATGATGTAACAGGTAGAATAATTCCTATAGTAAACTCAGAAGTTGACACAGCTGTATACGATACAACGGATCCAGCAAATCCTTTTTGGACAATAACAGCTACTAGTTCGGTTTTTGAAAATTTAAACTTAGATACAGAAATAATATTAAACCCAAACCTATACTATGATCCAGATTTTGCTGGAGATCCAGACTATTTAGAAGATAAATTTACTAGATTTAGTTATAGATTTCAATTTCAAGATAATGAATATTCATTGATTGCTCCATTTACTCAGATAGCTTTTATACCAAAACAAGACGGGTATTTCATGTATGTGAAGCAAGAGAATATAAACGAAGTAGACGACCAGTCTAATGCATACAGAAGTACTGTTGTTAGTTTTGTTGAAAATAAAGTGAATAATATTAACTTAAACATACCTCTTCCTTTTTTAAATTATAACCTACCTAGTAGTTTACATATTAAAAATATAGATATACTATACAAGGAGTCAAATGCTGTTGCCGTGAAAGTAGTTGATACTATATCTATTAACGACGTGGTTAATTCAGCTGGAACCTTCTCTGTTAACGGAGCTATAACAGCAGACACACAGTTTAATATAGATAATTTACAAGGAGGTATAAAGGTAGGTTCTTTAATAACTGGCTTTGGAATAGTAGGTAAGCCTAAGGTAACAGCTTATGAACCAATAGATGTAAATAATCCTTCAACAGGTGGTTTGGTTACTATAGACTTGCCTCAGACTTTAGTTGATGATGTTGTTTTAAACTCTAATAATCCTAATTATTTTTCTTACAATTATCAATCAAAAAAACCTTTTAAAACTTTACCAGAAAAAACTACAACTAGAGTTTTTGATAAAATACCTGTAAAAGCTTTAGCTCAAGAAGTTTCTGGAAATAGAGTTATATATGGTAACTATCAAGATAAACACACGCCGCCTCCTAGCTTAAACTACAATGTAGCTGTTTCTGATAAAGCTACTTTCAACTTAAATAAAACAGAAGGTACAATAACAGGTGGTCCTTATAGTGGAACTACTGTAACAATACAAAAAGGAGCAATAGGAGAAATTAGTGTAGGTGATTTCATTACTTTGGTTGTAGGTACAGGAACTATACCTCCAAACACTGAAGTTATTTCTGTAACAGAAAACCCGCCAAGTTCAGGAAATTTTGATTTAGAATTAACAAACTCTGTTACTAATATTCAAAATGCAGATATCGTATTGTTAGAACCGGGTGGAACTACTGAAAATAGTACAAGTATAATAGAATATCCAAATAGCACAGTTAAAACAAATAGAAACTATCAAGCTGGTGTTATTTTGTCAGATAGATATGGTAGAACTTCAACTGTTTTGTTATCTAACAATAAAGAAACTGTAAAAGTTGGTGGCTTTAGTTTTTCTGGAGATACAATATATTCAGGGTATAAAGATAGCTCTGTAAACTATATACCTGGTAGTTGGCCTGGAGATTCTTTAAAAATATTATTTAACGAAGTTATATCCTCTACTAAAAATAATCAAATAGGAACTCCTGGAATATATAACGGAGATCCTACTAATTCAGAGTACAATCCTCTAGGTTGGTACTCATATAAAATAGTGATAAAGCAAACAGAACAAGATTATTACAATGTTTATTTACCTGGTATTATGGCGTCATACCCACAAGGTCAAACCTTGGAGCTTGGTAAAACATCTCACGTTGTTTTAATAAATGACAATATAAATAAAGTACCTAGAGATTTATCAGAAGTAGGTCCTGATCAAAGGCAATTTAGAAGTTCTGTTCAACTTTTTGGTCGCGTAGAAAATACGAAAACAATTATTACAGAAAGCAATATAGGCTTAGCAAACACTCAGTATTATCCAGAAAGATCATCTGACACTGTTTCTACTATATCTACTGTTGCTGATTTATTTGAATATGTTACAATTGGTGAAAAATCTCCTAGACCAAATTACTTTCCTCAGTTTTACTCTATAGATTCAAACCCTCTTATAGCTAGAATAAGTACTAACAAGAAAATAGGCCAAATTTCTACAACAAATTACAAAACAGTTGTAGGGACTGCTGGGGTATCTGAAACAACTAGTTTCATAAGAATAGCTAATGTGTCAGGTGATGTAAGTAGTATAATAGTAGGTAGCTCTGTATCTGGGCCAGGTTTTCCTGAGAACTTAAAAGTTTCTGGAACCGCTTGGACAGGTCCAACAACACAGCCATCTATAACTACATCTGCAGCTTCTAATAGTAATAAAATAGAAACAACAAGTCCTGCTCCAGCTAACAACAGTTCTATACAAGGAGATGGAATACCTGATGGAACAATAATACTTTCAACAGATATATCAGTAACACCAAAAGTTGTAACTTTAAGTAACGTGGTAAACGTACTTGCTGGTGCAACTTTAACCATAGAAACTTTAGGTAAAGTAGAGGTTGATCAAAGTGTAAAAGTTACGCTTGGAAATGATATAACAATAACAGGCGAGGGTTTACCTGGTATTCAATATTTAGCTGTTTATGAAACAGAGCCTCAAGAGTCTTTGTTAGATATATTCTGGGAGACGTCAACTTCTGGTTTAATAACGGATCTTAATAACGCTATATTAAATGAATCTTCTGGAGGAGCTAGTTTATTTGGTTTTAATCCAGCTGAGTTTGATGAAGGTATTCAAGAAGGTACTAATGTTTCAATTTCAGATATAAGAATAGTTAATAATTTTGGAATACCAGTTCCAGATGCTGATATTCAATCACCAAATGGATCACCTTTAGAAATAGTTAGTCAAAAAAATTCCGTAACACCTGTACCTGAAGATGTAAACTATTTTGAGCTTTATGAAGTAGTGGCAGATACTAATCGTTATAACATAAGAGTTAACCAAGAATACTTTGATAATATATTTTTTGGCAACAACGCTGAGTTAAGAAATTTTACTATAAACCTTCAAGCTACAGTAAATGGCTTACTAACACCTTTCACATTACAACTAGAACTTGATAATATTGATCCAATTATATCAAATCCTTTACCAGGTGAAGAAATAATTGCACGCGCAGGCTTTGATATTATTACTATTATAGAGTGTAATAATGGAAGTGGAAATATTAATTTATCTAGGATTTTAAACGAAAACAACGTTGAAATCAAGACAATAACTAACTCATCTGGACAAAACGTTATACCTAATGGGTATTTTGATTTACAAAATCCACGTGGAGATGTAGCTGGTAACTTTTTAATGGATTTCATAAATACTCAAGGCTTAGATACGCCTGCTGATAGATATGATGTTACAATTGAAGTTCAAGATGCTGGTGGAAGCGCTAATTCAGCAGAAGTAAGCTTTGTTGTTGACTTTGGCGTTAAAGTTGAAAACATGACAACATACCACGTTAGAACTAGAAAAGATTTATTTATAGGCAACAATAATAAGCTAAGAGGTCCAGTTACTGATAAAATAGCAAATCAATACTACACAACTTTTGAGGTAACAGAAGGTCCGGAAGCTGCTAAAGGCTGGTATTTGTACAATGGTCCTTTTTTCTCCACTAGTGGTTTTACAAATATAATAAGCCAAACCCAATATGACGACTTATCTACAACCTATGCTAATCAACCAGATATTTCATCTAGCGGGTCAACTGGACAAGTTGTAGTTGACTATTCACAAGGTACTTATGTTCCCTTTTTGTGGAATGGAGGTCAAAACGCTGGTTTTGGAGCTGGAAATTCTGGTGGCGGTATTAATAAAGATGGAAATAACTATACTCTTTTAGCTGGTTCTTCTAACTCAGATCTTCCTTTTCCACAAGCTGGATCTAGGCTACAGAGAGGTATTACTGAACAAGCTGTTATTGACCTTTGGAGAAAAAATTGTAAATATATTAGAATTCCTTACAATCAACCAAATCCAGACAACGATAAAGGCATATTTATACCTGATAATCCAGGCGCAATCACAGGTGGAACAGGGGAAGATGCTGAGTTAAAAAACACATACCCAATTAGTCAACCTATTTTGGATTCTATTTTTTGGCAAGTTCAACTGTAATTTAAATTAAAAATAAGTGATAATCAACCTATGGGAGCAGTAGTAGAAGTTAAATATTTTAACTCTTTTGTATTAAAGAAGACAATAGCAGAACAACAACCTGTTTGGAATGGATCTTTAGGTATTCCAAATGACTTAGGCGGTTACAAAGTTGTTAATGATGTTCTTGAACCAGAAAACTGGGCTATAGAGGAGGCTAGAATTAGAGGTGGTTATAACAACACGTCTGTAGACTATGGAGCTAAAGCTTACTTAGTTGAAGAGGATGAGTCAGCTTCTTTTAGAATAAACTCTTTAATATACTCTGGTATATTTAACTCTAGAACTGGTATCAATAATTCTAATGTGTTTTCCGTTTCTGAAGATATCACGAAAAGTGCAGACCCTTCTAATGGTTCTATACAGAAATTATATGCTGAAGATACTAATCTTATTGTTTTTCAAGAAAGTAAAGTGTCAAGAGCATTAATAGATAAAGACGCAATATATTCTGCTGAAGGTGGCGGTTCAGTAACTTCTAGTAATTTAGTTATTGGGGTTATACAACCCTACGCTGGAGAATATGGTATAAGTAAAAACCCAGAAAGTTTTGCAGTATATGGTTATCAAAAATATTTCTCAGATAAAAACAACAATGCTATTCTTAGATTAAGTTCAGATGGAATAACTGAAATATCGGGTTACGGTATGATTGATTTTTTCAGAGATACTCTAATTTCCATCGACAATAATAACGTAGAAGGATATGTTTTAGGTGGTTACGACGTACATAATTCACAATACGTTGTTTCAATGCAAAGAAACCCAGTGCTTCAACCAAATTCCACTAACTTTAATACTCTGTCTTTTGATGAGTCAGTTAAAGGTTGGGTTAGTTTTTTCACTTATAAACCAGAACAAATATTTAGTTTAAGAAATGTTTTTTATAGCGCAAAAGATGGAGGCTTGTACAGACACTACGTTTCAAGAACTCCAGCTGGAAATAATATTCCAAGAGGTAGTTTTTATGGTGTTTCAAACCAAAGCTCAATTAGCTTTGTGATAAATCAAAATCCTTCAAACTCCAAGTCGTTTCAAACTATTAGCTATGAAGGAACTAGCGGGTGGCAGGTTGGAAGATTTGAGTCAGATAGAACTGGTGAGATGTTAACGTTAAAAGGCTGGACAAACCAATCTAATGCAGTTACATTTGATGAGACTACTGGAATAAGAAGCTATTATGAGGGTGAGTTTGTTGTTACAGATTTAGATGTTTTAATTTCTTCTCCACAACTAAGCCCAACAACAGTAAAACTTAACCCTAACCAAACAAATGGTCAGTTGTTTTTAATACCCGTAGGTGGCGTTATTACTGGCACTGGAATACCAGAAAATACAACTGTAGTTGGTTTTGATGTTGTAACAAATATATTAACAGTCAGCCAAGATATAGTTGTTCAACAATATGACTATATAAACATATCTTTAGTCGTAAATAGACCTAATTATTTTACAGCATACGGAACAACAACTCCCTCGTTAGATAGGTATCAAGCAGGTTTCAATTTAAAAGAAAACAAGTACGTTGCAAACTTAATAAACAACTCTGTTGCTTCAGAAAGAGAGATTAATTTTGGCGATCAAATATCTGGTATAAAAGGTTTTTACGCTAATGTTACTATTTCAACAGATCTAACAACTGATCCAGGTGGTGAAAAACAACTTTTCTCTGTTGGGTCCACTTATATTTTTAATAATGGATATTAATGAATAAATTAAGTAATTACACTAAAAGATTAGAAGATTTTCAAAATATTTTAATAGCCAACAAAAACGATAGTACTGTTTTTGGAGATGGAAAAAAATTAGTTAATAATGATGTTTTTAAAATAGAAAATAACTTTTCAGATCAACTCTACATGCGTAAACTAACTATGCCTAAAGACTGTGTTATTGTTAGTGCTATACATCATACAGAGCATTTTTGGTTTTTAATGAAAGGCAAAATAATAGTTACAACAAACGGAGAAGATGTAGAGCATATAGCACCTTGTTATGAAAAATCACTAAAAGGTGCTAAAAGATTAATAAGATCTTTAGAAGACTCTGTCTTTATAAACGTACATAAAAACCCCACAAATACAGAGGACATGGGACAAGTAGAAGAATCATTATATTCTATAACTATAGAAGAATATACTAAAAAAGAAAAACTATGGCAGGAATAGTAACGGCAGCAATAATCGGAGGCGTTGGCTCAATAGCTAGTGGAATTATTGGTAGTAATGCTGCTAAAAAAGCCGCTAGAGAAGCTGCTAAAAGAAAAGCTAGACTTGAAGCTAAACTAAGTCATTTAGAGGCTACTAGGCAAGATATAATAAATCCATATGAAGGTGTGCAGGATTTGACTAGTATGATTAGTAATCCTATGGCTCAACTATCAGTGGCTACTAAAGCTGCTGACATAGAAATAGAAGAAGCTGATATAGCTTTAGCAAATACATTAGACACAATGAGAGCCACTGGAGCTAGTGCAGGTGGAGCTACTGCTTTAGCAAACGCAGCTTTGAGATCTAAAAGAGGTGTTGCAGCCAGTATAGAGCAACAGGAAAAATCTAACGAAGACAAAAGAGCAGCTGGAGAACAAAGAGCTCAACAGCAAAGAATCTCTGAGCAACAAAGAATGCAACAGGCTGACGTTGCTGGTAAGCAGTTTGTATTTCAACAGACAGAAAATAGGGAGGTTGCACAGTTAAATAGAGTAGCTTCTCAATTAGGAGCTGCTCAACAAGACGTTGCACAAGCTAAAGCAGATCAAACGTCTGCTATAACTGGTATGATAGGGGGAATTACAAGTGCTGTTAGTGGAGCTGCCGGCGCTGGCGCATTTAATAAATAACAAAAATGGAAGAAAACTTATACCAAAATTTATTTTTAAAGCAGTTTAATCAAAGTGATTCTATAGCTTATAATCAAGATTTCATATCTAGCGCTAGCGATTATAATTTTCAGTTACTAGACAATGCTTATAGAAATACAGGTAAAATATACGCTAAGTTAAAATTAGCTATAGACAACAACAAGTGCGAAGATGAAACGTGCTCTTTGGAACTAGCTGAATTAAAACATTTAAAAGACGCGCCTCAAATATCTTTAGACTTTTTGTCTGCAGTGTTATCTGAGTTAAGCGTTACGGAGGAAAAAAACTTTGATCCTAACAACAACTTTAAATACACTGCAGCTAACAGTGTTTTAACTGGTAAACCTGGTTTTTCTAAGTCAGACGGTTACAACGTTTACTTAGATATACTTCAAGGAGGATCTCAACAATTAGTGTTTATAGGACCAGCTTTCATAGAGCCTTTAGTTATAAATAATACCGCATTGGTTTCTTTAAATAAAACGGGAACATCTTTAGTTGTATCAACCCCAGATATAGATAATGAAATGAATAATCTTTTAACACAAGTGGGTATATTTTCTCTTGATATGGTTGGTGAAGATGGACAGCTTAAAGCTGGAGCTAAAATAACTGAAGAATATGTGATTATGAATCCTGATGGTACTCCTGATTACGAGATCATAGACATCGGAAATGGGAAAGGTAGAAATACACTTAAATACGATTTAGATAAAATAGAAAAGAAAGTAACTCCGTTTATAAACGCTGAGGTTGCTGGTTTACTGAGCTCTGAGCAAGACGCTGTTGCAGCTTGGAACGTTTATATATCTAAAGGTACAAGTGTCGAAGAGGACGATCAGATGGCTCAGAACGCTAATGCTGGCGATAGTTCTTGGAGCTACACAGAAGACTTGCCACTTATGCAAGATAAAAAAGTTTTATTTGAAAAGAAATATAAAGAATACTTTATGAATAATTATTTGAAACAATTTACTACGAACCAATTTCCTACGGTTCAGGCAGACGCTACGGTGTTTGATTTAGCTGAAGCTAAGAAAGCTAAAGCTCAAAAGTTTATTGACGATAATAACCTATAAATTTAATTAAATGACATTACTAGAATACGTACAGTCACTTCAAGACCAAGGAGAAAAAGATATA
>Ga0213861_10002414_pt1 | contig 16021 bp, 11 predicted proteins | sample PICome_4_FD_160110 | JGI IMG/M metagenome (GOLD analysis project Ga0213861, IMG submission 160110) | Coastal seawater microbial communities near Pivers Island, North Carolina, United States - PICO131 | ecosystem: Environmental > Aquatic > Marine > Coastal | place: USA: North Carolina... | reverse complement strand
GAGTAGTACATGTCGAACTCGACAGGGTGAGTGGTCATATCGAGAGTTTCCACCTCCTCCTGCTTGAGCTCGATGTAGGCGTCGATCATGTCGTCGGTGAATACGCCGCCAGCGGTGAGGAAGCTGCGATCATTATCGAGGGCATCGAGGGCCTGGCTCAGGCTGGAAGCCACCGTCGGAATCGATTCAGCTTCTTCTGCGGGCAGGTCGTACAAGTCCTTGTCCGCGGCATCGCCGGGGTGGATCTTGTTCTGAATACCATCGATACCTGCCATTAGCATCGCTGCAAAGGCCAGGTAGGGGTTGCCAGTCGGGTCCGGAAAGCGAACTTCGATGCGCTTGCCCCTAGGGCTTGGCTCGTAGGGAATGCGGATGGACGCGGATCGATTGCGAGCCGAGTAGGCCAGCATGACCGGCGCTTCGAACCCCGGTACCAGTCGCTTGTAGCTATTGGTAGACGCGTTGGTAAATGCGTTCAGTGCACGGGCGTGCTTGATGATGCCGCCGATGTAATACAGCGCTTCTTCAGACAGGCCGGCATAGCTGTCGCCAGCAAACACGTTTTCCTTGCCTTTGGCGATAGACTGGTGACAGTGCATGCCAGAACCGTTGTCGCCAACCAGTGGCTTGGGCATGAATGTGGCCGTTTTGCCATAGGCGTGGGCTACATTGTGTACGCAATACTTGAGGATTTGCGTTTCGTCTGCTTTCGTAACCAGCGTGTTGAAACGCACACCAATTTCACATTGGCCGGCGGTGCCTACCTCGTGGTGATGGACTTCGATGTCCAGGCCCATCTGCTCCATGGCCGCGCACATTGCCGCACGAATGTCATGCAGTGAGTCAACAGGCGGTACCGGGAAGTAGCCACCCTTAACGCCGGGACGGTGCCCAATGTTGCCTTCATCGAACGAGTGGTTGGAGGCCCACGCTGCTTCTTCAGAGCCAATCGTGTAGCCCGCACCGGACATGTCGGCGTGCCACTTGACGTCATCAAAGACGAAAAATTCGGGCTCGTTACCGAAAAAAGCCGTGTCGCCAAGACCTGTAGACTTGAGGAATTCCTCGGCACGTTTGGCGACGGAACGGGGGTCACGTTCGTAGCCCTGCATGGTGGTGGGTTCGACGATGTCGCAGCGCAGGATAACGGTCGCTTCATCGGTGAAGGGATCGAGTATCGAGGTAGAGTCGTCGGGCATGAGAATCATGTCCGATTCGTTAATGCCCTTCCAGCCTGCAATGGACGAGCCATCGAACATCTTGCCGCCTTCAAAGAAGTCTTCGCTGACCTCTTTGGAAGGTATGGTGACGTGCTGTTCTTTACCGCGGGTATCGGTGAAGCGCAGGTCGACCCAGCGTGCCTCGTTGTCTTTGATCAGCTTCAGGGTTTCGTTGGACATTGTTTGTTCTCCAGTTGGGCATTAATCAGGCCGGTTGCGCCGGCCTGTGGACATTTCCTGACGCCGGACAGAGCGGGCGGCACAGGTATTCATCAGTGTTGTCAGAGGTAGCAAAAGCTGTGCCACAATGGCGCTGACAGCAACCCTTTGAAATTCTGAAGTTTTCCACCATTTATCGCTCAGGGCCGGCGCGCTACGCACCATATTAGTGCGGTCGGGCACCAATATGGTGCATGCCGTGTCGATGCAGGTTCAGCGTGCGGTCCAGAGCAATTGTCAGGGTGGTCGTTGTTGCCGCCATCCTGATCAGACGCAGTGGTTATGGCCCCAATACAGTTCGTTGTCAAGTATTTCTCCCAAATCATCATGATGAGACAGCCGTTGCGACGGCAACTCCAGCGCCATTGGCAGGACACCTGAAAGTGGTGCTGTGCGTTATTGAGCCTGTCATTGATCTGCACTGCTGCTGCGACAGGCTGCGGTTGGAAACTGCCCCTATCGGGCCGGCGATAACATGCTTGGGTGCTGCGCAGCGGGCGCGCTGGAATTGCTGGGCATGCCCGCCCTGATCAGTTGTGGGCCTGACGAAAATAATGCGATATAACCCTGCCTGCCAGGGCCTTAACCCTGTGTGCCTGGCGCGGTATCGCTGGCATGGTTCGCGGGACACCGTGCTCAAAGGCATCCCGGCTGAAGCGCCAAGTCAGAAATAGACTGCCAAGATCACGCCCCGTCACCCCCGGATAGTGTATAATCCGCGCGCTTTTTGCCACCCCGGCTATCCCAGAGGTAAGTCCCTTGATTGAACAACTGCGCAATATCGCCATCATCGCCCATGTTGACCATGGTAAGACCACTTTGGTGGACTGCCTGCTGCAACAGTCTGGCACACTGGATCGTCGCAGCGCTGGCGCGGAGCGGGTGATGGATTCCAATGACCAGGAGCGTGAGCGCGGGATCACCATCCTGGCAAAGAATACAGCGATCGAGTGGGATGGCTACCATATCAACATTGTTGATACGCCGGGGCACGCGGATTTTGGTGGAGAGGTAGAGCGGGTGCTATCCATGGTCGATTCGGTGTTGCTATTGGTCGATGCAGTAGATGGCCCGATGCCACAGACGCGCTTCGTGACTGCCAAGGCCTTCGAGCAGGGGTTGAACCCGATCGTCGTGGTGAACAAGGTTGACCGCGATGGCGCCCGGCCGGACTGGGTGGTCGACCAGGTGTTTGACCTGTTTGACCGTCTCGGTGCAACGGAGGAGCAACTGGATTTCCCCGTGGTCTATACCTCCGCGATCGAAGGTGTGGCTGGCCTCGATCACGAGGAGATGGGGACGGACATGAAGTGCCTGTTCCATACCATAATAGAGCGCGTGCCCGCGCCTCAGGTGAATTCCGAGGGGCCGCTGCAAATGCAGATCAGTGCACTGGATTACTCCAGCTACGTGGGCGTAATCGGCGTGGGTCGAATAACGCGTGGCACGCTGTCACCCAACTCACCGGTTGTGGTTGTCGACCGGGAAGGGGATACGCAGAAGGGACGAGTGCTGCAGGTGATGGGTTACCTCGGGCTGGAGCGAGTGGATGTCGAATCAGCCCAAGCGGGTGATATCGTCTGTGTGACGGGTATAGACGGCCTCAACATTTCCGACACGCTTTGCGATCCTGAAACACCAGAGGCGCTGCCGGCCCTGTCTGTTGATGAGCCCACGGTTAGCATGACATTCCAGGTGAACGATTCGCCCTTCGCGGGCAAAGAGGGAAAATATGTCACCACCCGCAATATCAAGGAGCGTTTGGAGCGCGAGCTGATACATAACGTGGCTCTGCGAGTAGAGCCCGGTGACACCCCCGACAAGTTCAAGGTGTCAGGGCGTGGCGAGTTGCACCTGTCAGTGCTGATTGAATCCATGCGACGGGAAGGTTTCGAACTTGGGGTTTCCCGGCCGGAGGTCATCCGTCGTGAAGTGGATGGTGAAATCCAGGAGCCTTACGAGCAGCTGGTGATTGACTGTGAGGAGCAGCATCAGGGTGCGGTGATGGAGGAGATCGGCCAGCGCCGGGGCGAACTGGAAGATATGGTGCCCGATGGCAAGGGACGTCTGCGACTGGCCTTTATTATTCCTGCCCGCGGATTGATCGGCTTTCGCTCGCTGTTTCTGACCATGACATCGGGCAGTGGCATCATGACATCTGTTTTTGACCATTATGGCCCGGTAAAAGAAGCAGAGATCATTCACCGCAGCAATGGTGTTCTGGTTTCGATGGTGCAAGGCAAGACTTTAGCCTATGCCATTTATAATTTGCAGGACCGTGGCCGTATGTTTATCGATCCAAACATTGATATCTACGAGGGGCAGATCGTCGGTTTGCACAGTCGAGGCAACGATCTTCCGGTCAACCCGACCAAGGCGAAGCAGCTCACCAACGTACGCGCGTCCGGCACAGACGAAGCGCTTACACTCACCCCGCCCGTTAGGCGCTCGCTGGAGCAGGCCCTCGAATTTATTGAAGATGATGAACTGGTGGAGGTCACGCCTGACAGCATTCGGCTGCGCAAGAAGCTTTTGAAAGAACATGAGCGCAGGCGGGCGTCTCGCGCCTAACCACATGCGTGCACTTCTGCAGCGTGTTAGTAAAGCGGCGGTGAACGTGGCGGGTGTGGATGTCGGCCGGATCGATCATGGCCTGCTGGTGTTTCTCGGTCTTGACAAGCATGACAACCGCGCTGTCGCCGACCGGATGATCGATAAACTACTGGCCTATCGCCTGTTTGCCGATGCAGAGGGCAGGCTGAATCGCAACGTGGCCGACGTGGCTGGTGGTGTTTTGCTGGTGTCCCAGTTCACCCTCTCTGCCGATACTCGTAAAGGCCTGCGGCCCTCCTTTTCTTCTGCCATGCCACCGGCGCAGGCCAGGGAGCTCTATGATTACACTCTGGATGCTTTGCACCGGCGATATTCGCCGGTAGCGGCAGGACAATTCGGGGCGGATATGCAGGTCTCGCTGATAAACGACGGCCCCGTCACGTTTCTGTTAGAGGTTCACGGCGACTGAAGCGTTGACCATTCAGCGAGTGGCCGTGCAGTACATTTGCCGATGAGAGATACCGTCTTCGAGATAGACGTCTCCCCGCGGGACAAAACCGGCTGACTCGTAGAACTCCTGCAGGTGAGCCTGTGCGCTGATGCGCACGTCGTTGTCGGGCCAGCGCGAAAGGTTGTGCTCTATGCCTCGTCTCACCAGCTCCCGGCCCAGTTGACGGCCACGGGTTTCGGGGGACACCACGACCCTACCCAGGATGCTGTCCGGGCACTGAGCGTCGGGAGAAATACAGCGTTGGTAGGCCAGCAACTGGCTACCTTCCGTGGCCAGCATGTGCAGCGCCTGTTGGTCCCTGTTGTCTGTATCGAGGTAAATGCAGGCCTGCTCCACCACGAATACGGCCTGACGCAGTTGCAGCACTGAGTAAAGTCTGTGTGGGCCCAGCTCTTCGAATGTCAGTGTTTGCCATAGCATGATATACCTCGCAGATTTTTATGAATTGCTGCACCCGCATTATCGTGTATGACGTTCTCCGGGCTGCCATAAGTTGTTACTATAACTAAAAATGAAGGATGCTCGCTTGGTGGAAGCCGCGTCGATAGTTAGCCCCGTTGAAGCGGGGCACTCTGGCCCGGTGGCGAACAGAGCAAAATAGGGGCTGTCAGATGTTTGTCAATATTGATGCACCGGACATTGCAGCGTTGAGTCAGCAGTTCGGTACGTTGGTTGGCGAACTGCTGGAGGTCGTGAATATGCCTGGCCAGCTTCACGATATCGAAATTACCCCGGCGGGCAATTTCCGCGGGTTCGACGACCGCCAGTTTTACGTGATCCTTGGCGGTTCGGTTAGTGCGCGGTACCAGGGCAAGAGCATCTACACTTTGGAGACCGGCGATGTGCTGTTACCCGATGTGACCGGTGGCCTGGACACCGCTACTGCAGTGGAGTACGCCAGTGACACTGGCGCCAGCCTGCGAAGCTACCCAGCACTGGAGTTTATGCAGCGTGTTTTCGACGAGCCCGTTGCTATTCGGTTATGGACGCGACTGCTGGTCACCTACGCAGGGCTATTAACGCGGGTTGCGGCTGCAGGTGCCAATGAGCCACCCGCAACGCCAGGATTCGAGTCCTATAGCGAGGGGCAGACAATTATTCGGCAGGGCGACGAAGCAGACTATGTCTACCATATGCGTTCTGGCGAGGCGGAGGTGCTGGTGAGTGACGTGAACGTAGCAAGAATTGGTGAGGGTGAGATTTTCGGCGCAATGGCCGTCCTCACCTGCACCAGTCGCAGTGCCACGGTGCGGGCCCTAACGGCATGTGCTGTAGACAAGGTGCCCAAGGATCAGTTCACCGAGCTGATCAAGAGCAACCCAGCCACGATAAATAGTCTTATGATTGATATGGCAAACTCTATCGTGAATTTAAACGAGCAGCTGGCGGGCTCTAGCGTCAAGGCCCGGGAAGAGCGTCGAAAAGACGAGCAGTGATCGCAGCAATGGTATGGGGTTTGCCGATATCGCGCACCCCTTAAACAATATTTAACGGGCCGGAAAACAATGTCTGACATCCAACAGATGGATAGCGGTGGCACCGAGCAGGTGTCAATGAAAACTTACGCGGAGAAGGCTTACCTGGATTATTCCATGTACGTGATTCTCGACCGGGCCTTGCCCAACGTGGCAGACGGCCTGAAACCGGTGCAACGCCGTATCGTCTATGCAATGAGCGAGCTGGGACTGAAGTCGTCTGCCAAATTCAAGAAGTCCGCGCGAACCGTCGGCGACGTGATTGGTAAGTTTCACCCCCATGGAGACAGCGCTGCCTATGAAGCCATGGTGCTCATGGCGCAGGAATTCAGTTACCGCTACCCGTTGGTCGATGGGCAGGGCAACTGGGGATCACCAGATGATCCCAAGTCATTCGCGGCAATGCGCTACACGGAATCGCGACTGACGTCATACGCCGATGTCCTGCTTGGAGAGCTGGGCCAGGGTACGGTTGACTGGGTACCTAATTTTGACAGCACCATGGATGAACCTGCGGTGCTGCCAGCGCAGGTTCCCAATATATTGCTAAACGGCACTACGGGAATCGCAGTGGGCATGGCGACCGACATTCCTCCGCATAACCTGCGAGAGGTCGTCGCGGCGACGATCAAGTTACTGGGTTCGCCGAAGGCCACAGTGGCGGATTTGTGTGAGCACGTGCAGGGCCCTGACTTCCCGACCAATGCAGAGATTATTACGCCGCGGGATGAGATCGCTGCCCTGTATGAGACAGGTCGCGGTGGTTTACGTATGCGAGCGGTATGGGATACGGAAGGAGGAGATATTGTCATTACCGCCCTGCCCCACCAGGTTTCGGGATCTCGCTTGCTGGAGCAGGTCGCACAGCAGATGCAGGCGAAAAAATTGCCCATGGTGTCTGATTTGCGGGATGAATCAGACCATGAAAACCCGACGAGACTGATAATCGTTCCGCGCTCTAATCGTGTTGACCTTGAAGCCTTGATGAGCCACCTCTTTGCTACTACGGATTTAGAGCGCACCTACAGGGTGAACATCAATGTGATCGGTATCGACGGTCGTCCTGCGGTGAAACCGCTTAACCAGCTGCTCAAGGAGTGGCTCAAGTTCCGCACTGCCACCGTGCGTCGCCGCTTGGAAAACCGTTTGACGAAGGTGGAGAGGCGGCTCGAAATCCTCGAGGGTTATCTCGTCGCTTTCCTCAATATCGATGAAGTGATTCATATCATCCGCACCGAAGATAAGCCCAAGCCGGCATTGATTAAGCGGTTTAAAATTTCGGATATTCAGGCCGAGGCAATTCTAGAGTTGAAACTGCGCAACCTCGCCAAGCTGGAAGAAATGAATATCAAGACAGAGCAGAAAGATTTAGGGAAAGAACGCGATGTTCTAAAGAAAACGCTGGGCAGTGATGCACGTCTGAAAACACTGATTAAGAAAGAGCTGATCGAGGTGGCGGAGAAATACGGTGACGAGCGGCGCTCACCCCTGGTCGGGCGCGAAGAGGCCAAGGCATTTAGCGAATTAGAACTTGTGGCGGCAGATCCGATCACCGTAGTCATGTCGGAAAAAGGCTGGATAAGGGCGGCGAAGGGCCATGATATCGACCCAACCAGCCTGAGTTACAAATCCGGCGATAGCTACAAGATGAGCGCCACCGGGCGCAGCAACCAGCCGGCCGTTATTATCGATTCAACGGGCCGGGCTTATACCGTCGCCTCACATAACCTGCCCTCTGCCCGCGGGCAGGGTGAGCCGGTTACCGGCCGTATCAACCCCCCGTCTGGCGCCACTTTCGAGGGTCTTATGATGGGAGAAGAGAGCATGCTTTTCCTGCTGGCCAGCGATGCGGGTTACGGGTTCGTGGCGCGCCTGGGCGATCTGCAAAGTAAAAACCGCGCTGGAAAGGCGGCGCTTACCCTGCCCAAGGGAGGGCGCGTACTGCAGGCCGCGGCGATTTCTGTAATGGACGATGCCATGGTTGCTGCAGTCTCCAACGAGGGGCGACTCCTCATATTCCCTCTGGCGGACCTTCCGCAAATGTCGCGTGGCAAGGGGAACAAGATCATCGGAATCCCCGCGGCACGTGTAAAAGAGCGAGAGGAATTCGTTATATCGGTTCAGGTGATCACGCCCGGGGATAGCCTCGTGATTCATTCCGGCAAGCGTCACCACAGCATTAAATTCAGTGATCTTCAGCACTACCAGGGTGAGCGCGGGCGCAGGGGCAACAAGCTTCCCCGCGGTTTTCAAAAGGTAGACCGGATGGATGTCGCTGCGGGTTAGTCCGGGACTCGCAGCCCTATTTTACGCCAGGATCAGTCAGGCGCTTAAGCACCAGGCGCAGTTGCCGTTCCAGCAGGTCCTGGTATTGGCCGGCAAACTCCTCAATCACAGCGTAGTCCATGACTTCCGTGGGGCGACATTCGAGACGTGTCGAGATATCAGTATCCTCTACTGCGGCGGGTGCCAGTAGAATATTCGGAGGCATGCTCGCGCAGACTGACTGTAGTTCGTCGAGAGTATGCTGCGTGTATAGCCCCGGATAGATATCATCGCCGCCGCCTGCGCCCAGCTCACTTTGTGATATTGCCATTGATAGGGACAGGGACAGCGTCATGTCTTTCTCCAGTGACTGGCACACTGTCTTGATTAGCCAGGCGCAGGAGGCTGCCCTGAATGCGGCACTGCCTGCACTGTTGTTGCCACTGAAGTAAACCGCTAGCCCGAACTGTCGCGCGACCTGCAGGTCTCCTGCATAAAAACCAGACGCAGCGTAAACGATCTGGTGAATGCGTCCGATATAAGCGTGTAGGGAATGCTCATCCAGCGTATCCACATAGTTAGCCAGACTTGTCAGTTGCAGATACAGAACAGCTGTAGCCTGATAGTTTTTTTCCTGAGGCGCCGGTTCACTGCGTGCTTGCAGCAAGTCCATTGGCAGTGCATCAATGCGCTTTTGCAACAGGGATAGCTCGTTGCCCAGCAGCGGCATTCCAGTATCTTCCTCCAGCGCAACCTTGTGAGCGAGCGCGGACATGCGTCCACCTAGGCGTTGGCCAAAATGACGACCCACACCATAAACCGCAAGGCTGAGAAGTACTGCGAGACCGAGCATACTGATCACAAGGCGCTGCTGGGCTGCGCGGTCGTTGTCGGCACTAATGGTGATAATCACGTGACCAGCGATATCTGATTCGATACGCACCGGTTCGCTGTACTCGTGCAGATATCTACCCTGACTTGTCCCCGCCAGGCCCAGAACCTTGCCCTCTACATCATTAACGGCAATTACGGCGGCGGAGGAGTTGTTGATGATGCGGCGCAAAGAGGCGGAGACGCTGAGCAGGTCACCGCTTTCAAGTGCTGTGCTGACGCGCGCAGCAACTAGCCGGGCGAGAGCAGCGCCATACTCCTCTCGCAGCAGTGATTGCATGTGAGAAGTAGAGATAGCACCCAGCGCAATAAGGGCGAGACTTACAAGGAGGCATAAGCCTGCGGTAAGGACAGCAAACTGTTGACCGATACTGGATTGACGCAGACGTTTGTTCACAGTTTTTGAATGTTTAGCGAGTTTGCCCGTGACATCAGTATAAACCAGTCACATCCTGAAGTAATGGCCCGCGCAGTGGCCGGCATTTCTGGGCGGGAAGTGCTATCTTTTAGCGCTTGGTGTGAACGGTTAGAATGACCGACCTGAATAAGAATGGAATCCTGAGTGAACCATATATTACTCATAACACTATCCGGAGATGACCAATCCGGCGTCACCGCCGGATTGACGTCAATCCTGGCTCGGCACTCCGTCAATATTCTTGATATTGGCCAGGCGGTGATCCATTCGACGCTCACTCTGGGGTTGTTGGTAGAATTACCCGTCGACACTCCCTCAAAAGAAGTGGTTGCTGCGATAAAGGCGTTCGCTGGCGCTCGTGGACTGCGCGTGGTCACAGATAAAGTGTCCGGGGATAGTTACAACCAATGGGTCGATGCACAGGGCATGGAGCGTTATATTATTACGCTGTTGGCCCGCAAGATTACCTCAGACCAGATTGCTCGAGTTACCTCGGTGATATCTTCTCACGGCCTGAACATCCAAGGCATTAACAGGCTTTCTGGTCGCATACCTATGGGAAAACTGCCGGCCCAGAGTAAGGCCTGCGTGGAATTCTCCGCGCGCGGTTCGCTGCCGGTTGCGGCAGAGTTCCGCCGCGAATTGCTTGAAGTAGCGGGAGCTCTGGATGTCGATCTCGCTTACCAGCAGGACAACATGTATCGGCGTAATCGCCGCCTGGTGGTGTTTGACATGGATTCTACCCTGATCGAGGCGGAAGTAATTGATGAACTGGCAAAAGTAGCGGGCGTGGGTGATGAGGTCAGTGCAATTACCGAGCGAGCGATGCGTGGAGAGATCGATTTTTCAGAGAGTTTTCGTAAGCGAGTTGCGCTGCTTTGTGGCTTGAAGGAGAGTGCTCTCAAGCGAGTGGCGGACGAGTTGAAGATCACAGAGGGAGCCGAGCATCTGATATCGACCCTGCGCGCCCTGGGTTTCAAGACAGCAATTCTGTCCGGGGGGTTTACCTATTTCGCGCGCCATTTGCAGGAGCGGTTGGGTATGGACCACGTTTATGCCAATGAACTGGATATCGACGATGGCATCGTGACGGGCAAGGTATCAGGTACTATTGTAGACGGTGCGCGAAAGGCAGAACTACTGCGCCAGCTGGCTCGGGAAGAAGGTATTGACCTGCAGCAAGTCATCGCGGTGGGTGATGGGGCCAACGATCTGCCTATGCTCAGTATTGCGGGCCTGGGAATCGCGTTCAGGGCTAAACCGCTGGTAAAGAAAACTGCCGAGCAGTCAATATCGACTCTTGGTCTCGATGCGATTCTTTACCTGCTGGGAATTTCAGACAAGCATCAACGTCCTTGACCAGCCCTAAATATCGCTCCATATCGAGTCAAATTCACCCTTGTTTTGCTTTTTATCATGATTTGTCAGGACGTCGCCTAGCTCCTGAATATAGCGGAATTCGAACTGCTCGAAGCCACCGGTTGCGTTCAGTTGCCGCTCTAACTGGATGCGTTGCACTCCCCGATTGTTTTGCAGGACGAGCTTCTGCCGCTCTTTAAAGCTGACCCCTGGCGTTATCAGGGTGTTGGGTTGTCCTACAATCTTGATTTCGGGTAGCAGCAACACTCTCTGCGGTGGGGAATCCTCCAATCCGTTACGGCGGATATTAGCGCCGCAGGCAATGGCCCGAGGACTCAATAGTTCGAGGCCTATGAGAGTTTTAGCATCCGGCAGTCTGCTCAGCCAGCGTATGACCGCGATGGCCCAGTCGTTTTTTTCCCTGTCTTCCTTGACCCCCACTATGTCACCCACACGGGCATCACCTGGAGATTCGTCTATCCACTCGAGACAGTAACCGTTTGCACTGGTATCAGCCAACTGCGCCTCGAAAACAGACTGTTTTTCGGGCGTTGATGCCGGTGCGCTTTCCTCTTCCATTACTTTGGTCCTGGTTGCAGTATCGAGTTCGACGCGAATTTCCTGCTCAACTTTCGTTTGCTGCTTACCGCCGTCCGCGGAACTTTCGCTTCTCCAGATATTTGCCTTATCCAGACCTGTTGAGAATGGATTTCCCTGACTGTTGAAAAGGTCATGACCGGCACTGCCGCTCGACTCTTTGTGTTTGAGCATTTGCTGCCGGAACACCTGCCTGTGGGTATTATTAAGTCCGAGGCAAATCCATAGGGGACTGTTGCAAGCGGTGCGCTTGAAATTACGCATCAGTCTGCTGCTCAGCGCTTTAATGATATGTTGCAGGAGGTTGGCAGATACGCCGGTTTCCTTGTCGAAGGTTGCTTTCTCACCGACCAGTCGCTGCTGCAGCGCGTTAAGTTCGCTCAGTAATGGCTCGCAATCCAGAGTGCGGCAGCCCGCTGTGGGCTGCTCCCGGTGCAGCGCCCGGTACTGTGGCGGTTTATCGCTTTCCAGATCGGCCAGATACAATTCCTCTCCGGTCTCCCGCTTGTTCAGGCCAATTTTTTCGCCCCAGTCGCGAGAATTGCGGTGCAGAGTGGTCAGGTCACTTTGGCGAAGCTGGTTGGGTTTACAGCAGCTGAGTAACAGCGCCTGCACATAAGCCGCTTTTATGGTGGCGCCGCCAGAGAGGGGTTCTGGTATCGGCAGACCGGTGAGCCCCTGGTATTCTGCCAGAGCATAGAGTTGGTGGTGCATTTCCCAGCACCCCTCTTCCATCGGCATGTGCAGCTGCAGTATGTAAAGAATCTTGCGCGAATTAAATAGAAGCGCTCTCTGAATTGCCTGGCAAGCGAGGCGAGCTGGGTTAGTGTCCTGTATCGAGTCCCGCTGCTTGATGGCGTGCATTGCAGTAAGAGCGTACCCCGCGGTAGTGAGTGTGCATAGCCGGTTGCCGATAGCGGCCATTGCCTTCGGTTCCGAGGACATAATCAGAGGCTGTTTGAGAAAGCGTTTGCACAGCTTGGTTAGTGCGACATCGATATTTGGGTAAAGCGCGTCTAACAGGTTGTAGCGTGTCTGTGGGGGTAAGCTTGTCCGATTCAGGTCATCAAGTGCTAGCAGTAGCATTTCAACTAAGCGGTCGGTGTCCATTATCGGAAGTGCATCGGTCCATGCCCGCACACCGTCTTCGGTGGCCGCGAACAGGCTGAGCTCGGATTTGTCCTGGCGGGGTAGCTTCAAAGTGCTTGAGCTGAGGTCTTGCATAGCACGCAATCCATGACGTTCGAGGAATGGACATCCTAGAATGTAAGAATAGCCCAATATCTAGTGGTGTCGCCACCCGGCACCTGCCAATGCTTCGTCTCGTGAGGTATTATGACGGGCACTGTACAACGTACTTAGGCAATTTCCATGGCGAACTACTCCACGAATGAATTCCGGTCCGGCTTGAAGGTCATGCTCGACGGTGACCCCTGCAGTATTTTGGAGAATGAATTTGTGAAGCCGGGGAAGGGGCAAGCCTTCAATCGCGTAAGAATGCGTAACCTGAAGACAGGTCGTGTCTGGGATAGAACCTTCAAGTCTGGTGAGACTCTGGAGGGGGCGGACGTTATCGATCGCACGATGGAGTACCTTTACACTGACGGCGAGTTCTGGTTCTTTATGGAGCCTGAGACCTTCGAGCAGTTCCAGGCAGATGCCGCAGCTGTTGGTGAAAGCCACTTGTGGTTGAAGGAACAGGAAAAGTGTGAGGTGACGCTATACAACGGCAATCCCCTGAGCATTGCGCCACCCAACTTTGTCGAGCTGGAAATCGTTGAGACTGACCCGGGCCTGAAGGGTGACACGGCTACTGGCGGCACTAAACCTGCAAAGCTAAGTACAGGTGCAACTGTCAAAGTGCCCCTGTTTCTGAGTGAGGGTGAGTATGTCAGGGTTGATACCCGCACGGGCGAATATCAGAATCGCGCTAACAAGCCTTAAATAGACGATGCAGTGGCGCCCGACCGCGAGCTTGCCAGTCCTGCGGAGACGAGCGCAACTTCTGGCAAACCTCAGAGAATTTTTTCTTGCGCGCAATGTGCTGGAGGTCGAGACGCCGCTGCTCTGCAGCGCCGGGATAACCGATCCGTCAATAGAGCCCTACACGGTCGTCACACCGACAGCGATGCGCTTTCTACAAACCTCCCCGGAGTATGCGATGAAGCGGCTGCTGGCTGCTTTTGGCGAACCTGTTTTTCAGGTGAGCAAGGCGTTTCGGCAAGGTGAGCAGGGTTCACGCCACAATCCAGAGTTCACATTGCTCGAGTGGTACCGCCCTGGCTTCGATTACCACAGGCTTATGGATGAGGTAACACAGCTGCTGACTTCCTGCCTGTTACAAAGGCCGGTTAGAAAAATAACTTACCGCAGCCTGTTTCTAGAGCAACTCGACACCGATCCTTTTACCGCAAGCGCTAGCGAACTTGAGACACTGGCTCATAAGCACCTGGACCCAGGCGGCCTGTCAGGAGACAAGGATTGCTGGCTGGACTTGCTGATGAGCCACGTGCTGGAGCCCGATTTAGGTCGAGAGAGCTTCTGTTTTGTCTACGACTATCCGGCATCGCAAGCTGCGCTGGCCCGTATTGAGACGGAGGGTGGTATGGATGTTGGCAGGCGCTTTGAGTTATATGTCGATGGCCTCGAATTGGCCAATGGCTATTGGGAACTCGCGGATGCGGCGGAGCAGCGTCGCCGTTTTGAGGCGGATAATGTGCGTTATTCAGAACAAGGATTGCCAGGCCGCCCGGTCGACGAGCGTCTGCTTGCGGCACTCGAACATGGCATGCCCGCCAGTAGCGGGGTAGCACTGGGTATCGATCGCCTTATGATGCTGATTGTGGGTACCCGCGAGATCCGCGATGTACTGGCGTTTGACTGGGGGCGAGCCTAGACTTTGACAGGCCATAAATAAAGCCGGCGCAAGGCCGGCATCGTCGATCCAACAAAAGACTAATCAACCACTGAATTCGCGCACCAGTCCACCGATAGATTCCTTGGCGTCACCAAACAGCATGCGGGTATTTTCCTTGTAGAACAGCGGGTTTTCGATACCGGCAAAGCCTGATGCCATGGAGCGCTTCAGCACGAACACGGTGCGCGCGCTGTCCACGTTAATCACCGGCATACCATAGATGGGCGAAGACTCTATTTCCCGCGCTGCCGGGTTAACTACATCGTTGGCGCCAATGACGATCGCAACGTCAACGGTTTCCATGCGCGGGTTAATCTCGTCCATTTCCAGCAGTTGGTCATAGGGCACGTCCGCTTCCGCCAGCAGTACGTTCATGTGGCCGGGCATGCGCCCCGCCACCGGGTGAATGCCAAAGCTTACATCCGCGCCATTTTTCTCCATCATCTCGGTCAGCTCCTTTACTACGTGCTGAGCCTGAGCGACGGCCATGCCATAGCCAGGAACAATAGCGACACTGCTGGCTGCTTCCAGCACGTAGAATGCATCTTCTACGGAGATGGGCTTGATCTCGCCCTCCACTTTGGTGGTTTCCGTTTTGCCGGAACCGAATCCCGAGAAGAGTACATTGCTCAGGGAGCGGTTCATCGCTTTGCACATTATTTGGGTCAAAATAATGCCGGCTGAGCCAACCAAAGAACCAGCCACGATGAGAATATTATTGTCTACCGCGAATCCCGCGGCACAGGCTGCGAGGCCCGAGTAGGAGTTCAGCAGGGATATCACGACGGGCATGTCCGCGCCGCCAATAGGAATTACCGCCATAACGCCGAACACCAGTGACAGTCCAATGACCAGGAGCAGCCACATGCTGTTGTCGGGGTTCATACAGAACATAACTGCGCTGCCTAGTATGCTAGCTACGATCGCACCGTTGACGAGTTGCTGGGCACTAAACAGGACCGGTGCCGAAGATATTTTTTCGCTGAGCTTGCCATAAGCAACCAGTGAGCCGGTGAAGGTAAGACCGCCAATCAGGATAGATAGGACAATGGTCACCAGAGTAAATGTGTCCGAGTCTGGCGCGAGTGCAGCGGCGCCTACCAGCAGGCTGGCCATGCCGCCGAACCCGTTGAACAGGGCCACCATTTCCGGCATTGAAGTCATTTGTACCAGCCGTGCAGCAGCGGCACCGACCGCGCCGCCGATGGCTGCGCCGATCAGAATCCAGGTGTAATCAATACCTTGGCTGAGGAGAGCTGCAACAACCGCTACCAGCATGCCCAGGGATGAAACGAGATTGCCCCGTCGCGCCGTGGCGGGGGAGCCCAGTTGCTTCAGCCCAAAAATAAACAGTACGGCTGCGGCGACGTAAGCGAATTGAATGAAGTTATCCATGGTGCCTTAGCTCTCCTTTTTCTTGAACATGGCGAGCATGCGGTCGGTCACCAGGTAGCCACCCACCACATTGATGGACGCGAGTGCCACGGCGCCCACTGCCAGCCACTTGGACAGGTCGGGGTCGCCGGTGTTGCTGACCAGACTGACGGCACCGACCAGGGTGATACCGGAGATTGCGTTAGCACCAGACATGAGGGG
>Ga0213861_10002409_pt1 | contig 16048 bp, 12 predicted proteins | sample PICome_4_FD_160110 | JGI IMG/M metagenome (GOLD analysis project Ga0213861, IMG submission 160110) | Coastal seawater microbial communities near Pivers Island, North Carolina, United States - PICO131 | ecosystem: Environmental > Aquatic > Marine > Coastal | place: USA: North Carolina... | reverse complement strand
ATCAACACTGGATTGCTCACTGTTTACAACTGTGTTCACAGTTACATTGTCTTTTTGTGAACTGGCTCTTGGAATAACTTCCATATCAATTGTAACAGACCCATAAATTGTGCCTAATGTTTTGAATGCAAAAATAAATCCTGCTGTGGTTGTTTCTTTGGTCCACAGTTGAGGATCTATATATCTAGCACCATTGTATTCTTCATCATAGGTTATAGTCCAGTTGAGATCTGGTAACGTGTTACTTCTCAATGCGGCATTAAAATAAACTGTGTGAGTTTCACCAGCATTTTGAGCCGTCATACGACCAACCACTTGATAGTTTTGGCTGGCGGCGTCTGGAATAATTGTTACTACTTTTTGATATTCACCGTTACTAAAGTAACTACCTGTTGAAGCACCAGTGTATCTCTGGTTAAACTTCATTATGTTTGAATTTTGGAATTCAACAGTATTGTATGTTGCTGTTCCTGTGATGCTTAAATCTGTAAATTCACTTGAGAATGTTACGCCACCACTTCCATCAGTTTGTAAAAACTGTCCAGCAGTACCATCTGCTGTGGGCATATTGTATGCATCATTAAGTCTAATAGTAGAACCTTGTACTTTAAATACTTCTGCACTATTATTTGCGTTATATACCTTTAAAATTGGATCTGAACCAGAACTGTTATCTCTCAGTCTTAATTGTGTGGCTGAACCGTTACTATGCTGTACATCTAAATATGCACCAGCAAATTTTAAACTTGGGTTGGTTCCTAGTCTTAAATTACCATTTACAAATAATTTTTCATTACTAGATGTTGAGCCGACGGAGACTGTGTCGTTGCTACTGTCTACAAATAATGTACCAGAATCAACGTTCAAGTCTTTTAAAGTACTTCCTACACTTACCCAATCACCGTTATACACTTGTAAAGTTGAATTAGAACTATCTATGTATATATCACCAGTGGAGATATCGCTACTAGGCTGGGTACCTGTAGATATTTTTGTGCCACTATCAGTCTTTCCAATCTGAAACTCAGACTGAGTGGTCCCCTTAAAATTTCCAAAAATTGCCATACTTTATTATCCAGGTCAGTTCTAGAGTTGTGATAAGGACACCATGCCTTACGAACCCTAGTCTGTGTCCTCATGACCAATTCATGAGTGTCGACACAGTCTTCTCCGTCTACATATATTTATCTTTTTATACTGTTTTAAGTGGTTTACTTAGTTCTTCCCAACTGGTTTCAAAATCTGAGTCACCATCTGCATAACCCATTACACCCAACTTGTCATATTCAGGTATAAGTTCGTCCGTTAGTAGTCCTATTCTTTTTAGGTTGGGCATTATTCGACTGAATAATACGTCTTGAAATTGTGTTTGAAATATAAATTCTTTTTGATATGCTTCTGTTTGTTCTAAATCCATACCATATTTTTCCCAAACATCATATGCTCTTAATCTGTTTCTGCTTACAGTACAGGCCTCTAAGGCAAATTGTGCTCTGTCTTGGCGTTCTTCTTCTGTGAGTGTTTTTACATATTCTTCTAAATAGTTTACACCAAAGGTAACATGCCTTGCTTCATCTCTGATAATATATCCTACCATTTCTTTGTATACAGGATCGTTACTGGCATCTTTACTAGCCTGAAAGGCCGCAAGTGCTAATCCTTCTATAACAATTTGCATACCAATAAACTTTAAATCCCAACGTGGATCAGTTAATATTTTGTCTAGTAATCCTTTTAGTGCTGTGCCTATAGGCCATGTTCGTTTAAGTCTTGTTTGCAGGTATTTGTTAAATGCTTCTACATGTCTTGCTTCATCGAATGTCTGTGAAGCCGCATATAGTTTGGCATTAAATGTAGGAGCACAACTGGCCAACTGACTTGCTACTAATAAAGCACCTTGTTCTCCGTGTAAGAATTGGCTGATACTCCATGCATTTAAGTCTCTAATAAATTCTAGTTTCTTTTCTTTATCCCATTCTGCGTATACAGGATGTTTGCTCCATTGATTGTTTTCAAACTCAAATGCTTCTGTATCGATATCTGGAAACTCTGGTGTCCAGTCAACATCCACTTCTGCATTCCAGTTTAACTGTTTGCCTAATTCGTATAGTTTTTTAACACGATTGTCCTGTACTGTATAATCCCAATTATAGGCACCTGTTAGTGGAGTTTGAAATATTTCTACAATATCTATGGGTTCAAGTCCGGCTGGATATTCGTCCTCATGAAGAACAACTTCCGTAGGAGTTCGACCTTTAATAATTTTCATAATATTATTTATCGATGTTTACGATGCAAACATCAGTTTTTAAACTAAAATTTCTATAACACCTGGTTGTGCATCAGTTTTTGTTTCTAATGATCTTCCAACTATCTGTAACGGGCTTAATGTATGTGGCATAGAACCTACCATTGCATATCCTGGGGTATCACTTGCAACAAGTACATCACCTTTGTTTACATTACCAATTACCTTACATGGCACTCTTCCACGTAATGCTACTGCTACTACATGTTCGCCTTCACATTCTACATTCATTAAGTGGGCTGGATCTGTACTAACTACACCAACTGCTTTATAACTTCCTGCTTCGTCTGTCACAGTAACTTCATGATCTCCACCAAGTATCAAAACTGTTCCTGGTTCATAATCTGCATCTGCTACATAGTTCTCAGCCAAGTCAGCATATCTGGCCTGTGTTGCTGTACCCACAAAGAAGTTTGCATCAACATTACCACTAAAGTCTGCTGATGTCATACCTGTTAATGCTGTATCTAAATTTACTGTTGCACTACCACTACTTGCACCACCATTTAAATTTGTTCCTGCCACAACGGCTGTGATATCACCTACGTTTGTAGTAAAGCCTGAATCATTATTAAAATTACTTATTTTAATTTCACTTGCGGCTTTTCTGCTTTCAGTAGTTCCATTTTGTAAAATAAACTCTGTGGTACCTGAAATATCACCTGTCATGTCTGTGAGTTCACTAAAGTCAAGTGCTAAACTAACTGTACCTGAAGTACCACCTCCACTAAGTCCTACACCTGCTGTAACACCTTCAATGTCACCTGCATCATTTGTAAAACTAAATACTCCGGTGTTTGAATCATAACTGATATCGCCACTAGCACTAAACAGTCCTCTAACACTGGCATTTGCCAGTTCTAAACTTACTGTACCTGAACTACCGCCTCCAGTTAAACCAAATCCTGCTGTAACACCTTCAATGTCACCTGCATCATTTGTAAAACTGAATATACCAGTTGAACTGTTATAACTTAAATCGCCACCAGCACTGAACAATCCTCTGATGTCACTGTTTGCAACTTCTATATCATTTGCATTTACAGTAAGACCATAACCACCAGCAACATTTAGAGTAACTGCTCCACTTACACCACCGCCTGTTAAACCATCTCCGGCTGTAACGGCTGAAATGTCTGCGTCACTGTCTGTTGCAATAGTAATTGTGCTACCACTGTGTGTAACATCTATACCGGTACCTGCTGTGAATGTTAATAACCCACCACTTGTGATTTGCTGATTACCTGCACTATCTGTTGTAAACTGCCAGTTAGAATAATTATCTGCACTTGTACTAATAACACCTGTACCACTATCGTAGCCAATTAAGCCAGAGCCTGTAATATGTGATCTAACTTCTGCTGGAGTAGGTCCTGTGTATGTAAATGTACCGTTAGTGTTATTGTAGGATAAACTACCGTCTCCACTGCCACTTACTACACTAAATTTTTCATATATAGAGGCTATGTTGGCATCTATTGTTAATGCTGTTGCAGTATTTGTAATTAATACATTACTACCTGCTTCTAAACCTTTTATAGCATGGAATGTATCTGCTCCAACTGTTCTTTGTCCAGCATATAATTCATATGTGCTAGTTCCTGTTGTTCCTAAATTAGTGTAAGTTAAACTGCTATTGGCCTCTTCTGCTGAGCCAATACTGCTTGTTGGTGTAATTTGTTTTTTACTACCGTTTACATATACCCATGCTTCATTGCTATCTGTAAAGATTGCATTCTCTACTGATACATCTGTTGTTGGTATCAGTAAATTACCTGTAAATGTTTTTTGTCCTGCTAAACTTTGGTCACCTGTTGTTCTTATTACCGTACTATCTACTTGTATATCATTAGCATTTGCTGTGATACCGTCTCCACCCACAACTGTGAATGTTCTACTAGTGCTTATATCACCACCACCTGTTAATCCATTACCTGCTGTTAAATTTACAGCAGTATGATCAACATATTGGTTAGCATTGTAATTTGTTAAATTTGTGATGTCAATTTCGCTTTCAATAAGCATGTTGTATGATGTTGAACCATCATTACTGAATTGCCATCTATCTGTTGTTTCGTTATATTTAAGGAATGAGTCTGTACCAGCACTACCTCTTTCAACAAATATTAAAGCATCACCACCACCTGCGGCTCCACTTCTTAATGTTATGTTGCTGTCTTCTACAAATAAATCTGTTTGTGTGGCAGAGTTAATATTTGCAGTTACGTTTAAATTTCCTTGGACTTCTAAATCTGATGTAAATGTTTTTGCACCACCAATGCTTTGCGTTCCTGATGTTCTTACAACTGTGGTATCTACATCTATAACACCACTTGCTAAATCTATGCCGTCACCACCACTAAAATGTGCTCTTACTTCACTAGCACTTGGACCTGTGTAAGTAAATACACCACTTGAACTATTGTATGCAAAACTTCCGTCGCCACCAGTGTCTGTTGCACTAAATTGATTTCTTATGTAAGCAACATTTACTTGTATATTACTAGAGTTTACAGTAATACCATCTCCCTGGCCTACTGTAATAGTTCTATTTGCTGTAATATCACCATTAGATCCGCTTAATCCTGAACCTTGTAATATACTTACAGCAGTATGATCTATGTGTTCGTTTGCAACAAAATTTTGTAATACATCATGATCTATAGCAACATCACCTGCGGCTGAAATTCTGCCTTTTGTGTCTACAGTAAATTGTGCAACATCATTACTAGTACCATATGTACCTGCACTAACACCTGTATTTACTAAAGTTGTAGCGATTGTTGAATTATCACCAGCATTTATAAAAGTTGTACTACCTGTTGCATCACCACTTAAATTTAAAGTGACTGCACTTGTTAATGCATTGGCATTACTGGCTGTACCTGTTAGATTTCCTGTAAACCCTGTACCACCTATACTTCCGCCACCATCTATAATTATAGATTGACCACTTGCTACAAATAAATTACCTTGTAGTCCTGGCTCAGCAACAATATTACCTCCATCAGCAAAACTCATACTTGATAAACTGTTATTACTGTTTAAAGTTATCTTTGCAGTGGTATTTTGGCCATCTGAATTTATCACTAATTCATCTGATTGTAGATTATTGACCTTTACTGTATCCTCTTGTTGGACTACCTCACCTTCAATAGTAAGTTTTCCCTGGATTACTAATTCCTGATCTGCATTAATGTAAGTCTTTTTTGTTGCCATTTAGAAAATCCTATATTATAGAACTATTTATCTGTTTTTTAAATTTTGAAATTCAAGCCAAAAAAAGAGGCTCCTAAGAGCCTCTTAATTCTTCCTGAAACGTTTCGGTTTACTGGAATGCCACGTTTGCTAAAGTAATAGCATCAACGTAGTCTGCCGCATTACCAAGAGATGAAGCAGTATTTGTAAGTTCTTTATAACCGTATCTGGTCATGAAACTTACTACTGGTTCAAATGTACTTGGATCCATTACTGGGCCTGTGCTCATTAATGGAATGTAAGGACAGTAGAATGCTGGAGCATCAGTTTCGCTTGATCCTTTGTAACCAACAAGAACCTTAGTTCCGTCAGCCGCATAGTTATCAGCAAATACTCTGATTGTTCCGTTTAAAGTTCCAACAAACTTAGTGTTTACTGGTGCTTCAAAAGAACCTTCAGTTGTTCTAGCAAAAGTAGAAGTTGACGCACTTTGTAGGATTGTCAATGCTTCTGGAGATACAACAATGTAGTTACCAGCGCCACGTCTTGTTCTAGCCGCGATTCTGTTAGCACTTCTGTTAATCTCAATTGCCAAAGCCGCGTGTCTGTCACCAACGTATACACTTTGTCCACTTAATGAACCAAAGTCTAAAGTTGTTCCAGCACCTGCAAGAGTTCTTAGTGAACCGATAATTTCTTGGTCGATTTCAACTACAATCTCTTGTGCTAAAGCCTGCATAATTTCTGCTTCGACGTCTACGCCGTGCATTGCTTCTGCATCTTGAGCCGCTTCGAATGTCCATCTAGCACTTAAACGTCTTGTCTTTGCTTCGACAGTTTCTTTTAAGATTTGGATTGACATTTTTCTACCGGCGCTTCCTTCAGCAACTGCTGTTGCATCTGGAGAACCAGCATATGTACCAGCAAGTTTGAAAGGACTTAAAGCCTCGTCACCTGCTGTTGCTCCACCACCAGTTTCCGCATAACGTACTCTTAATGTATGGATTTGCCCTACTGGGCCAGTCATAGGTTGAACACCTACTAATTCGTTAGCGATAACAGAAGGCATAACCCTTCTAATTAACGGTAACATTACTTTGTTTAAAGTTGCTACTGAACCTGCTCCTGTGGAACCTGCAGTTGCGGCCTCTGACAAATGTCTCTTTGTATTTTCGAGGACCACATCTAATGAGGATTTTCTGTTTCCATTCAATCCTTCAAGCAAGGCTTCCTTAGTTGCGGACCAGTTGCTTTCAAATAAATCTGCCATTTCTAACTCCTATTTTATTTTGAAAGTCCGGCTAATTTACGAATCATATCTAATTCTACGATATCATTCGCACTTTTGTCATCGGCTTCTGCGTTTACCACAGTTGCCTTATTACCAGTGTGTTCACTAGTAACTGATTCTGACAACGTCTTCTTCACTCTAGGTGTATCTCCATCAATAACTGAAGGTAAGTACTTGTTAAAGGACTCTTCCAGTTTTTCTGTTTTTACACTTTCAAGTAAGTCTGACATAATTTCTTTCTTCTCTTTGCCTAGTGGGGCCATTAATTCGTTCAGTTTCTCTTTTCTTTCGAATCGATCTTCTGCAACTCTTAACTTGGATTCAGTTATTTTAACTGACTCATCTCTCTGCACAATTTCTTGCTTAGATTCGTTAAGTTTGGCTTCCATTTCAGCGATTTGTTTTTGTACTTTCTTGATTTCTTTTGCTTCATTCAGATAACTTACGTTAAATTCATTTGCAAATGCTTCAAAAATTCTACGACCGAAATCGTTCTCACGAGCCCTAGTGATGTCATCACGGAATGATTTAACTTCATTAACCATCGTTTTATTGATGATACTTTCCACTTTATCAGCGGCTTTCTTAATGAAATCTTTTTTCGCTTCAGCAAGTTGTTTTTTGCCTTCACGTACCATTTTGACTTTCTGTTCCACAAGTCCTTTTTTGTCTTCGTGGAATTCTGCTAGTTCACCAGCCAGTTGCTCTGCAACAAAATTATCTAATTTAGTTACATGCTCACCAACTCTGGTTCTATCTGCTCTAAGTTCTTTGACTTCGTTTGCTACTGCTTTAGTTACAAACTTATCTAAAACTTTGGCGTGCTCACTAATGGCTTTGTGATACTTAACACGATCGCCTGCAAGGGCCTCTTTCTCTAATGCAATTTCGGCTATTTCTGCTGAAACTTTTTCAGTAACGAATTTGTCCATCGCTTCAACAATCTGACTCTTGTCATGATCATATCGCTGTGCAAATTCTTCCCTTAGTTCCGCAGTCACTTCCTCTCTTGCTTCAGAGATTTTAGAGTTCCATGCTTCTTGAAGAGCCTCTTTAACATCAGATGTTAATTCAGCATTTTCAAGTAGATCTGTAAAATTCACTGCCATCGTAGTCTCCTACTTAATTTTAAGTTCGTTAATGAAGCCAGTGATCTGCTTCATCAAATGTCTTTCTGCTCTTTTATCGTGTGTTACTGCTTGAGCGGTCTCGAACATTTGAGCTCCGCCTCGCATATTAAATAAACTTTCATAGATTGTTTTAGGGTAGGCATCAGGTGCACTTGGTTGTGCCACAATGTCTACTGTTACTATATCGAAATCGGAAACTTTACCACTTTCATTAACATTTCCGGATCCTCTACTACTAACACCAAGTTGTGCGCCTGCCATTAATAATGCTCTTGCAATATTACCCATTGGTGTATCTATGATTTTTAATTTTCCTAAACCATCGCTACCATCTACAGACATGTCTGTAATGATATGGCTTACTCTATCTAAATTGATTTGTAGTTCTTCTGGATGGTCTAATTCGCCCATCACAGTTTCACCTTTACTCAATCTTTGTTTTACACTTTCAACAGCCTTATTAATTTCTTCTTTGGGATATACTCTACCATTTTGGTTTTTTACATCACCCTGAATAAATAAACCTTTCATACATAAATCTTTGCCGTCGTTAGACTCCACAATCAAGTTTGATTGAGCTGGACTCATATATTCATATAGTTTATTAGCCATTGAATTTCTCCTGTAAAACTTTAATACCTAATTAAACCTTTTTAGGTTCAACTTTAAGGTTGTCTGATCCGCCAGTGTCGGAAGGCTTGTTGTCGCCCATGTTTCCGTCGCCGCCGTCTTTAGCCTTAACAGGTTCGCCTGCACCCTCAACTTTTGATTTTGCTGGTGCTTTAGTCATTGGTGATTCGCTGTTATCTGACTCACCACCTTTAGGATCTGCTACTGCATCTTGTAATTTAGTTGCTTCTTCAACAACTTCATCTGACTCTTCAGCAATTTCTTCATCTAGGTCATATTCTACTGATTCTAGATCAAGCTCGTCTGCCATTTCGTCTTCAACTTTTTCAGCGTCATCCATATCCATGTCGTCGCCTTCTTCGTCGTCTGCTAATAGTTTTTCAAATTCTGCTTTAAGGTCTTCTAACTCATCCTCTAAATGGTCAACTTTATCTTCTAGATCTTCGTCACCTGCATCTTCGCCTTCCTCGTCGCCCATTTCTTCCATTCCGGTTTCATCGGCTTCAATTTCGTCTTCGTCTGTTAGGATATCGTCTTCTAGATCGTTGCTTTGGTCAATAACCTCATCAACTTCTGACTCTTCAACAGCCTCTTCTTCAGATTCTTCTGATTCTTCAACTGCCTCTTCTTCGGATTCTTCTGCTTCTTCAACTGCTTCTTCTTCAGAAACGTCTTCGTCTAGAACTTTTTCATATTCTGTTCTTGCTTTTGCAACAACATACTCATGAAGCATTTCTTCCGCTTTTTCGTTTTCCTCAGCAAGGAGAAGTTCAAGAATTTCTTCTAATTTACTTCTTGATTCTGACATTGTGGTCTCCTTAAAAATTATTTACCATGCACAAGTACTCATACTTGTAGCACGGCTTGTTATTTACTTATGTAAACATGTGTTTTTTTGTGGGAAAGGCTGTGATTCTGAGTGATTTTGCTTATATCTGTGATTTTACTGATTATTTATAATGTTTTTGAAGTGTGTTATAAACTGTTATTACATCATTCCACCAGCACCCTGTGTTGGGTTAGCATACATAACTTTCTGAAACTTTGCATGTTCCAGCTCTTCTGCTTTCTTGATTTCTTTAGCCTTTCTGAGTTTACTGAGAGTCTCTAATGTCATCTTAGGAGTTCTAGTATCAGAAGCATTTCTCTTCTGAAATTCGTCAAACTCAGGATTGTAAAACTCTACTAATCTCATTATAATGGTTCTCCAGCATCTAAATCAGTACCCCCTTCTGGTGGTATATCAGTATTTATCTCCGGTGCTCCTTCTGGAGGAATTCCCAAATCTAAATCAGCATTTGGATCTACGTTTACATCAGGCTCTGCTCTGACACCAACATTTTTAAGATCCAATGATCTGTTATCATCTATAAACTTCTCGTAACCGTTTTCTTTACGCCATAACTCTTCATTGTCTTTGATTTCGTCTTCACTAAGTCCCAAATATTTTTTGAGCTTAAATTGGTTACTTAGGAATGGAGTAGCCGACAATGTGTTAAACAGGTTAGCTCTTTCTGTATCCAGTTGTAGATCCCTGTAACTACTGAAGTTCATTGGTTTGTTTAGAGTAATATAAAAATCTCCGTTGTCCATTTCTATGCCACGGTACTTCAGGAACATTTTGAATTCATTATCCATGTCTTCCTGAATCTGTTTTTGTAATCTTTCCACATATCTGGCAAATCTGTATTCCTGAATATATGCAATACCCACTTTACCATCATTATAAACACTACTTCCATCTTCTGGACCGGTAGGCAGGTAACTGCTAGGTACTCTGAGACCTCTTAATAGTTTATTATTAAAGTATCTTAAATCGTCTATTTGACCCAAGTTTTCACCACCTGGTAGTGTATCAACTTTACTTCCTCTGCCTTCTGCTGTGGTGGCAAAGAAATAATCTTCCAACATACTCATTGGATTATAGGCACTATCGGCAACACTGGAACCATCTGATTTTTTATTAGGTACACGTTTTTGCTGTACTTCGTATTTTACTTGTTCTAAATACTGTCTTGCTTTGTGAGGTGGCATATTACCAACATCAATAAAGAACACACGTCTTTCTGGTGCTCTGTGTACCCTGTATATAATAATTGAGTCTTCTAATAGTTCTTTTTGTTTAAAGACCTTAAAAATTGGTTCTAATATGCTTACACCAAAAGGCCAACTATGATCCATGCCTTCTGTTAAACTAACATGTACAACATGTTTGGCATCTACAGGTGTTCCCTGATCTACACCGTCCATGGCACCTGTCATATAATTATTAGATTTGCTATTAACTGTACTAAATCCACTTGTTAGTCCGCCACCTGAACCGTAAGGTCTGCTGTGAATAGGTGCTACGTCTGTTGCAACTAGTTGTTCAAAGTTAGGTTGTAAGTTTTTAATAAAATATGTCTGTATCTTTTTGCCATCGCTTTCATTTACAATTACTTTTTCAATGTTAGCAGGGTCTATCCAGTACAACTTGTATGTTTCAGGGTCTCTGATAAAAAACTGATCACCGTATTTAATTGTGCTACGGAATATTCTGTATGCTCTTTTGTGCATTTCGTTCATTCTGCACCATTGTGTGAGAGTCTTATTTAAAATTTTGTTTTCTGTATCTGAAGGATCTGTATTCCAGTTGATTTCAAAAGGTAAACCAGTGTATTCGTCTTCCTGAGTACCGAATTCTGCAATAGTATCCAATGCACTATTAATTTCCAGGTCACTATCCATTTGATCATACTGAATATATCGCATGAGTCTGTTAGGAGAACCTGCATATACTTCAGGTAGCCAACTGGCGTATCTGCTTGTGGCCGCGCCAGGCCCGCCTTCGCTACTGCGATCACCTGTTACGTTTAATGGTAGACCACTATTGTCTACCGATGTGAAATGTTTTCTCCAGCTCATATAAAATCCTTTAACTTATACTACACTATTTATCCCAAAATGTCAAGTATATGTTTTATTTAGATAGAGTTAGATATTAGGAAAGTTCTTTTGTATTAGCCTCTATAGAGTTTAGAAGTTTTTTGGCTGTTTTATTTTCTACTAGAATTTGTGTTAGAATTTTGGCTTCATCACTTAAATCATTTATTCTGTGTGCATCACTGCTATTCATACCACCTCTATTCGCCGCTCTATTTGCAATATCTTCAATAGCATGATATTTAATTCTGTTTATGTTAGGTTGTTGTGGTTGTGCTGTTTGTATATATTGAACATTTCCACTGGAATCTTGTACTGCAATAGTCCCAGGAGGTTGGTTAACTTTAGCATTTTTTTCATCTAAATTGCTACCAATTGTTTCACCGGCAAAGTTACCTATTAAGCCTCCTATAGCCGCACCTAGCAATGTACCTACTGCAGGAAGAATTGCTGTACCTATTGCCGCTCCTATGGCCGCACCACCAAGTCCACCTGTGAATCCACCAATATTTTCTTTAGTTGCTCCGCCGTCTGTTCCTGCGACTATATCAAATCCATCTTTAAGAATCATTCCTCCAGCAAGATATGGTGCGGCGCTGGTTGCCATAGCACCGGCACTTGCCAGGAATCCGGCTCCGCGGGTCATACCACCACCTGCAGGTCTCATTGGACCCACAAAGGAACCACCCATTGCTATTGCGTTTAGACGGACCATTAATGCAGAAAACTGAGTGGTCATCATGGTTGAGAAACCTGTCCACCATCCTGTCTGACTAGCCGTCATACTTGCACTAGAACTTAAGAACCAACCTGCTATACCTGTTGCTATTGCTCTCATGGCTACTTTACCTGCAAACAGACCTAACAACACAGTACTTAAATATGCACCCTGTGAACTGAAAAGTGTCTTTATTCCAATTACTAGGGCATCGCCAATTGCAGAAATAACTATGGGCATCACAAAGGCAATACTTTCTTTAATATAATTTGTTATACCACCCATTATGTCTATATTGTTATTTTTATCCAGAAATCCATCCAGAACACCGTCAACAAATTTAGCAAATCTTTCACCTAATGCCGAGAAAGTATCTAAAAATTTATTGATTCCGTTTTCTAAACCATTAGGACCGTCGCCACCTAGTTTTGTTATAAAGTTACCTATTGCCTCACCAACTAACTTACCTACTTTTCCTACTCTATCAGAAAAATCTTTTAAAACAACATTTATTTTTTTATCATTGTTTATATATGAGGTAAAACTTTCACCAAGGGAGCGTACCAGATTTGTTTGGAAAACACTAGCAGTTGATGTAATTTTTTTAAAACTATTACTGATCTGGTTTAATGCGTCTTGTACTTCACTATACAGTCTCTCACCCATGCCGGCCTGTTCGGCCAGTTTGGCAAAATTGGCCGCGGCCATTTCTGCATTACGAGAACTTTCAATTAAAGCACGAGTGGGACCTTGTAAATCAGCACCAACTTCACTTGCCAATAAAGCCTGTATTTTACCATTTCTATCTATTGTTGAAAACGTACCTAAAATACTGTTTACTAAATTTGGTACATCATTTAGTGTTATAGCACCATTTCTAATACTCAACCCTATATCAGTCAAGGAGGCATAGGCCTCAGGATTATTAGGAAGTATTTTGTTAAGGAAATCACTGGCACCAGTTGCTCCCACCGAGGCCACTTCTAAAATACCCTGTATAAATTGATCATCTATTCCAGCACCCTCTAATCCTGCAACTAAATTTTTTAATGCATCTGAAACTTCAGGCCCTCTCTGGCCCATTTGCATTATTAAAGACTGAATACTCTGGTTGCTAGTCAGCATACCCATTGCTCCTTGTCTCAATTCATCTGTGCTAATACCCAATGCTGTAGAAAATAACCTTAACTGTTTTATAGACTCCGCAGACCTACGAACATTACCCTGATCCATCATCTGGTCTCTGTTTAAAATTCTGCTTCTGAATTCCTGATCTTCCTGGAATAACTGTAAAGCGTCGTCCAGGGTTACACCAAAATCTGCACCATAATTTGTAAGCTCTAAAAATTGATTACCGAGGTCTGTAAGACGGGTTTGTCCTAAAACTGCGGATGTTCTGGAAAATGTTTGTAAAAATTGAGTAGCCTGGTCAACTGTTAAACCCATTCTATTTAAGGCATTAATATTGTCAATGGTTGTTTTTATACCTTCACCGGTCACATCGCCAAAGGCTTGACCTACATCAGTTAAACTATTAAGAGCGTTACCTGTGTTGCCCACACTGGCTACTAGATACCCACCTGTGATTGTGCCAAAAGACATCAAACTTTTAACAACAAAATCAAATGCATTTAGAGTAAAGGTAAAGTCTTTACTAAGAGATACCATTGTTTTGCTTAACTGGTTAGTCTTTACCCTTAGGTCGTCAGCAGATTCAGTGAATTTTTTATCTAGCTCTGATACAGCATCAGAGGCACCGTCAACAGTTTGGGATAAATCAACCAATGACTCTTTTGCTTCTTTAGTTTCTTCTTTTGTTGAGTCTGATTTTTTCTCTAAAGTTTTAATTAATTCGTCTAATGCTTCACTCTGCTTGTTGCTATCTTGCATCTTTTTGGCTACTACCATTAGATATTTGTCTAGATTTGTTTTTAATTTTACATTATTTTTTAACAACTCCTGCAGAGTACTGTCCATTGCTAATGGGGGTATGAAAACTGATCCTCTGTTGGATCCTTCTTCTGGAAGCTCGAATTCTATTCTTTTATCTCTGTCAGCCAACCGGTTTCTCCATAAAGTACGTATTTTATGATGATAAATATTATCTGATAAAACACTTATATGTATTTATCATTTTAATTAACAGGAGTTTTAATATGTCCAATACACAAAACCCATTAGTAGGTCACTTTAGGACACCAAAATTATATACTAGTTTACCAAGTCAAGGTAAATTTTATGACGAAACTATAATAAATTTACCCAGCACAGGTGAATTACCAGTTTATCCCATGACGGCTAAAGATGAGATCATGATGAAAAATCCTGATGCTTTGCTAAATGGTGAAGCAGTAGCTCAAGTAATAGCCAGTTGCATACCTAACATCATAGCACCCAGATTGCTAATTGCTAATGATGTTGATGCACTACTAGTTGCTATACAGGGTGCTACATTCGGAGATGAATTAGATGTAGGAGCACCATGCCCACAATGTGGAGAGAATGCATCTGCTATAATAAGCACAGAAGCAATTTTATCCAATATGGACACACTTAATGATACTTACCAGTTCAATACAGACTCTGGTCTATTAATTTCTATGGTTCCTTTTAGTTATGAAACTGCTGTAAAGGCAGGCGTTGCCAATTTTAGAAGTGAAAGAAGTTTACAATCGATTGCACATATAGAAGATGAATTAGAAAAAATTAAAGCATTTAATACTAATTTTATAGAACTTGCAAATTTAAACTTTGATATTTTAGTAGATTGTGTTAATACTATTTCTATTCCTCCTTCTGAAGGAGAAAACGAACCTGTTGTAGTTAAAGACAAATTACATATCCAAGAGTTTTTAGAAAACTGTGATGCCTCTATAGGCAAAGAACTAGAGAAGTTTATTACTGACATGGGCGATAAAGGTATCCAAAAACGTATGCAATTGACATGCGAACCTTGTAGTGAAAAATTACCAGAAGGAGACGAGTTTACATTTGAAAGTGCTGTAAACTTTAATACTGTAAATTTTTTCACGGCTTCCTAGCTCGTGCAGAGCCTGAAGAGGTAGTGGCTTACCTTAGGAAGCTCAATGAAGATACTGAAGCCATTAATAAAGAAGTAACTGAGATGGTTATCTATGCACAAGGCAGTTTAACAATGAGTGATGTTTGGAGTATGAGTTTACCTCAAAGACAACTAACTGCAACAATTATTAATAACTTTTTCAAAGCGAAGTCAGGAAAACCTGCTAGTGAAGACATGTAATGAGTTGGTTTTATAAAGACAAAGAAGTTACAACACTACCAAACGATTGTGAGGCATTTGTATATCTAATCACAAATCTAACTAACGACAAAAAATATGTTGGCAAAAAGTTAGCAAAATTTAAAACAACTAAACCTCCTCTTAAAGGAAAAAAGAACAAACGTCGTGGCACAAAAGAAAGTGACTGGCGTACTTATTGGGGGAGTTCAGATCATTTAAATGCTGATGTGATAGAACTAGGAGAGGACAAGTTTCGTAGAGAAATACTATACTATTGCCCTAGCCGAGGAGTAGCAAGTTACATAGAAGCCCGAGAGCAATTTGAAAGGCGAGTACTTGAAACTGACGACTATTATAATGGAATCATCAACGTCAGAATAGGTGGTTCAAAAATCCTTAAAGAGACATTAAAAACCTTATAAGTAGGTGTGTTAAAACGAAAGTTAGAACACAATCACATCAGGGCATAATACAGGCACACATAGGTCCATACACCACCCCATCGAGGCTATTAATATCGATTTCTTTGACAATCCGGCAATGGAAACACCCGGTGCGAGATTCTGGAATGTATGGCGTTAAATGAAAT
>Ga0213861_10002407_pt1 | contig 16050 bp, 7 predicted proteins | sample PICome_4_FD_160110 | JGI IMG/M metagenome (GOLD analysis project Ga0213861, IMG submission 160110) | Coastal seawater microbial communities near Pivers Island, North Carolina, United States - PICO131 | ecosystem: Environmental > Aquatic > Marine > Coastal | place: USA: North Carolina | collected... | reverse complement strand
TACATAGAGGAAAGTTTATACATCGATGAGGCTAACTCGCTTCATTCGTTCTGTACGTGGATTGATGACCACATCGGTGGCGCAGGTCCAGTTAATATTGATATGCTTTGGCTAGGTTTTAAATACCCTGAAGTAGATAAGTATTCTTTAGCTTGTGTAGAAATCAAGAAACAAATGGATGAAATTAATGCCTTCTGTTAACCAGAATTGGCTTTGTTAAAAAAAGATTGAGATTTGTTTTGTTTTTTTGAAACTGTTTCTCAGAACTAGCATATAAGTAATGTCTTTAAGGTCAAAGCCAGATAAGGTTCTGGAATGTTGGCTTAAAGTCTGCAAGCAGAGATTGGTACCAGATGAGTGCTTGAAGCAGAGACTTGGTTAGTCTGGCAAATTTTCCCCTAGTTGCTGAAGCAAATAATGATTAAGGAACCAAGCATCAACTAGATCGTCAAAGGGTTTCGGAACTTTCTTAACCTCGTCACCTATTTCATTTACACAATATTTAAACAAAGAAGTTTTAGCTAACTCTGGACTCTCTACTATATTATTCAAGAAGGCAACCCAAAGAGCTAATTTATTCATATTCCCTTTACCAGCATGTTTCTTAATTGTAGTAGGTGCAACGGTCAGTAAATTTTTGACCTCGAGTCTATTAATCATTTGTTCTTTTAGGATTGCAGCTCCTGCTGCCATATCAATCATATTATTAGTTCCCATTTTAGAACCGTATGACGTACCTTCGAATGCTATATGATAATCTTCTTTAGTATTTGTTATGTCTAATATCAGATTAATTATATCATCCGCAGTTTGGATATATCTTTTAATCTTTGCAAATTCGTTTTTAGAGTAATCACCGACTGAAGATTTCCAATCAGGTTGATGGACAAGAGTTACATCTGAGAATGTACCTATTTCTTCTTGTCTTCGTTGTTCGGCTTTTGTGCCAGAACCAGCTTTAATATAGGAGATAAAGTGATATTCATTCGTGTCAGATTGCCAGACACAAATACCAGGGGAATTAAGCGAGAAGTCAACTGTAACTAAATTCAATTTAGATTCTTTTACCCATCGCAGCACCTAGAGCAGCACCGACTAATCTGGAGGTTAATAAATCGTAGAAAATACCTTTTTGAATACCAAGAACTTTAGCAAGCATTTTACCAACAGACTTTCCTAACGCAAAACCTGCAAGACCACCAAAGATAGAACCTAAAAGTCCTTCGTTGACAATACCTTCTTCTAATTTATCTAAATCAAAAGAACCATCTTCATTTGCATATTGTTTAACAAACTGTTCTAATGCATAATCGACTTTAGCTTCTAATTCTGGAGTCCAATCTGATTGTAGGGACTCTTGTAAAAGTTTCATATCAGTCTCAGTTAGCTTTTGCTCAACTAAGTATTCGTTAAATGTTTTAGTATCTTTCATAGTTTATATATCTTTTATTCTATTTCTAATCTCAGGTCTAGTTTGTTGTAAACGAAACTACATTCAAACGTACTGAAATCAGATACATTTTCTGCCATGTTTAAGTTTAACTCATTAATTGAGTTCATAATAATACCAGAGTATTCCATGTATGCTACTGAAGCTCCTTCAGCATCTAATATTCTTAAAGTTACTGGTTCGATAAACGCTTGTTTAGTAGACCTAGCATAATAGTAAAGTAGAGTGTCCATCATAATCCAGTAATTAATGAAACCATCTAATAACTGAAATGTGACTGTAAACTCTCTAGTAATTGTATTTTGAATTGGCACTGCACCTCGATGACTTCTTACTGTACCATCATTATCTGATTGAGTAACCGGATCAAATGTTACACCAGGGATATTAAGACCTTGGATAGAATAATTCACAAAATCAATTGGCTCTGCTAAAAGTCCACCTGGGACTCTATTCAAATACTTCTTATATTTGTTTGCAACCTCTTCTGGAATAAACTTCCTAGGAAATCTAAAATCGTATGCGTTATTTCTGCTGTTTAATATCATTATCCAATAGTAAATTTACCTTTAGTAACCATAGTTTCTTCTGTTCCATTATCAATGCTAATATAGAAAGCGTCAGTTTGCATACCTCTAATACTGGTTGCATTAGCCTCGTTTATAGTAAATAAAACTTCGCCACTGCCCATATCAATATCTTTATTGTATACATGGTTAAATTTCAACTTTGTCTTACCGTCGTTAAACGTAAGTATAACTCTTTCTGCATTTTCAAATGAAATCATATCGAAATCATCTCCCCTCTTTTTAGCTATTGCAAACTTATAGTAAGATGCAAAAGGAGGAATACTAATAGATAAATCACCTTCATTCACAAAATCAGTCGTATCAAATTCTTCAACATCTTTTATGATTGGATTATCACCAGTACCGACTAAGTTTACTTTTGCAGAACTAGCAATTACATTATGTCTTTCAACAAACGCGGGTACTGTTTTTACTGATCTTGGTAAATTGTCAGTAATAAAACCTGAGATAATTTTATTAGCCGCAAGGCTAGGTAAAACATTGTAAACCTCAGTTAATATGTTTGGATTATCAATCTTTAAAGTACTTAACTTTTTACCGTATCTATTAGCCTGGTCTACTGTTAAACTTGCTCTCTTTACGATTTGAGTATTATCTGTTTGATTGTAAATTCTCATAGTTACCTCAATAGAAAAGTTAACCGCTACATTAGCCTTATTAATTACAGGTCTAAATCTAATTGGAGTACTAAAATCTTCATACTGAGTAAAAGTTGTTGTATATGATTTAATTTGAGCTGTACCTATTTGTTCAAATATATCTACATCAAAAATAACAACTATGTCATCTGACGATGTTCTAATTCTATCTAATATATGACCCTCAAAGTTTGCTAATGAATTATCTTTCTCTCCGTAAATATTAAAGTAATCTCCATCAGTAGCATCTTCAACCGCAACTGTGAAATCAGCGTATTCATCTTCTCTTGATACTGTAAATACATTTTCTTCTCCAGTATAAACGTAATCGTAACCTTCAATAGTTTTTAAACTATCTAATAAAGCAAATCTAATTCCATAATTAGAAGTAAGATCTAAGTTACTTGAACCTGTAGTACCATCACCATAAAATCTATCGTTAAATTCTGGATTTTGTCCAACAAGAGTTGGTACTTTTAAATTAATAAACTTAGACCAAAGAGTCTCACCTAAAATAAAAGGCTTAGGATTAGAGAACTCATAATTACTTTGGTTTAAATAAACTATTTGAGATAAGTAATTTTGCACACCACTTAATCTTCCTGCAGTAACCTCGAATAGGAAACCTTCATATCCTCTTGCAGCAAAACTAAAACCAGCTTTTAAATGTAGTCTAATACTATCATATAAAATATAGTTAATATTTTGAGTAGCTTCTGATTGATAATTTAAAAGATCTGCTTCATTACCACCTTGCCAATCTGAATTATTATTAATGTAATTATGCATATCATAATCACCAGTTGAATCATAACCTAAAAGAGCATACTTTGTAGTATCTGTTGTACCCGGAGTTTTTACAGCATGGTATCTTCCAAGCGTTTGGTTAATATCATTTCCTGTAGCTTCATCTGGTGAAGAGAATAGAGGATTAGCTCTAGTATCAACATAAATTGCACCACCTATTAAATCAGGGTATGTATATTCTACTTTACCATTTATCGTTGGAGTAAATGTACCTATTTGTGTAGTTGCAGAATAAGTATAAATACCTAAAGCACCAGATATAGTAAAATTAGCTGGATTAGGTAAAGCACTTAAATCGAATTTATATGTTTTACCACTTTGTAATAACAAAGTTCTAGCTGCAAAGTTTTCTATAGCAATATAACCACTAATAACAGTGGCATCAAAATTAACTACAGCAGAACCTAATTCATTAATTAAGTGTCTTGCTTGATACGGATTTTGATCTACCGTATCTAGAAACATAACCTCACTACCATTATCATCTACCTCAATTTGATACTTCTCAGGATCTCCTTGGTCATGGTAAATAAACTCTAACAGGATGTCTTCGTCTATTCTAAAATATCTACTTGATTGCGCCATTTAAAATCTTAAAAATTTTGGTGACCAATATAAGCCGAGCCCTATTGAAGGACCAGTACTAATCACTTGATTGTTGTTTAAATTAATACCATAACCTACACCAATACCAATACCCCAACCAGCCTTTTTCTCTGATCTTCTATTTAGTCTAGTATTAACTAGGTTGATATTTTCAATATCTTTAATCACTAAACCTGGATACGTCGTTGATAGTTTTAATCTATCTGCACCATCTTCACCCTCTTCAATTGCAGCCATTAAGCTTAGTGTTTGTTTTAACTCAAATTTAGACTCTAACACTTTAAACTGACCAAAGTCATATTTAACAGTAGAGAACCCGGTTAAAAACCTTGAGTTACCGTTGCCGAAATCTTTACTAGATTCGAAATTAATTTTTGTTGTTGTAGTATCTACAATCTCCGTTGACGTTGCAACGTCTAGGCTATCTGTAATTTCTAATTCTGCAGAAATTAAAGAGTTAACCTTCTTCAAGTCATCATTTAACGCAAGTGCCTTTTGGTACTTTTTAGTTAATTTAGCTTGACTACCTTGTAAGTTAGATAAATCAAATTCAAAAGATCTGATTTGAGCTAACTGGTCTCCGTTATCATTTCTTAAAACTGTAACTGAATCTTGAGCGGCTTTAAAATTATTTAGATTTCTATCAGCGTCTTGTTGTGCTAACTTAACATCTTGTTTTAAATTCTCAATACTATTACATTGTTTAAGAAACAATAAACATAGAAGGGCTCCCGCAACGAAAGTTACCAGAGTCCTATTTGCTAATATATTTTTTATTTTGTCTTTCATATTATTATTTTCCTGGTACTTGAATATTGTGCCATACAATACCATCTGCTACATAAATATCTAAATCTTCAACTCCTATTGTATAAGTAGCAAAATCTACTTCTGGAGTTACCAATTCAATATTAGTAACTTCAGTCCAAACTCCGTCGATATAGAACGAATCTCCTTCAACTACATCTTGAGCTTTCTTAAATGAAATATCATCACCGGCTTTTACTAGAACTGGATGTTCCTGTGTAACCTTAGTTAAACCATTATTAAAGTTAAAGTATTTGTTATATGTACCCTCGTTTACAAACGTTACAGTTGTTGTGCTTTCAACAGCAGACCATCCTGCTGCATTTACAGTATAAGAGCTTGCCGGTTGTTCGTTTTCATTAGTTCCAAGTCCTGTAATGCTGTATGATTTTAATATATCACCAACTTCTAGATCTTCAACTAATTTAGTTGTACCATCAGCTAAGTTCATTACAGTACCTGCAAGGTGACAGTTAGCCTGAAGTACAACCCACATATCAGTGTCTGAACTAGCATTTAACATACCACCCCATGCGTTGCCATCAAATACTACTTCTGTTCCATTATTTTGACCATTTTGTTGGGATACATTTGCACCACCATCATGTTGGAACCAAAATTTCACGTAACCAGCACCTCCAGTGTGAGGATCTGAATTTCCAGCGGCACCCGCTATTGAATTAGATACATAAGAGTATGAATTTGCACTATCCATTCCATTCCAATTATACCATCCAAAGTCACCAGCTGCATCAGTACCACCCACAAGTGCAGGACCATCATTCCCTGCGCCATCGTCCCAAGTAAATCCTTGAACATTATCTCCAACGGAGGACTCCCATTCCATGTAATTTTGATTGGAGCCAGTTCCTGGGTCTGACCATGTAAATATCATAGCATTTGGTTGCTGTGCCGGACAAATTGTTGCCGGCCCAAGCCATCCACCATTAGAGGATATTTGTACAAATTTTTGGTCAGTAAACGCTTGGTCTTGTCCATTTTCATTTTCAACACGACTTACAGAAACGTATCCACCTGCAGGTAATATATTTGCATTACCACCAGCGTTTGCCGTTGCTTCTGTTAAAGCAGCATTATACCATTGTTCTGCTGTAGAACCTGCATTTACACTAACAGGTACACTAAATACTTGTGAGCCTATTAGAGCATTCTGGTCACATGCATCTGAAGCATTGTTACCATAAGTATAATCAAAGTTTCCTGTTACTTGAGAAGATACTGTTGCAGCTTCTACTGTTAGTACTGTTGTACCTCCACTAGAACCAAGCACTTCAGAGAACTGATGTGTTGCCTGAGTCAATGTATTAGACTCACTTACTGTTGTAGTACCTGAAATAGTAATAGGGTCTTGGCTGAAATGTCTATATGTATCAGCATCCGCTGTTAAAGTGAATGTTACTGTAGCATTTGGTAGAGCTTGGAAAGTCGCTTGACCCGCACTATATACATAGGAAGAACCCCCACTATCTAAAGTAACGTCAGTAATATCATAGTTTACACCGGAGTTACCCTCAACGAAATTAATTGTATAAGTCTGAAGCTGTGGAGCCTGATAACTAGTAGGCTGTATCACTGTAGCAGCTCCTTGAACTGTATTTCCTACATTATCATATCCAGAAGGAACTGTAACTGTAATTGTGAAAGATATATTATTAGTTCCAGCTGTTGTATTAGCAGCTACTGGTCCAGGAGGATCTGTAACCACAGTTGTAGCATTACCATTAGCAACACCTACCACACCTGCAGCGTTAACAGAAACACTACCAGTCCAGTCACTAAAATTAAAAGTAGGTTGAGATCCCACTAAAGATCCATCTGAGTTAAGATTTAAGTTAGTACCACTAATTGAGATACTATCAGTAGAACCTCCACCGCCACATTGACCTGTAATAGGATTGGCTGTACATATTTCTAACCAGCTACCTCCGATATAACCTTCGAACCTATTAGCACCTGAATTATATCTAAGCATACCTTCTTCAAAATTACCAGTAGGGTCAAAGTTATTTAATCTAAAACCATCAGTATGTGTTGTCGGTAAATTTATTTGAAATCTAATATCTTCAGGGTTACTACCTGGTACGATAGGTTCCACTGCAGAAAGATTAAATCTAGAATAATTACTTCCACCAGTTACATCTTCAGAGTCTAATTTAATTTTAACACTAGAACTATGCCAAAATGTAGCATATTCAGCAGTCACCGCAGAACCGTCAATATCATAATGTCTACCAACATTCAAAGTAGATCTTAATGTAGTATCTCCGTCGTTTGCATTAATACCTTCGTCTAAAAATGAACTATCACCTAACCAAATAACAGGTGTCTCTAAATCAGTACCTGGTTTTGGCTTTAAAATCCTAACGTTATTTTTACCATCGTTAATGTTTAAATCTATGGCAATATTTTTCCATGGGCTGGTAGTTTCACCAGAATCCCCTTTGTTACCCTTCTCACCAGTATTACCAGTTGCACCAGTTTGACCTGTACTACCAGTATTACCTATATCTCCCTTTGGACCAGCAGGTCCACCTCCATTAACAACTAGTTGATCGAAGTTATAGTTAATCTTCGAGAACTTGATACTGTCAGAGTCACTAGGGTGTAGTATTTCTTGAATGTTAATTGCCATTGCTTATGACTTTATTTTTACCATAGGCTTAATTCGATAAGAATAACCTAATCTTTTATTATATATCAACCTAAAATTAAGGGGCTTTTGTTCGTGTGCCTTAAATGTAAAGTTTGTATCATTGTTGTAGCCACCATCATCTAAGTTTTCAATACTTGCAGAAGATACGATCTCAGAGTTTACGCCCTTAATTCTATTAGTGTAAATTTTTATCATATCTAAATTAAAAGTATTTAGCAGGTTGTTTTCTACGTAAAGTTGCGCATCATCTTTAGTTGTGGTTTTATCCCCAGCAGAATCAGCAGCCGAAACAAATTTATTAATAGAGTCTAAAACACCCTCGCTACTTAATAGTTTATTAAGAGTACTAGTAATATAGAAATCCATATAAACATATTTCTTATCTTCAAATAAAACTACATCATACTTTTCGTCATTGTTAGCTAAAATTCTATCTTGTTCTTCCTGTGTCCTAGTTCTATATGAAGTAAAGTTAATCATGTTATATGAATCTTTTACTTTCATAATTGTAGAACCTAAATAAGATCTTTCCTCTTTAGTTTCAAATGTACCAGGCACTTGCTCGTTTGTCCCACCAGATAAAGATCTAGTATAATAGTTTTTATCCCAAGAAGATCTAAATACATTTACATCTTTTTTATCTATTGCAACCTCACCGATTAGCGGGTAAAGAGGCAGTTTATCTGTAGATCTTGATAACTTAGTAACTCCGGCTGAATTAGTCTCATTTACTTTTCTATAGAAATGGTTTTTAATTATACCCCAAGCAGTGTCATGTACTCCATTATCTTGTATAAAGCCTAAGTTGAACGAAGTCCCACATTTGTTATATCTTCTGTAATAATCTCTAGCTAATTTAATTTCTTTAGCATTAGTTAAAGAGTGTTTATATATAGGCTCTTCTAAGTTTAACTCAGTTTCGTTTAATGTAGTTTGAAGCGTATTTGTTTTAAAATGAGAATACGTATCCGTAAACGTTACAACGGGTCTAGTATCTACAGTGTAATTACCATTATGTCTAACTAAGAATGGATAGTAAGTATCACCTTGTAAAATATCAAACCCAATAACACCTTGCTTTAATTTAAAAGTTTTAGGCTTATCTTGATCTGGGGCTATGATTAAATTAGAATCTTTAATTATCTCTACTCCATTTTCAAAATCTAATTCAAACTGATTGTTTAACACAGTACCATCTTCTTCAATAGTAGTATATACAACACTACCATCATTTAGTAATAATTTATCAGCAACAGCTCCAACAGATAATTGGTCTAAGATTGACGTAAACGCATTCTTACCTCCTTTTTTGTATACATACTCGGCACTGTTTTGAATGTAACCAGCTATATTAGAAATGTTTACCGGGTTGCCATTTAAGTCTTCAGCAGCTCCTGCTAGAGTTATCTGATTTTGATCGTCTACTGATTGTATTTTTAGACAAAAAGTAACTGGGCCATTAGAATCTGTAACTGTAATTTCAATATTACCAAACTTATCATCATCGTCTGAGTTAATTTGATCTAAAAAGATAGGTTCAGATCCTGACGCGTGGTTTATACCAGTTGCTATTAAATAATCAGTAGCATTTGGATTTGTAAAATTAATATCGTTTAAGTTAATTGCACCAGATAACGCAACGTCAGAATAGTTAAAGTTTTGATCTTCATGATTCCAAACAAAACTATGATTCATTTCATATAGAAGTTTTCTATTTAAAGCACCATCAATCCATAAATCATCTAAAGATACTGTAATTAAAAAGACAACAAACTTAAACGCTTTATTTTGAATTACCTCATATTGTATTCCGTTATTATCACTTCCACCTCTTACTAAAGCTAAAGTACTAAATTTGTAACCATTAAAATCAGATGTTTTAACAAACTCACTGGCTTTAGTGTTTACAAACTCTTTTCTATTTTTAAAGTCTACTCTGATACCTTTAAATATTGTATTAGCAAACGAAGCATCGTTACCACCAGAGATTAAAGTATATTTCTTTTGTAGATTTGTCTTAATAAAAGTCTTTATATCATATTGATCTTTTACTTCAAACCCATCAGTAACCATAAACTTATCAAAGTAGTTATATGTTGTGCTTTTAAAGTGAGATGGTTTTAACTCAAAGTCACTTAAGAAATTGATATAACTAAATGTTTCGTTAAGTTGATTTTTATTTAAGTACTTTGGAAGGTTATCCATATAAAACCACTCATGTGTCATCCCTAGTCTATCTCTACCAACAGAGTTAAAATCAGGTGAGAAGTTAGTTCTACCAAATGCCTCGTTAGAGTTTAGATAATATGGTTGTTCTCTTACAGTTAAACTATCTTTTAATACCCATTTATTTATATTAGGAACTACTCTAGATTGTACTACAAATTCTTTTAAATTATTCTCTTGTAATCTGTCATACTCAGTAAAAAGTTTAATCTCGTTATATTCAGATTCAGTCTCCTCTCCTAAAATATCGTTAATTCCACTAAAATAAGTATAAGGGTCTGATATATCATAATCAGTACTAAATACCTCAAGTGTATTTAATTGACTTCTTTCAGGCTCATAATTAATAATCTCCGGAGTTTCGTATTCTAACTCTTTTAGCTCAGAATTTTCTACATCATAGAAATCAAAATTCATATCATGAATATCGTATGCTGAGAATAAACCTAGTCTAGCTATATTTTCAGAGTATAATTTTTGTTCACCACTCTCAATATAATTCTTTTTATCTAGTATTAGTTTCTGGTAAATAGTATTCGGTGTTGTAATATCATCGACTATATCAATAATCTCGTTGTAAACACCAACCGATGTTGTTGATAACATATTACCAACAGCAACATCTGAAACAGAATCTTTAGTTACTAAAACTGATTTACCAGCGGAATTACCACCATTCATGTAATGTACAAAGTTATTGTCAATTATACTTTCTGAAAGTTTAAGTAAACCGTTAGGGCTATTTACAGTTTTTAAATCTCTATTGTTTAATGTAATAAAAGTATTAGCATTTGCATTAGGTATTAAAACACCAGACTGTAAAAGTCTATAACCACTTACAGCATTCTTAATATAGAATTCAGATGCACCATCATCTATTATTGCAGTAAAATTAATATTACTATTATTAACACAACCTACAATTGCTTTAGCAATCTCAGAGGTCGTACCTTCTAGAGAATAAAAATTACCATTATATGAACCGGGCGCTAATGAATGCGTTGCAAAGAATGTAGAGTTATCTAAATTAACAGATGTTTGCATCTGTGTAACTTTAGCAATACTACTAATATTTACTCCGTTTCCTGTAAACGAAACTTGTAAATCTTGTAAAGAAGCATTAACCTCGTTAATAAAAATAGTATTAGGATATTTTCCTTGTGGTTCATGAGTAATAACTATAAGACCTTGTTGTATATACGCGTTAAGAGTATTTTTAATTGCAGCGTAAGCATCCCCAACATTATTACCAATGTTGATATTAGGAACGTTAACTATATTCCCGTCAATATTAATAGACATTTTCCAAGACTCGTTTGGTATATGTCTTAAAAACTTAATTGAATATACTGACTCTCTAGACTCAAATATAGTAAACCTATCATTTATAGCAGGAGTTCCAGTAACTTCGAATTTAACAAAATCAAAGCCTGGTGAATCATTTTTAACAATGTCAATAGAATTACCATTAGGTGCTGTTTTAATCTCAGCAGGTATTTGATTATTAACATCTTCTACAATTACGTTTAGATTACTAGTATCATATTGAGCTCTTGTAGATATTTTATAGAAATCGTCGCTTATATTAAGATAAGCCAACGTAGGAGTTGTTGAAACTTGCTTAAACGATGGTATTGCAGATTCTGGAAGATCGTTAATATATGAGTTTAAGTCCTTAAAAATAATATCACCATTATTTGCAGAACGTATACTACCATACCCTGAATCAATATCATTTACATATAATCCAAAATATCTATTAATAGAATAATCTGTAGCATTATGGTCGTCAAATAAAAACTCTATGTTAATTAAGTTAGCACATGCAAGATTATTTCTTTCAAAGCCATCTGTAATCATTTCGTTACTAGCAATAAGAGGGCTATCAGCTCTAACAAAGTCTTTGTGTAAATATTCACCCTTGCTAGTAAATCCGCCTTTTCCTAAATCAATACCGTTAAAGCTACTTTTCTCTCTCTTTTCAAAGTTAAATTTTATCGGTGATATAGGGAATGATTCAGCGTTAACATGATTTCTAATATATTTACCTAAAGATGAGTCTGTAGTTAAATCAAATGTCTTAATAATTTCAGAGTTCTTTAGAATATCCTGTATATTATCAAAATTAGTTCTTGTATCAAAGTCCATTTCTCCAACAGGATCGTTAACTCTAAATATAACAAACTTTTTAGGAATATCTTTATCTAACCAAATAGGCGCTAGCATTCTTAATTCTTCAGTATGAAGTTTAGAATAGTTATATGTTGTTCCGTAATGATAAACCTCTTCAATTTGTTTATCAAAACTATCTTGTACTGTAAAGTCTGAATAATCAGATCTTGTAGCATACATTATTTTAGAAGGAGTGGAACTACTCTTATAGAACTTATATAAGTCTTGAGACCATTGTCCTTCTGGGTTAAGTGCCCATTTTTTATATTCAACTGAAGCTAACTCTTTAGTTGCATTAATAGATTCAAGAAAAATCTCATCAGTACTATTTGCTACTAATTTAGCGTTAGTTGTTAATTTAGGATTAGTTCTTAATAGAGGTTTAGATACATTGTCTAATATATAGTTTTCTTCTAAATTAAAATTAGGAGCTGTTTTATCTAATATCTCAGCGTTATCCATCGCTGGAAATGTATACGTAGCCCAGTTGTGACTAGTTCCCTGAGTTCCTGATGCACATGAGTAACATATTGTACCCTCTTCTCCTTGTGTAAAGTTTCTCCAGACAACAGATGCTTGGCTACCTAATCCAAAATCAATAGCATTAATAGAAATTGCTTTAGCATCCATATCACCAGAGCCACCCCCATCAATATTTGCGTTTTTAATTATATCAATTTCAGCCTGCATTAAATCAGTAGCTTCCTCGATATTTGTTGCAGCTATATAATTTGTATAAGTAAAACACCTACCTTCTATTTTAACTTGCGCTCTTATGTCCTTCTGGCCAGCATTAATAACCTGCATAAAATCGTTAATATAGGATACGCCACTTTCGTTAAACTGTTCAACATCTGCCATACCATCTATGATATAAACAGGGTAATAAGGTTGACCTCCAGGCACACCTGGATCTAGCTGAGGTTCACATGCATAAAATGCATAGAATAAAGAGTTTTTAGAACCTGTAGCAACACCGACTTGAATTGAATTAGCTACTTCTACAGATCCATTCACTGGATCTAAAATATCACTAGTTATACTCCAAAGAGCATCTCTTTGATAATCTGCTAAAGGACCTCCAATACCGTCACTACAAGATCCTAATTGTGAGCTAGTAGTAGCTTGTTCCAATACATTATCAGTATCAAATGCAAACCAGTTATATGTGCCTCCATATCCAGTATAATTATCGTTATCCCATAATACAAAACCACCACTAGTAGCATCTAGTAAAACTGCACTAGGCTGCATTAATGAATAATTCTGACTTTCAGCTCCACCTGCAGTTACAAAAACTTGAATCTTAGACCCATTAATAACAGTTGCTTTAGCAAGGTCTAGTAGGCTTGGATTTTGATTAGTAATAATACTAGCATCTGGCCATCTAAAATAAATTGTAACTAAATCAAAACGCTCGTCGTCTACATCAGCCCATGGTAAACCTCCTATCGTATTACAAACAGCACCTATATTAGTAGGATCTGCACTATAATATCTAACATCTAAAGATTTTGTTGTATATGTTATTGGAGGTGGACATGTAATAAGATAGACTCCAGGTGCGTTATTTGGATCTGGTTCTAACCAGCTCATAGTTGCAGCATCCCAATAATAATATTCGTTAGTAGCCATGTTACTATCGCTATACGCACCTTGTGCTAATATAACACCAGCCGGAGCGGTAGAACCTGAATATTGGTTTGCCCAATATTCTGATGAAAATAATTGACCACCGGCTGTCACAACATCAGTTAAAGTTACAGTACCTCCGTTATTTGATGGATCTATAACATTTTGCCAAATATTACCTGTTTGGTATGTTCCATTACAATAATCAGCAGTTTGCCCACTATAGTTAACGTTTTGTATCTCCCATGCTGCACCACCGGCAGTTGTACAATTTAATATACTCTCTATTGCACCGTCAGTTGCATTTAATTGAAGTACCTTTACGGTTCCCTGTGATGTTTCTTCTACAGAAACCCATGTATTACTAGCACTTGGAGGAATTACAACACTTGTTAAGGCAGAATCTTCATAAATAAAATTACCTACTGCTAAATTAGTTAAAAATGTTGCCCCGTTCGACAAAACTGCGCTTGTATCGTAATAATATTGATCTTGTCCAGTACTTCTTGTTAAAGCACATGCCGACTGATCAGAGTTTGTAAATGCAGAATACTGAATTCCTCTATATGGCACCTCTGTTATAGTAAAAGTCCATGAAAGTGTTACATCAGTAAACCCATCGTTTACTGTTAAACTTACTTCGGCATTCCCTGCAGTTACTCCATTAACTGAAAACGTCTGAGTACTCGCGTTATATGTCGCTGTAACAGTTCCAGTATTATTGTTATTAGGGTCATCATCAACCGTATAATTTAAACCTTGATTTGGATCAACATCTGTCGCATATAAATTAAGGACCGTATATGGAGAACCTGCCACTATACCGATTGCAGTACTTGGTGGTGTATATGCATTTCCATTTTGCCCTTGTTTCCATTCCGGAGGCGTATTGCCTGCTATAGTATTATTAACAGTTACTTGAATCGGAGCAGAATCGTCAGTGCCATCATTTGCTTTATAGTAAAAAACATCTGTTAACGTAGATGGATTAGAACCTGGAGCAATGTATAATCCTTGATCCTGTGTATACTGAAAAGTTTGACCAGAACCTACCGGAGCGATTTGACCATGTGTTAATGTAGCGTTAATCTGACCAATTGTTTGTGTTGTACCACTAGGACTTAAACACCATTCAAAAGTCATCGCCTGGTTTTCAGGGTCAGTTGCAGCTCTAGTAATTGTTCCAAAATTAGTAGTACCATCGGCTACTAAATTTAAAGTTATTGGATTACCAGTAGGCGGTTGGTTTTGAGGCGCATTAACGTTTATTGTAATTGTACCAATATTTGATACACCACCGTTATCGTCTGTTGCTGTATATGTAAAGTTAACTACCGCTCCGGCAACTGTATTACCAGGATAGTATTTAACTATGTAGTTATTTCCACCAACATCTGTTTGTAGTTCATAAACCAATTGCCCTGGAGTAATTGGAGTAGAAAGGTCATAATTATCTCTTAACTCACCTGTTACCGGTAAAGTAAGAATTTTCCATGTTAATGGATCTCCATCTAGATCTTGAGTAAGTTGCTGAAGGTCTATCGTTACACTATCATTAGGGTCATTATTTTGAGTTACGTTAAATATTTGAGGATTTACAGTAGGGTCATTATTAGGGTCTTCTGATGTATCATTTAATACAATAGAAGCCAACGTACCGTCTGTTAGTTGAACTGTAAAAGTTTGAATCCCCTCTGTTGTTGTGTCAGCAGTAACTGTTAATGGCTGAGTTATTGGGCTAGTATTATTTACAAAATCTAATGTTAATTCTTCAACGTTCCCGTTAGTGGTAAATGGCCACGAAGTGAAATCAGTTGAATCCGCTGTACCGCCAGCTGTTAGAATAGGTGCCATTGAAGGCGTTCCGGTCTCTGTAATTACTATATTAAAAGTATCACCCTCATCAACATTTGTAATTACATTACCACCTTGATCTTCGAACTCAACCGTATAACTTGGGCCGACTACAATCTGTAGAACCTCACCCATGTTTGATACAGTATCCCCTATTTGAATCGCTGTATTTGTAGTACCGTCGGTTGTATAGAACCACTGATTACCACCACCTCCTGGCGTAAATTCAGTAGCAAAAGTATCTTCATTAAATAGGACATCTCCAACCGATAATGGGTTAGAAGAGTTATAGTATAACGTAACATCAGCTATAGTCAAATTCGCTTTCTCTGCCGGGCCGTTTGAAAACGCGTCTGCAGATGAAGCATGTAATTGTCCGTGAAATATAATTTGTGCCATTCAGTTTTAAATCTTATTCTAGAGACATTTCCGTCTCTATTATATATCAAGATTATTATCTAACTAAATGAAGGATTACTGATCAAAAATGTTTCGTCTACCATTACTAGATGTACTATACCAGTTATTAATTGGTCCTGTTGTACTTCTCGTTAATCTTGCCGCTCTAATAGAGTTTAAATTCTTACCTTTAGG
>Ga0213861_10002405_pt1 | contig 16057 bp, 17 predicted proteins | sample PICome_4_FD_160110 | JGI IMG/M metagenome (GOLD analysis project Ga0213861, IMG submission 160110) | Coastal seawater microbial communities near Pivers Island, North Carolina, United States - PICO131 | ecosystem: Environmental > Aquatic > Marine > Coastal | place: USA: North Carolina... | reverse complement strand
CCCAAGGCCGACGACGACTGGCTGGATGATCTGATGCGCGGGATTTCGGATGGCGCGGCGCATCTGGCCGATGGAGATACGGGCAAGTTCATGAATGCCGTTGCCTTGCGCGTTGCGCCACCCCGGTCGTCGACTTCGCCCGCGAAGGCCGAAAAGGCAGATGTCCCGAAACCAGAGCAGAAACCCGAAGCCGCGCCGGAACCCGATACGCGCAACCCTTTGCAAAAGCTTGTGGACCGGTTCCGATGAGCCTGTCCGACGCCTTGGCGCGGCAGGCCGAAGCCTGCGCTTCGCTGGGTTCGCCGTTCATGGGGCGGATGTTGCCGCTGCTGACCGAGGTCTGGCCTGAGGGATCGGCACTCGATAGGGCGGTACAGGCCTTTGAGGGCGATATCGGCCCCAGCGGGCATTCCCTGCCCTTGCGATTGGCCTCGGCTCTTCATGCGCTGGTGCTGACTGGGCAGGATGCGGACCTGATCGCGGCTTATCCACCGAACAATGTGTCCGAAGAGGTTCTGAAAACCGTTCTGACCTCCGCGCTGTCCCGACACGAAATGTTCCTGATCCAGTGGATCACCTCGCCGCCACAAACCAACGAAGTGCGCCGCTCTGCGGTGCTGATCGCCGGGACACATGCCTTGGTAAAACGGACCGGGGTCACACAGGTCCACCTGTCCGAATTGGGCGCAAGCGCCGGGTTGAACCTGATGTTTGATCACTACGCGCTGGAGGCTGATGGAACGCGCCTTGGCCCGGACGACGCCGCGCTGACGCTGGCACCCGACTGGTCTGGTCCTGCCCCGGTCAATGCGCCTTTTACCGTGACCGACCGACGGGGGGTCGACCTTAACCCGCTTGATCCGCACAACGCCGACCACGCGCTGCGACTGCGCGCCTATCTCTGGGCGGATCAGGCACATCGCGTTGCCTTGACCGATGCTGCGATCCGGGTGAACCGCGCGGAGGTGGATCGCAGCGATGCCGTCGACTGGCTTGAAGGACGTTTGGCGGACGCGCCACAGGGGCGGATGCACCTGATCTACCACACCGTCGCGTGGCAATATTTCCCTGCCGAACGGCAAGCCACCGGGACGGCCCTCATCGAAGCAGCAGGCGCGCGGGCAACACCCGAGACTCCGCTGGCCTGGCTGCGGATGGAAGCGGATGGTCATGCCCGAGGGGCGTCCGTGACCGCCCGTCTTTGGCCGGGAGATCATCACATCATCTTGGGGCGTGCAGATTTTCACGGGCGCTGGGTGGAATGGACGGGCGATCCTCATTAGGGTCTGCTACAGGCAGCGCATCGCAGGAGGCCCCGATGGAACCGGAAGACGCAATCAACGTGCTGGGTGGACCGCTCGAAGGGTGCTCGACTGATCCGCTGACCGGGTTCTTCCGGGATGGCCATTGCAACACCTGCGCCGCCGATCAGGGCAGCCACACCGTCTGCGCGGTCATGACGGAGGAGTTCCTCGCCTACTCGAAATATGTGGGCAATGATCTGAGCACACCCGTGCCGCAGTACCGCTTTCCGGGGCTCAAGCCGGGCGATCACTGGTGCCTATGCGCCTCGCGGTTCCTGCAGGCCCATGACGAGGGGTGTGCGCCGATGGTCAACCTCGCCGCGACCCACAAACGCGCGCTCGACATCGTGCCGATGCGGGTTCTCGAACAATACGACATCGAAGCCTGAGCCGGATCAGGACGCCTTTTCAATCTGGTGCGGTGTGTCGTTCCGTGCGGCGATGGCAAGGGGATCCCCCATCAGTTCTTCGATAAAGAGGCTCAGCAGTTGCTGGCGGCCTGACACCCCGGCTTTGCGATAGATCGCATTGGTCTGCGCCTTCACCGTGCCTTCGGACGTGCTGCGCAGCCCGGCGATATCGGCGGTGCTGAGCCCCTTGATGGAAAACAGCGCCACGTCCCGTTCAGCCGGGGTCAATTCCCATTCGTCGAAGCGTTCGTGCAAAACCTCCATGAATGCCCCGGAGGCCAGACGAAGGCTTTCTTCGGCCGCGCGCTGTTTGCGGATCGACCGAAGCAGAAGTGTCGCGCTGACCACCATTCCCAGAATCAAACCGACCACCGCGCCGATCTGCGCCAATTCGTAGTAGACCCATGCAATGGGCGACGACTTGATCCCAAGAATGCTCCCAAGGATGTCCCACAACAGAAAAACACCGCTGGCCAACTGCAGCGTCAACAAAGGAAACAGGGCAACCCAAACTTTCACTGGTCCATCGAGGCTCCGAGATAGGACGGATCAATCGTCATCGTCGTCATTGCCTCCACCACCGCGACCACTGTTGTCGTCCCGGTCGTCATCGCGATCATCGTCCCGGTCATCGTCGCGATCGTCATCGTCATCACGATCGTCACGGTCATCGTCACGACCGCTGTTGCTGCTGCCGCTGCCGCTGTTGTCGCTGTCATCGTCGGCGTCATCATCGTCGACGTCGTTGTTACGGTCGTCATCGACGTCATTGTCATCGCTGCCCCGTCTGCCGTTGTCATCGGACCGATCTTCGTAATCCCGCAAGATCGCACCCGTGGCGGGGTTCAGGACGATCTCGCGGCTTCCCCGCGGCCCGGTTGCAACGATCCGCGTCCGTCCAAGCAGCGTCCGCGCAACACGTATTCTCTGGTAGCCCTGACGCTTCAGCTGATTGACCACCTGTTCCTCGGCCGTCTGCGCAAAAAACGCGCCGGGGAAGGTGACGCCTGCGAGCAGGCTTGCCATGAGCTGTCTTCGTTTCATTCCCAACCTCCAAGAGGTTCTCGCCGGTTGGGGCGAGAACCTCTGGTCTTCAGCTATCAGATCGATCAATCGTCGTCATCATTGTCGTCGTCGTCATCATTGTCGTCGTCGTCATCATTGTCGTCGTCGTCATCGTCGCGATCATCATCCCGGTCGTCGTCGCGATCATCGTAGTCGTCATCGTCGTCGCGGGAATCGTCATCACGCCCACGATCATCATCGCCGTCGTCATCGTCACGGCCACCCCGATCGTCGTCGCGGTCATCATCGCGATCGTCATCGTCGCGGCCGCTGCGGCGGTCATCATCGTCATCGTCGTCATCACCCCTGCCGCTGCGGCGGTCGTCGTCGCGACTGTCATCGGACCTTGCGCTGTCGACAAAGTCGCGGTTCCGGTTGTCGATTTCCACGCCCGGACGGGTGTCTTCCCCGGATCGGACGGTTTCAACCTCTTGCTTAATGACCTCGCCTGTGGCGCGGTCAAAAACGGTTTCGACCTTTTCGGTGCCACGGATCGCTTCGACCTTGGTCTGGGTCACCCCGTTCTTGACTTCGATCCGGGTGAACCCCTGCGCCTGAAGATCGCTTACAAGCTGATCCGTCGACGTACTGCCGGTCCCGGCGGAAGTGGTTGAGGTGCTGGTCGACGTCGCAGTCGTTGTGCGACTGTCATTCGAGACACGTCCGACGTCGACGAAATTGCGATCGCGATTGCGGATTTCGACACCCGGTCGCGTGTCTTCGCCAGCACGTACACGTTCGACCTCCTGCTTGAGGATGTTGCCGGTGGCGCGGTCATAGACCACTTCGAGCTTCTGTGTGCCGCGGATCGCCTCGACCTTGATCTGGCCGATGCCATTGTCGATCTCAATACGCTGGAACCCCTGGTTGGTCAGGTCGTTGATGATCTGATCGGTTGCGGATTGCGCCATGGCCATTGTGCTGGCGAAGGTCGCGACGACCGCGGAAATCAATGTCTTTTTCACTGGTTAAGTCCTTTCATGTCCGGTGGCCTGCGGAAATGCAGATGAGCCGAACCTGACCGCTTCCGTCGCAGTGAGATATTTGCAGATGGTTTAAACCCCGGTCCATAAACCCACGCCCAACGCGCCTAAACCCAGGTTTATGAGGACCCTTGGGGGTATCGTGGCAAAGAAAAACCCCCCGCGCTTGGGGCGCGGGGGGTCTGGAGGTCGGACTAGACCGAAGGTTTATGCGGCAGGGCTCAGCCCATCTCGAATCCGAGGTGTTTGGCCACCGTAAAGATGTCTTTGTCACCGCGTCCGCACATGTTCATGCAGATGATGTGATCCTTCGGCAGCTCGGGCGCGATCTTCATGACATGCGCCAGCGCGTGGCTCGGCTCCAGCGCCGGAATGATCCCTTCAAGTTCGCAGCACAGCTGGAACGCAGCCAGCGCTTCCTTGTCGGTGATCGACACGTATTGCGCGCGACCAATGTCGTGCAGCCAGGCGTGTTCCGGTCCGATGCCGGGATAGTCGAGACCGGCGGAGATGCTGAACCCTTCGAGGATCTGCCCGTCTTCGTCCTGCAACAGATAGGTGCGGTTGCCATGCAGCACGCCGGGACGGCCCCCGGTGAGGGAGGCACAATGCTCCATCTTTTCGTTCACGCCCTTGCCGCCCGCTTCGACGCCGATGATAGTGACATCGGTATCGTCAAGGAACGGGTAGAAGAGGCCCATCGCGTTTGACCCACCGCCAATGGCGGCGATCAGGGTGTCGGGCAGACGGCCCTCGGCCTCCATCATCTGCTCCTTGGCTTCCTTGCCGATGATCGCCTGAAAGTCGCGAACCATTGCCGGATACGGGTGTGGCCCGGCCACGGTACCGATGCAGTAGAACGTGTCGCGCACATTGGTCACCCAGTCGCGCAACGCGTCGTTCATCGCATCTTTGAGCGTGCCGCGACCCGAGGTCACCGGCACCACCTCGGCGCCCAACAGTCTCATGCGGAAAACGTTGGGGGCCTGACGCTCCACATCGTGCGCGCCCATGTAGACGACGCATTTCAGACCGAACTTGGCGCAGACAGTGGCGGTGGCGACGCCGTGCTGACCCGCGCCGGTTTCCGCGATGATGCGGGTTTTGCCCATGCGTCGGGCGAGGATGATCTGGCCCAGAACGTTGTTGATCTTGTGCGCGCCGGTGTGGTTCAGCTCGTCACGCTTCATGTAGACCTTGGCACCGCCCAGGTGCTCGGTCAGGCGTTCGGCGTGATAAAGCGGCGACGGACGGCCGACATAATGCTTCCAGAGAAAGTCCATTTCGGCCCAGAAGCTGTCGTCGGTCTTGGCGCGCTCGTACTGCTCTTCCAATTCGAGGATGAGCGGCATCAGCGTCTCGGACACGAACCGACCACCGAAGATACCGAACCGGCCCTTTTCGTCGGGACCGGTCATGAAGCTGTTGAATAGATCGTTCATCGCGCGCCTCTTTTGTCGAACGGGACACAGGTAGCGGGGTGCGGCGGGATGAGCAAGGGCAAGCGCCTTCGAAGGCGCTTGGGACCGCGTTTCGAAACGCGGTTTTTAAGCCAATTCGAATTGGCTTGGGTCAAGCGATTTCGAAATCGCTTTCACCGGACCCGCCGGATTGGAAGATCGTTGCAGAACACGACATAGTGCCGACCGTTGCGGACCGCCTGAAACCCGCGTCTGTGCACTTCGGCGATGAAGGCGTCATATCCGACAAGACGTTCAACATCGCGGATTTGGCGTTTCACCACACCTCCTTTCTGCGCCTCTGCCGAAGACAACATCTGGGTCAGCCAGATTTCAGGTGTGAGGTGATCGGGAAGATGTGTCATGCGCCTGTTTTTGCCCGATCAAGGTAAACCGAAGGTTAATCCGCCACCGACCGCTCCAACGCCGGATAGCGCGCCGCAAGTGTCGCGCCCCGCGCCACGAAGGAAATCAGCAGCGCGATCCACAGCCCATGATTGGCAAAATATGGCACAAGCGCATACGCGGCTCCGGCATAGACCAGTGCCGAAAGCGCCATCATGTTGCGCATGTCGGCGGTGCGGGTGGCACCGATGAACACGCCGTCCAGCATGAAGGACGCGAGCGCCAAAACCGGCGCGCAGACCATCCACGGCAGATAGACCGCTGCCGCCGCCTGCACTTCGGCGTTCCTGGCCATCACAGCCACGATGTCGTTGCCGAAGATTCCGAACCCCAGCGTGAGCGCTACCGCAGCGCCCAGCACCCAAAGGCTTGCCACCCATACAGCGCGGCGCAGGACCGGCACGGCCCGCGCGCCGACCGCCTGCCCCACCAAAGCCTCGGCGGAAAAGGCAAAGCCGTCCAGCGCGTAGGAGGTGATGCTCAGGAATTGCAGCAGCACCTGATTGGCCGCGAGTGTCACATCCCCGAAATCCGCCGCGAGGAACAGAAAGGACAGGAAGATCAGCTGCAACAGCAGCGACCGGATCAGGATGTCCGAATTGACCTGTGCCATCCGCACCAGCTTGACCTTGTCGAACACCCGCGCCCAGTCGCGCCACGCGGGGACGCGAAACGCGGCGCGGCAGAGGTAGAGCCCCATCGCCAGACCGCTCCATTCCGCAAAGAAGGTGGCAAAGGCCACGCCGTTCACGCCCCAACCCAGACCCAGCACAAACCACACGTTCAGCACCACGTTTATGCCGTTCATCCAGAGTTGCAGCACCAGAACCCCACGGGTGCGTTCCTGCGCGATGAGCCAACCGGTGATGCCGAAGACGGCAATGGCGGCAGGGGCCGACCAGATGCGGATTTGCATGTATCCCATGGCCAGCGCCTCGACCTCGGCACTGGCCGGGGACAGCCAGAACGCAGCCCAGAGGATCGGCACTTGCAGCACGATGATCAGTGCGCCGCCGGCAAAGGCGATCATAAGCACCCGCGTCAGAAGCGCTGCCACCTCGGCGCGGTTGCCCTGCCCCAGCGCTTGTGCCGCAAGCCCGGTTGTCCCCATCCGCAGAAAGCCGAAGATCCAGTAAATCGCCGACAGCACAATCGCGCCGATGCCCACCGCGCCAATGGGTGCCGCCTCGCCCATCTGACCAACAACTCCGGTGTCCACTGCGCCCAGAATGGGGATGGTGACATTGGACAGCACGATCGGCAGCGCAATCTTGAGAACGCGCCGGTTGGTGATGTCCTGCGGCGCAACCGCCGTGTCAGTCATTGGATTGGTCGGGCCTCGGCATCAGAAAATGTGCGGTCGCCTGTGCGAAAGGCCGGTCCTTGTTGTCTTGCCAGGCTTCGGCCTGCACAGAGGCATAGCGACGGCCCGCACGGGTGATCGTGGCGCGGGCATAGGCGTCGCGCGGCAGACCAGAGCGCAGGTAGTCCACGGTGAAGTCGATGGTCTTGGGCAGGCGCGGCAGATTGCCTGCGGCCAAGGCCTCGGCGTCGAGAGCGCCGCTTTCAAAGTCTTCCCAGATGTACGCCCAACTGAGGGAGATCATCGCCGTGACCTCAAGAAACGCCGCTGTGACGCCACCATGAATGGCAGGCAGCATCGGGTTGCCGATCAGCTTTTCTTCAAAAGACAAGACGCCGGTCAGTTCATCGCCGCGCCGGTCAAAGCTGATGCCCATGAACGTGATGTAAGGCACCCCGCCCACAAGAGCCTTCAGCGCGGCATCGCGGCGTTGTTTGACGACCTGAACCGGCTCGGGTGTTTTGCGGACCATGTCAGCGGCCCTCCACGGTGAAGGCACCTGTCGCGGTGGCTACGGGGCGGTCGGTGTCTTCGTCGCACGCCGTCGCGCGGACAAAGGCGACAGAGCGGGTGATGTGATAGACCTCGGCCCTTGCGGTGATCGCCTGTCCGGGGGTGGCGGCGCGCATGTAGTCGATGCGCAGGTCGATGGTGGCAGTGCCCGCAGGCGCGTCCGGGTGGCTCATCACGGCCGCACCGCCGCAGGTGTCCATCAAGGCCGACACCGCGCCGCCATGAATGACCCCGGTCTTGGGATCACCGATGAAGCGTTCGTCATAGGGCATCGTGATCTCGGCCATGCCATCGCCCAGCGCGGTGACTTCCATGCCAAGCGCTTTCGAATGGGGAATAGTCTGGATGAACTGCCTTGCGATTTTGGCTTTGTCGACGGTCATGGTCTGTCCTTCACTTGTGCGCCCGGTTTACGCCGCTTCGCCACCAGAGGCCAGCCGTGTGATGACGCTGTTGCTCTGGCGGCTGCACGCTTTTATGGTCGCTCAGGGAGAGGGTTTCGGCATGAACGATCAGCGTCTGAGTTTCAAAGAGATGTGCGCCAGGTTTGATGTGACGCCACGCACGCTCAGGTATTACGAATATATCGAACTGCTGCAGCCTGACCGCGAGGGGCGGTCGCGGTGGTACGGTCCGAAAGAGGTTGCCCGGATGACGCTCATCCTGCGTGGGCGCAAATTCGGGTTTCAGCTTGAAGACATCCGGCAATGGCTGCTGATCTATGAAAAGGACGGCACCGAAGCGCAGATGCGCGCATGGATCGCCTTGGCCGACCGGCAACTTGGCGAACTCGCCGAACAGCGCAAACAGCTTGATCAGGCCATCGACGAGTTGCAGAAATTGCGCGACGACACAGCCGCCAGCCTGAACAGCTGACCGACAGCCACCCAAACGACTCAGTTGCGCTTGGGCCTTTTACACACGGGCCCCGGCCCGGAACGGCTGACTTTGGGTCAGGAATTCCTGACCTGCCCGCACATCCCGTCCAAAGCGCTTTGAAATAATATTTCCGTCACATCAGGGTGACGTTGCCTGATCTTACGTCAACGAAAAAGTGACGTGGCGTCTGAGTTACGTCAACGTAAATTCCCATTGTAAGAAGGCGCCAGCCCTCGCATTTCGCTGCCATGACCGGCACCGAAAAGGATGATGAGACATGACCGACGACCGTATCATGACGATCAGAGAAATGTGTGACGCCTATGACGTCACGCCGCGCACTCTGCGTTTCTACGAAGCCAAGGAACTGCTGTTCCCGATCCGCGAAGGGCAGAAACGACTGTTCACCAAGCGCGACCGCGCACGGCTCAAGCTGATCCTGCGCGGCAAGCGCTTTGGTTTCAGCCTCGAAGAAATCCGTCAGCTTCTGGACCTCTATCACATGGGCGACCAGCAGCAGACACAATTGGCCCGCACTTACGAAATCGCACAACAGCGCCTGTCTGACATGGAAGCGCAACGTGACGAGCTTAATCAGGCCATCGACGAACTCAAGGAACAGATGCGTTGGGGCGAGAAGATGCTTGCCTCGATGGATCAAAGCAAACGCGCGGCCGAGTAAGCCGCACCGCTTTTTAGGGAGACCCGCAATGCCAAGCTATACCGCACCTCTGAAAGACATGCAGTTCATCCTGCACGACGTTCTGAACGCCTCGGAACAGGACATTCCCGGTTACGCGGAACTCGACCGCGATTTCACCGGCGCGGTGATCGAGGAAGCGGGCAAACTGGCATCTGACGTGCTCATGCCGCTGAACGCAGTCGGCGACACCGAAGGCTGTGTGCTGGAGAATGGCGTCGTGCGCACACCGAAGGGCTTCAAGGAAGCCTTTGACATGATGCGCGATGGCGGCTGGACCGCGCTGGACTGCGATCCGGAATATGGCGGTCAGGGTCTTCCCTACCTGATGCACACCGCGGCACAGGAACCCTTCGTGTCGTCGAACATGGCGTTCAACATGTATCAGGGTCTGACCCACGGAGCCTATTCGGCGATCTATTTCCACGGCTCGGACGAACAGAAGCAGACCTATCTGCCCAAGATGACGACCTGCGAATGGACAGGCACCATGAACCTGACCGAACCGCATTGCGGCACCGATCTGGGCCTGATGCGCACCAAGGCGGTTCCGCAGGACGATGGCAGCTACAAGATCACCGGTCAGAAGATCTTCATCTCGGCCGGCGATCACGACATGGCCGAGAACATCATCCACCTCGTTCTGGCGAAAATCCCCGGCGGCCCCGAGGGCATCAAGGGCGTATCGCTCTTCATTGTGCCCAAGTTCATCGTGAACGAAGACGGCAGCCTGGGCGAGCGCAATGGTGTCTCCGTGGGCAAGATCGAAGAGAAGATGGGCATCCACGGCAACGCCACTTGCGTCATGAACTATGACGAGGCGACCGGTTACCTGATCGGTGAGATGCACAAGGGCATGCGCGCCATGTTCACCATGATGAACGAAGCGCGTCTGGGTGTGGGCCTTCAGGGCTATGCGCAGGCCGAAGTCGCCTATCAGAACGCGGTGGCTTACGCCAATGACCGCCTTCAGGGCCGCGACGTGACCGGTGCCAAAGCGCCCGAGAAATCGGCCGACCCGATCATCGTGCACCCCGACATCCGTCGCAACCTTATGGATCAGAAGTCCTTCACCGAAGGCGCCCGCGCCTTCACCTATTGGGGTGCCTATCTGATCGACCGGGCACACAAGAATTCCGACAAGGACGCCGATGGCCTGATTTCCCTGCTGACGCCGATCATCAAGGGTTTCCAGACCGACAAGGGCTTCGAGATGGCGGTGAACGCGCAACAGGTCTATGGCGGCCACGGGTATATCGAAGAATGGGGCATGTCCCAGTTTGCCCGCGACGCCCGGATCGCCATGATCTACGAAGGCGCCAACGGCATTCAGGCGCTGGATCTGGTGGGCCGCAAGCTCGCGCAGGACGGCGGCAAGCACGTGATGGCGTTCTTCGAGATGATCAAGACGTTTGCGGCGGAAAACAAAGGCCAGGATGAGGCGTTCGACCGCGACTTCCTTGAACCGCTGAAATCGGCGTCAAAGGACCTGCAGGCAGCGGCGATGTATTTCATGCAGAACGGCATGAAGAACCCGAACAACGCTTTGGCCGGGTCCTATGACTTCATGCATATGTTCGGACATGTCTGCCTTGGCTACATGTGGGCGCGGATGGGGCTTGCAGCCTCCAAGGCTTTGAAAGACGGTGCGTCCGACGTGGCGTTCTACGAGACAAAGCTGGCCACCGGGCGCTACTACATGGCACGTCAGCTGCCCGCGACCAAGATGCACCTCGCGCGCATCGAAACCGGGGCCGAGCCGGTGATGGCGCTGGAGGCGGCGAATTTCTGAGGTGGCGGTGCGTGCTCGCACGCACCCTACCGCACACGAACAGCTTGCACGCAAAAGGGAGGGGAGCCGGATGCGATCGACCTGGATGACCGACGAGCACGAGATGCTTGCCGAGATGACGGCCAAGTTCATCGAGACCGAATGGCAGCCGCTCTATGACAAATGGCGCAAGCAGGGCCAGATGGATCGCGAGACTTGGATGCAGGCCGGCGAATTGGGTCTGCTCTGCCCCTCCGTGCCCGAAGAATACGGCGGTGCCGGTGGCGATTTCGGCCATGAAGCGGTGATCCTGATGGAAGCGGCCCGCGCCAATCTGGCAAGCTGGGGCCACGGCATCCATTCCGGCATCGTCGCGCATTACATCCTCGCCTATGGCACTGAAGAGCAGAAGAAACGCTGGCTGCCCAAGATGGTCACCGGCGAGCTGGTCGGTGCTTTGGCGATGACCGAACCTTCGGGCGGATCGGACGTACAGGGCATCAAGACCCGCGCGGTCAAGGACGGCAATGCCTACCGTTTGTCCGGGCAAAAGACGTTCATCACCAACGGTCAGCACGCGAACCTGATCATCGTGGCGGCCAAGACCGACCCGACCCAAGGATCAAAAGGAACGTCTTTGGTCGTCGTGGAAACCGATGGCGCCGAGGGTTTTCAGCGCGGGCGCAATCTGGAAAAGATCGGCTGCCACGCGGCGGACACCTCAGAGCTTTTCTTCGACAATGTCGAGATCGCACCGGAAAACCTGCTGGGTGGCGAGGAAGGCCAGGGCTTCTACCAGATGATGAAACAACTGCCGCAGGAACGGCTCATCATCGGATGCGGGGCTGTCGGCGCGATGGAAGGCGCGATTGCGCGCACCATCGCCTATTGCAAGGAACGCGAAGCCTTTGGCGGACCTCTCACTCAGTTCCAGAACACCCGTTTCAAGCTGGCGGAATGCCAGACCAAGACCACCGTCGCGCGCGCCTTCCTCGACAATTGCATGGAAGAGCATCTGCGCGGCGCGTTGACCGTCGAGAAGGCCGCGATGGCGAAATACTGGCTGTCGGACACCCAGGGCGAAGTGCTCGACGAATGTGTGCAGCTGCATGGTGGCTATGGCTATATGCAGCAATATGCCGTCGCCGAGATGTGGGCAGATGCCCGCGTGCAGCGCATCTACGGCGGCACCAACGAGATCATGAAAGAGCTGATTGCGAGGGCGCTTTGATGCGGTCAGCCTTTGCGCAAACGGAGAGTTCGGGATGCCTCCGGCGGGAGTTTATCCGGCAAGATGAAGGAGCGCGGCAAGCTCCACCCCGCCGGTCGGCCTCTTTACCACGCGGTGTCAGGCACAGTCGGCGGGGCTTCACCTTGCACATGGCTCAACTCTCCAGTCTGCCATGCCTGCCCAGTATGGGGCGGTTAACCTTAACGGGCCGTAAAGAAGAGCGCGTCCCCTGCTTCATCTTGCCAAATAAACTCCCGCCGGAGGCTCCCGGCCTCTCCGCACACCCCTGACAATCGAGGATCAGACCAGATGACCATTCAACTCCATTGCTTTGGCGAAAGCGGGCATTCCTACAAGGCGGCGCTGGCGCTTGAGCTGGCGGGACTGGACTGGGAGCCGGTGAAAGTTGATTTCTTCAATGGCGAGACCCGCACGCCAGAGTACCGCGCCAACGTAAACGAGATGGGCGAAGCGCCTGTGCTGGTGGACGGCGATGTGAAACTGACGCAGTCAGGTGTCATCCAGACCTACCTGTCGGACACATACGGCAAGTTCGGCGGCAAAGACGCTTTGGAGAAGCTGGAAATCCTGCGCTGGATCATCTGGGACAACCAGAAATTCAGCGGCACCTCGGGGCCGTTGCGGTTCCTGATGAATTTCCTGCCCGAAGACAAACGCCCCGCCGAGGTGATCACCTTCATGCAAGGGCGGATGAAAGCCGCCTACGCGGTGCTTGATGCGCATCTGGAGGGCCGCGACTGGATTGTGGGCGACGCTGTCACCAATGCGGACCTCACCTGTTGTGGCTACCTGTTTTACCCCGAACCGTTCGGTTTTGACCGGGCGGATTGGCCGAATATCGACCGCTGGCTGTCCAATATCCAGGGACTGCCAGGCTGGAAACATCCTTACGATTTGATGCCCGGATCCCCTGCGGATCGGGCCTGAGACGGAGAGCAGAATGACTGAAGCATATATCTATGACGCCGTGCGCACACCGCGCGGCAAGGGCCGGAAAGACGGCAGCCTGCACGAGGTGACCTCGGTGCGCCTGAGCGCGCAGGTGTTGGACGCGGTGAAGGATCGCAACGGGCTTGAGGGTCATGCGGTCGAAGACGTGATCTGGGGTAATGTCACACAGGTCGGCGAACAGGGTGGCTGCCTTGCGCGCACAGCCGTGCTGGCGTCGGGTCTGGATCAGTCGATCCCCGGTCTCGCCATCAACCGGTTCTGTGCGTCGGGCATGGAAGCGGTGAACCTTGCCGCCAACCAGGTCAAGGGCGGCGCAGGCGACGCCTATATCGCGGGCGGCGTCGAGATGATGGGCCGTGTTGCCATGGGCAGCGATGGTGCGGCGATTGCCGTAGACCCGTCGGTAGCGATGGAGACCTATTTCGTGCCGCAGGGCATTTCGGCCGACATCATCGCAACCGAATACGGGTTCAGCCGCGATGATGCCGATATGCTGGCCATGGAAAGCCAGCGCCGGGCGAAAGCCGCCTGGGACGAAAATCGCTTCGCCAAGTCGATCATCACCGTGCGCGATCAGAACGGTTTGAGCATTCTGGATCACGACGAGTACATGCGTCCGGGCACTGACATGCAGAGCCTTGGGGGTTTGAATCCTGCCTTCCAGCAAATGGGCGAAGTGATGCCGGGTTTCGATGCGATTGCGCTGATGAAGTACCCGCATCTGGAGCGGATCAACCACATCCACCACGCGGGCAACTCGTCCGGCATCGTCGATGGCGCGGCAGGCGTGCTGATCGGCAACAAGGAATTCGGCGAGAAATGGGGCCTCAAACCCCGCGCCCGGATCAAGGCGACTGCCAAGATCGGCACCGATCCGACCATCATGCTCACAGGCCCGGTTCCGGTGACGGAAAAGATCCTCGCCGACAGTGGCATGTCCATTAGCGATATCGACCTCTTTGAGGTGAACGAGGCGTTTGCCTCGGTGGTGCTGCGGTTCATGCAGGCCTTCGATGTGGACGACAGTGTGGTCAACGTGAACGGCGGCTCCATCGCGATGGGTCACCCGCTGGGCGCGACCGGCGCGATCATCATTGGCACGCTGCTGGACGAGTTGGAGCGCACCGGCAAAGGCACGGGCCTTGCCACGCTTTGCATCGCGTCCGGCATGGGGGCCGCCACGATCATCGAGCGGGTCTGAGCCATGTCGCATGGAGCGCATGAAACGGCCTACGAGATCGGCTACGCACTTCTGAACAAGACGAAGCGCGCCTATTTCGAGGACGATTTCACGCTCTTCGCAAGTGCGTTCCTGCTGCCGCACGAACATGTGACGCTGCAGGGTTGGGCGGTTCTGGAAACCGAAGAGGATCTGCGGATGCTGTTTGAACGGATGAAGGCCGAGTTCCGACGGCTCGAGGTGGACGACATCGTGCGTCCACTCGTGTCTGCCGAATTCGAAACACCGTTCAATATACTGGCAACGGCAGAGTCGCATATCTACTCGCGGGGGAAACGGGTGGCTGAACCCTATGCGGTGCAATCGACCCTAATGAGATGCGGCAACGAATGGCGCATCGCCACAGCCAATTACTGTGTCCCGCTTTCAACACGTGGATTGCCTGCGGCGTTGATGCCGCCAGCATTTCCGTCCGAGACCCGTTTGCCATCGCAGGGAGGCGACGATGCCAGTCATCGCTCTTGATCCGCTGCCGCGATGCGTTTCCTGCGAAACTTGGCCTAGGGAGTTCATGTGATGTCCCTGTCCCCCGCAGTCCGCATCTACCAGGACAACCTTGATGCCGTCTCGAAGGCCTTGATGGAGGGCGATCTGCGCGAAATGATGCGCCACATCGCAATCCCCAACATGATGTCGACGCATGATACCGAGATCGTCATGTCCTCGCCCGAGGAGCTGGACATGGTGATGTCGGATTTCCGCACACAGCTGATGGGGCGCGGGGTCGAGACTTACACCCGAACCTGCCTTGAGGCTGATTTCGTCGCCGGGCGAGACGACATGATCGCGGGGCGTCACCGCACGGAAACCAAGGGCGCCAACGGCGTCGCGGTCAATCCGTACCTCAACCACATGGTATTGATGCGGATTGATGGCTCGTGGATGGGCATCTGGATCCAGGCCATCCTCGCCAACACCGAGCTGGAAATCCTCAGCCCCGATATTGCGGCGGCACAGGCTGAAGCCCGCCGCCTTCTTGATACAATTCGCCGCTGATGCGGCGCAGAAAAAGACCCACGAAAGGGAAGACAAGATGACCGATTTCACAATGACAAAGGATGCCGAGGGCATCGCGACAATCACCTGGGACGTTCCGGAAAAGTCGATGAACGTGCTGAGCTTCGACGGATTGCAGACGCTCAACGAGCTGGTGGATGACGCGCTGTCGGATGAAGCCGTCAAAGGCATCATCATCACCTCTGGCAAACCCGATTTCGCGGCGGGCATGGACTTGAACGTGCTGGCGACACTGCGCGAGGCCGGGGCCGAGGCGGTGTTCGACGGGATCATGAAAATGCACGGCGTGCTGCGCAAGATCGAACGTGCGGGCATGGACGCGAAGACCAACAAAGGCGGCAAGCCGGTGGCGGCGGTTCTGCCCGGCACGGCTTTGGGTATTGGGCTGGAAATCCCCCTCGCCTGTCACCGCGTGTTTGCAGCCGACAATGCCAAGGCCAAGATCGGCCTGCCGGAAATCATGGTCGGGCTTTTCCCTGGCGCCGGTGGCACGACGCGTGTGGCGCGCAAGATGGGCGCGATGGCGGCCTCGCCTTTCCTGCTGGAGGGCAAGCTGTCTGATCCCGTCAAAGCCAAGGCGGCTGGTTTGATTGACGAAGTGTCCGCAGACCCGATGGCCGATGCCCGCGCTTGGGTGCTGAGCGCAGGCGATGCGGATCTGCTCAAGCCGTGGGATGCGAAGGGCTACAAGATGCCGGGTGGCGCACCGTATCATCCGGCGGGCTTCATGACCTTCGTGGGTGC
>Ga0213861_10002404_pt1 | contig 16058 bp, 16 predicted proteins | sample PICome_4_FD_160110 | JGI IMG/M metagenome (GOLD analysis project Ga0213861, IMG submission 160110) | Coastal seawater microbial communities near Pivers Island, North Carolina, United States - PICO131 | ecosystem: Environmental > Aquatic > Marine > Coastal | place: USA: North Carolina... | reverse complement strand
ATCGAAAAGCCCGAAGAACCTGAAACGCGCAAATGGTTCGAACCCGTCGATACCCCCAGCGAAACCAATGAAATTGTGGTTCTGGCCAATCAGGTAGCCGCGCAAATCAAACATATGATCGCGCATGAAACCCTGCCAGTGGAAATTGGCAATACGGGCACTTATGACCACCGCCCCATCACCGAAGGCGATGTTTTGATCCTTGTGCGCGGGCGTACATCGGGGCTTTTTGGCGAGATCATTCGCGCGTGCAAGGCCGCAAATTTGCAGATTGCAGGGGCGGACCGTTTGCGCGTCGGCGCAGAGCTTGCCGTCCGTGATCTTGCTGCGCTCCTGTCGTTTCTTGCTTTGCCCGAGGACGATCTTTCTCTTGCCGCGGCGCTCAAATCTCCGCTTTTTGGTTGGACCGAGCAAGACCTGTTCACGCTAGCGCATCACCGCCCTGAAAAAGGGTTCCTTTGGCCTGCCTTGCGAGAGGCAAACGGGCACGAGCCGACCAAAGCCATTCTGCGCGATCTGCGCAAACAGGCAGATTTCTTGCGCCCTTACGACCTGATCGAGCGGATTTTGACCCGCCATGATGGCCGCCGGAAATTGCTCGCGCGACTGGGTGTCGAGGCCGAAGACGGGATCGACGCCCTCTTGTCGCAGGCTTTGGTTTACGAATCCACAGGCGTGCCGAGCCTCACGGGATTTCTGGCCGCGATGGCCACCGATGACCTTGAGGTCAAGCGCCAGATGGACAGCCAAGGTGACCGCATTCGTGTGATGACCGTGCACGGGGCCAAGGGGCTAGAAAGCCCGATTGTTTTCCTGCCCGATACCGCGAAGAAAAAGAACGACATCCGCGCCAATCTCTACCCCGCAAACGACCACATGATTTGGAAACCAAACGCGGCCCAGACCTCTGATAGTGTCGCGGCCCTCAAGGACGACATCGCTGCCGCGCAAGAGCAAGAGCGCATGCGCCTGCTTTACGTCGCGATGACCCGTGCCGAGAAATGGTTGATTGTGGGGGCCGCAGGTGATGTCGGTGACCTGAACGAGAGCTGGTACACGATGGTCGCCGACGCGATGGACCATGCGGGCGCGGTGAAGGAGACCTGCGGCGGCTTGCCAGTCATGCGGTTCAGCCACGAGATCTGGACCAGCGGCGCGTTGCAGCCACCAAAGCAGGCTACTGTGCCTGTCGCCACGATCCCGCATTTTGCGCCCCTCGCGGAAATTACCGCCCATAAAGCGCTGGCCCCCTCTGACCTCAAGGGCGCCAAGGTCATGGCGGGCGACCCCAGTCTCGCCGATGAAGACAATGCAAAGGCGCGCGGCACGGCCATTCACCTGCTGCTTGAACATCTTCCGCTTGTTGCCAAACCCGAACGACTGCAAACCGCCGCCGCACTTTTGGCGAGCATGGACGAAGGGCTTGCGAATGATCCCGAAATTCCAGCCCATGTCTGCGCGGTTCTTGATGAACCGGCGCTGGCGCATCTTTGGACGCCTGATGCCCTGACAGAGGTCGATATCACGGCCCAAGTGGGCAATATCCGGTTTCATGGAGCGATTGACCGACTGATTATCGGCGAGACGGTGGTCACTGCGATTGACTACAAGTCAAACCGGCTTGTTCCCGAGACGCCCGACCAAACCCCTGAGGGGATTTTGCGCCAAATGGCGGCCTATGCCGCTGCGCTCGCAGAAGTGTTCCCTCACCATGAGATCGAGATCGCGATCCTTTGGACCCAAACCGCGACATTGATGCCCATTCCGCCGAAACTTATTGCAGAAGCTCTCAACCGCGTGACTGCGCCTTGACCATTGGCGTGGTGGTTCATAGGTTCTGCTCAAATCACATCGTCAAGGAGAGCCGAAATGGCAACCGTAGCAGTAACAGACGCAACATTTGACGCCGAAGTGCGCCAGTCCGACATTCCCGTCGTCGTAGACTTCTGGGCCGAATGGTGTGGCCCATGCAAGCAAATCGGCCCAGCGCTCGAAGAGCTCTCCACCGAAATGGCTGGCCGCGTGAAGATCGTCAAAGTGAACGTTGACGAAAACCCGAACTCCCCTGCCCAAATGGGCGTGCGCGGGATTCCTGCATTGTTCGTCTTCAAAAACGGCGAAGTTGTCTCCAACAAAGCAGGCGCTGCCCCAAAGGCCGCCATTCAGGGTTGGATCGAAGACTCGATCTAAACCTCGCTTCATCGGCAAAATCGGGCGCCCCAGTGGCGCCCTTTTTTATGCGCGCCTTGTCGGCCCTGCGATCCATTGCCATATAGGTTGCAACAAACGAAGGATCCGACAGATGGCAAAAGAAGAATTCCCCGGTTGGCACGGCACCACGATTATTGGCGTGCGCAAAGGGGGCCGCGTTGTGATCGCGGGTGACGGGCAAGTCAGCCTTGGCCAAACCGTGATCAAAGGAACCGCCCGCAAGGTGCGCCGCCTGTCGCCCGGCGGGATGGATGTGATCGCGGGCTTTGCAGGATCAACGGCCGATGCTTTCACCCTGCTAGAGCGGCTTGAGAAAAAACTGGAGGCAACCCCCGGTCAGCTCGCGCGCGCTTGTGTCGAATTGGCCAAGGATTGGAGCACCGACAAATACCTGCAAAAGCTGGAAGCAATGTTGATCGTTTCTGATGGCAAAGAGCTTTATGTAATTACAGGGGCGGGTGATGTGCTAGAGCCGGAACATGATGTGACGGCTATCGGATCAGGCGGGAACTATGCGCTCGCCGCAGGTCGCGCCCTGATGGATACGGATATGGACGCCGAGGCGATTGCGCGCAAAGCGATGGCGATTGCCTCTGACATCTGCGTTTACACCAATGGCAACCTGACCGTCGAAACCATCTCCGCATGATTGAGCGCGACGATCTTCGCGCCGCCGTCGGGGCAGGTATCGTGACCGAGGCACAAGCCGCCGCGCTCACCAGCCTTGCCGATCACCGCCGCGGAGCGCGCCGTGATCTGTCGGCGGGCGACGAACCTTTCGAATTGTTCAAAGGGTTCAACGAGATTTTCATCGTGATCGGTTTGATTATTCTGGCAACGGGTTGGCTCACTATCGTTGGCATATCCGTGACCGACCGCATCGCAAGTCCACAGCAAACCGGCCCTTACTTCGGCGGGATTGGCGCAGTCGCTCTATGGCTGTTATCGGAGTATTTCGTCCGCAAACGCCGCATGATCGCACCGGCGATTATGCTTTCCATCTTCTTCGCCATGAATGCAGCTTTGGCGTTTTCACTTTATTTCGCCCAGCCGTTTATGGTCGCAAGGCAAGATTATTCCTCGTTGCCCTTGCCCCTCGCACTCGGCACGCTCGCTTTGCTCATATACTGGTTGCGGTTTCGCGTGCCCTTTGCACTGGCCATGATCGCCGTGGGGTTGTTTGCCGTGGCTATCTTGATGGTCGCGACGTCTCAGGGGACGCCGCAAAGTGCCAGCGAGCTTTTCTTATTGTCCGCAGGCGGGTCATTTGCATGGATTACACTTCTGCTTGGTTTGGCGGTATTCGCTGTTGCAATGATGTTTGATATGTCCGACCCGCACCGCGTCACGCGCAGGTCCGCCAACGGGTTCTGGCTCCATGTTGTCGCCGCACCGGCCCTCGTCAATACCTTGGCTCTTACCATGTTGAATAGCCAATCGCATTTCGCGCTTTTCATTGTGATGATGGTGTTTGCTTTTGTTGCAATCATCATCGACAGGCGGTCCTTTCTCATCGCCGCGATCGGATACATCGTCGCCTTGGCCTCCACCATTTTCGACGGCGAGGGTGCCGCTCTGACGGTGTTGGTTGTTGGTGTCGTTCTACTTCTACTTGGCGCGCTTTGGGAAAAGATCCGCGCCCGCCTCCTGCGTCTTATGCCGGGTTTCATCCCGCTTCACCGGCTCCCACCTTCTACCTTCTGAGGACTGACATGACAGACCTGACCCCCCGCGAGATTGTCTCGGAACTTGATCGCTACATCATCGGCCAGACCGACGCGAAACGCGCCGTTGCTGTGGCCCTGCGCAACCGCTGGCGCCGCAAGCAGCTTGGCGATGATCTGCGTGACGAGGTTTATCCCAAGAACATCCTGATGATCGGGCCGACGGGCGTTGGTAAGACCGAGATTTCGCGCCGTCTCGCCAAACTCGCGCGTGCGCCCTTTATCAAGGTTGAAGCGACCAAATTTACCGAGGTTGGTTATGTCGGTCGTGACGTCGAGCAAATCATTCGCGACCTCATTGAAAACGCGATTATCGACACTCGCGAGCACATGCGCGAGGACGTGAAGGCCAAGGCCCGCGAAGCCGCAGAAGAGCGCGTGATTACCGCCGTTGCTGGCGCTGATGCACGCGGCGGCACCCGTGAATTGTTCCGCAAGAAACTCAAATCCGGCGAACTCGACGACACCATCATCGAGCTCGAACTGGCAGATACCTCCAACCCAATGGGCGGTTTTGAAATTCCCGGCCAGCCGGGTGGCATGGGCGGGATGATGAACCTTGGCGAGTTGTTCGGCAAAATGGGTGGCCGCACGGTGAAGAAGAAAATGACCGTTGCAGATAGTTATGATGCGCTGATTGCCGATGAGGCCGACAAGCTGCTGGACGACGAGGCCGTCACCAAAATCGCCCTCGAAGCGGTCGAGCAAAATGGCATCGTTTTCCTAGATGAGATCGACAAGGTTTGCGCGCGCGCCGATGCCCGCGGCGCAGATGTGTCCCGCGAAGGGGTGCAGCGCGATCTGCTGCCCCTGATTGAAGGCACAACCGTGTCCACCAAATACGGCCCGATCAAAACGGACCATATCCTGTTCATTGCATCTGGTGCGTTCCATGTGGCCAAGCCGTCGGATTTGCTGCCAGAACTGCAAGGCCGCTTGCCGATCCGCGTTGAATTGCGTGCACTGACGGAGGCCGATTTCGTCCGCATTCTGACCGAAACAGACAACGCGCTGACGCTGCAATATTCGGCATTGATGGCAACAGAACAGGTCACCGTGACCTTTGCCGAAGACGGAATCAAAGCGCTTGCCAAGATCGCGGCAGAGGTAAATGAGAGCGTCGAGAATATTGGGGCGCGGCGACTTTACACCGTGATCGAGCGGGTGTTTGAGGACCTGTCGTTCAACGCACCTGACCGCGCAGGCGATGCAATCGTCGTCGACGCAGCGTTTGTCGAAAAACATTTGGGCGCACTATCCCGGTCAACAGATTTGTCGCGCTACGTGCTTTAGGGCTTTTCGCCGCCGTCATTCGCGCCCATGAATGGCGGCATGAAAACAGGCTACATTTCTTTCGTCCGCGAAAACGCACCCTTCCTTGCGACGGGCGCGCTTTTGTCGTTTATGTCCTGTCTTGGGCAGACGTTTTTCATCTCGCTTTTCGGCGGCGAAATCCGCGAAAGTTTTGGTCTTTCCAATGGAGATTGGGGCCTGCTCTATATGGTTGGCACAATGGCTTCTGCCGCCGTCATGGTCTACGCGGGCGGGCTGGCGGATATCTTTCGTGTGCGAACCCTGGGGATTTTTGTCGTGGCGGGGCTGGCCTTGGCGTCCCTCGCCATGGCATTCAACGCGTCGCTTGCTGGACTTGTTTTCGTGATCTTCGCGCTCCGGTTTCTGGGTCAAGGCATGGCAACGCATGTGTCAGCGGTCGCCATGGCGCGCTGGTTTATCGCCACGCGCGGACGCGCGCTTGCGGTTGCGGGGCTTGGGTTCATGATCGGTGAGGCAACATTGCCGCTCCTCATGGTCTGGATGAAATCCCATGTCGGCTGGCGCACGCTATGGATTTTCTTCGCCATATTCTGCGTCGCCATGGCCCATGTCATTTACCGCCTGCTCAAGCTCGAACGCACACCACAAAGCGAGGCACAGTCTAACGCAACCGTTGGCATGATGGGCAAGCACTGGACACGTCGCGCTGCCTTAACCCACCCGCTTTTCTGGCTCCTTGTACCTGCAATCGTCTGCTTTTCGGGCTTTGGCACCGTCTTCTGGTTCCATCAGGCGCATTTCGCGGAGATCAAGGGGTGGTCTCACCTCTCGCTCGTCGCGGTATTTCCGCTCGGCACGGCAACGCTGGCCGTAAGCACGATTTTCTTTGGCTGGGCGATTGACCGCTTTGGCGTCATCCGGCTGCTGCCGCTTTACATCATCCCCTACATCATCGCTTTCGTGTTGCACTGGTATGCGCCGACATTGGGCTGGACAGCCTTGGCGGTGATCCTGATGGGGCTGTCAGGCGGCGGACACGGCACATTGCTGAACGCCTGCTGGGCCGAATTTTACGGAACGCAGTTCATCGGATCAATCAAGTCAGCCGCGACAGCGCTCATGGTGCTCGGATCCGCGCTCGGACCAGGATTAAGTGGCTGGCTGATCGACATCGGGGTGGAGTTGGAAATTCAGATGCTCGCTTATGCAGCCTGCTTTGCGATCTCGGGCATCTGTTTGTGGTTGGCGGCGCGGATGGCGCAGCGCTTAACGGTGCTTGCGTAAATAGACGTAGTAGGCGCCGTGCCCACCGTGGTTCAAATGCGCGGGCGTGACCTGCAAAATCGCCTGCGATAAGGGCGGCAGGGCCATCCATTGCGGCACCTGATGCCGCAAAATCCCATGACGCACAGGGATAGGGCCGCCGTCATCGCGAAGTTTGCCCTTCCCCGTAATGACCAAGACCAGACGGCGCCCGATCGCATGAGAGCCAAGGATAAAGGCAATCAATTCAGGGTGCGCCTCGCTCATCGTCATACCGTGCAAGTCGAGCCGCGCTTCGGGCTTCAGCTTGCCACGGGTCATTTTCCCGTAAGCCTTGTTGTCCATATGCACAGGCGCATTGGTCAGCCGCGCGGTGATGCTGGGCAAGAGATCGTGCCCGCGCTTATGGTTCACCTTTTCGCCCAACATGAAATGGTGGATCGGATCGACCTCGCGAACGACGGGCTTGTTCACTGGCCGCGCGACGGGGATCGGCTCTTCGACCGTGCGCTGCGGATCAAGCGGCACGGCGGAACCCGCGACGCGATCCCATAGGGCGCGCTCTTCAGCAGAGAGGTGGCGTGGGCGTCTCATTCAATTATTTCGGGCAACATTGCATGGGCCATCTGGATCGGCAGCAGCGTGATCATACGCCCGCCATCCTTGACCAGGCCCGCCTTATGGCCAGCCGCATCGCCTGTTCCAAAGAAGATATCAGCGCGCTGTGCGCCCTTGATTGCAGAGCCTGTATCTTGGGCGACCATCAAACGATGCATCGGCGTTGCGCCTTCCTTTTCGATCCAGATCGGTGTGCCAAGTGTCGTAAACGCGGGGTCCACGGCGATTGAGCGACCTGCCGTGATCGACCTGTTCATCGCGCCAAGCGGGCCTTTGTCAGCAGGCACCTCATTGATTTCGCGGAAAAACACATAGCTTTTGTTGACCCACAAAAGCGCCCTGCCCTCGTCGGGGTTATCACGGACCCAGTCGCGGATCACGTCTGCAGAGACTTGGTCTTCGGTGTAAATGCCCTGATTGACCAGTTCGCGGCCGATGGATGAATAGTCTTGGCCGTTCTTGCCGCTATAGCCGACACGGATACCGCCACCATCGGGAAAACGAATACGGCCAGACCCCTGCACTTGCAGAAAGAACAGATCGACAGGATCAGCGAGCCAGGCAATTTCGAGGCCCTTGCCGCTCAGGGCGGCTGTCTGTTCAATCTCTTGACGGGTCAGATAAGGCCGGCCTTGCACATAGTCTTCGGGAAGGCGGTAAATCGGATGTTGATAGAGCCCGCCCTGCGCCGGAGCGCCTTGCAACTCCGGCTCGAAATATCCGGTGAAGAGCATCGGCACGCCGTCTTCAATGCGGACCGGTTGAAAGAAGGCCTCGAAAAAGGCGCGGGCGTCAGGAGCGGAATTGGCTGATGCGCAGAGGCTTTCCCATGCGGAGCCTTCCATATCACCACACGTCTCGACGAACACGGCCAAAGCGGCCTGATGGTCGTCATTTTCCCAATCACGCAGATCGGAAAAGCTCATGTGTGTATACGTCGGTTCCGCCACGGCTGCCCGCGCTCCCGTCATTCGCCAGTTGCAACAAGGCGCCAGTTCGGATCATTGGCGCTCATGTCGCGGGCAAAGGTCCAGACATCCTTTTGACGTTTGATCTCGTTGGCATTGCCTTCGACAATATCGCCACCGCGATCACGGACTTGATAGGTCATTTCGCCTGTAAAGCGCACGGTGACTTCTGCCTCTTTGCTGGCCTCGTCAAATGTCGCGGACTTCAGGCCCAAATCGCTGATCCCGACAAATGTCGCCTCGACGGTGAGACCGTTTTTCTCGCGCTCGTCAACGACGGTCGACAACGCCTCGTAAACGTCCGCTGATATAAACGGCAAAACGCTAGCCATGTCGCCGCGCTCGAATGCCATCAAAATCATTTCATAGGCACCGCGTGCGCCACCCAAAAACTCTGTGACGTTAAATGACGGGTCCACGCGCTTCATCGCGGCGAGGGCGATTGCGGTGTCGCTGCCCTCTTCGGCATGATCCGTAATATCAAGATCAGGCCCGCCTTCGATCACTTCGAAATCATCGCGGCGGCGACGTGCAGCGGTATCAGGTTTCGTGATCTGAGGTTTCTCAAATCCCTCACGCGTCCCAAGCACATTACGCAGGCGCAAAATCAAGAACACCGCGATAGCGGCAAGCACCAAGAGTTGGATAATAGGAGAGTTCATTGTGGCCTCTTCAAGGTTTGGCATGGAAACACGCGGTTACGATCCTTATGTAGGTGTGGCGAGGGGCCAAGTCCACCTTACCCCTCAACAACAATGAAAAGGGGCCAACTGATGTGGCTTTTGATAGCATTTATTGCGGTTCCGCTGGTTGAAATCGCGCTTTTTATCCAGGTCGGCGGCTTTATCGGGCTCTGGCCCACGCTTGGCATTGTCTTGATCACAGCGATTTTGGGCTCTTGGCTTGTGCGAAACCAAGGTGCGCGGGAAATTGCCAAACTCCAATCGACGTTTTCCGAGTTGAGTGACCCGACCGAACCGCTCGCCAATGGCGCGATGATCCTGTTTGCGGGGGCGTTATTGCTCACGCCCGGTTTTTTTACGGACGCGATCGGGTTTGCTTTGTTGGTCCCTCAATTTCGCGCAGCGGCCTTCAAGTGGCTCAAATCGAAGGTGAAAGTGCAGCAATTTTCGATGGGGACTCCCCCAAGACCGGCGCGACACCCCGATGACCGCGTTATCGACGGCGAATTTGAAGAGGTGCGATCGACACATCAGCCCTCGGAATGGACAAAACACTAAACCCGATTGAGGGATGGGCCTTGGCCTGATAGGAACGAGCGAACATTATTTTCCGCCGGAGCATGAAATGACCGATACACCACAAACAGGCGCAGATGCCGCAGCCGCACCCAAAGTAACAAGCCGCGTTTTGGCGCAATATATCCGCGATTTGTCTTTCGAAAACATTCTTGCGCAAAAAGGTGTTTCCGGAGACGCGCAACCGGAGATCAAGGTTCAAGTCAATCTGGACGCACGCAAGCGCGGCACAGAAGACCAGTTTGAAGTGATCACCAAACTCAAGATTGACAGCACCGCAAAAGGCACGGGCGAGCCGCTTTTCGTGCTTGAGCTTGAATATGCCGGTATCTTTGAAGTGAAGGGCGTGCCGGAAGACCAAATGCACCCTTACCTTTTGATCGAATGCCCACGGATCACCTTTCCGTTTGTGCGCCGCATCGTCAGCGACATCACACGCGACGGTGGCTTTCCGCCACTGAACCTTGAAACCATTGATTTTATGGAACTTTACCGTGGCGAGATTGCGCGCCGCGTCGAGGCCAACAAGGCGAAAGCTAACTAGACCCTAGCCCAGTTTCTTCCAGATTGAGCCGTCGCCCAGCTTTTGAACAAAAGCGTCATGGGCGGCGGCTTCTTCTTGTGTGAGTTTCGATCCGAGCGGCGTCGGGCGTGGCGACGGGCGCCAATCCGTGGACACGTCATTGCCGGCGGATTTAACGGGCGTGCTCGAAAGGCCAAAATCCGGCTGCCGTCCGCCGATCAGTTCCAGATAAACTTCGGCAAGGATTTCGCTGTCCAAAAGCGCGCCATGAAGGGTGCGACTGGAGTTATCGATGCCAAATCGACGGCAGAGCGCGTCGAGTGACGCAGGCGATCCCGGAAATTTGCGGCGTGCGATGGCCAGCGTATCGAGCGATTGATCCATGGGCAGAAGTGGCCGTTTGAGCCACCCCAATTCGGCGTTGAGAAACTTCATGTCAAACGCTGCGTTATGAATGACCATCCTCGAATCGCCGACAAAATCGAGAAAATCCTGAACAATATCTGCAAACACAGGCTTGTCTCTCAAAAGGACCTGTCCGGGTTGCGGTGCCTGCGGCGGTTCGAGCAGATCGGGACCAATACCATGCACGCCAAAGGCGCCTGCGGGCATAGAGCGCATCGGATTGATATATTGATGATAGGTGCGACCTGTTGGCACGTGGCCAATCAACTCGATGGCCCCGATTTCAACAATACGGTCACCATCGTGCGGTTCAAATCCGGTTGTTTCGGTATCAAGAACGATTTCACGCAAGGAACTGACCTCTTATTTGCTGTAGGAGTTTTCGCACAGCATCACGGGCAACGTCCATGGAAACCGTCTCGATAATGAAATCGGCGCGTTTGCGCTTTTCGATATCTGGCATTTGCTTGGAGAGGATCATATCGAGCTGGTCTTCGGTCATTGTGCCGCGGTCCAGAACACGGGCTCGCTGGACGTCTTCGGGTGCGGTCACGACAATGACGGCATCGAGCCAGAGATCAGCCTTGGTCTCAAATAACAACGGCATGTCGAGAAGAACAAGTTCATGCGGATGGGCGGCCAAAAACGCGGCGCGATCAGCGGCCACGAGCGGATGAACGATGCTTTCCACGATTGGCAGTATGCGGGGATCGGACGTGATAAGACGTTTGAGTATATCCCGCGACACAGCACCATCAATCACAGCCTCGGGAATCTGGGCTGCGATGAGTGGGACAGCGGCACCACCCTTGGCATAGAGCCGGTGGACGGTGTCATCGGCGTCCCAGACAGGCACCCCTTCGTCGCGGAACATATCAGCGGTTGTCGATTTGCCCATGCCGATAGAGCCTGTCAGCCCCAAGAGGAAACTCATCCCAAAACCACACGGCGGGTTTCGTCATCGACGACGGGACGCACACCAAACCAGCGCTCGAAACCCGGAACACCCTGATGGAGAAGCATGCCGAGTCCATCGACGATCTGACACCCCAAGGCCTCGGCGTCGTCTAGCAGCTTGGTGCGGAGCGGTGAATACACGATATCGGTGACAAGGGTGCCCTTGCGCAGACCGTCCAGTGGCACGGTCAGTTCTGCGTTACCTGTCATCCCGAGCGACGTGGTATTGATGAGGGTCGTCGCCTGATCAAGGATTTGTCCGGCCTGCACCCAATCAACAACTTTGATACGTGCGCCAAACTCTGCACGCAGCGCGTCGGATTTAGCGCGGGTGCGATTGGTCAACAGAATTTCAGGAACCCCCGCATCGGCCAAGGCGACAATAATCGCGCGCGCGGCACCACCCGCGCCAAGAATGACTGCGGGCCCCGTCCGTGGATCCCAGTCAGGGGCGTTCTGACGGATATTCGCCATAAATCCGTAACCGTCTGTATTATCTGCTAAAATACGGCCATCTTCTGTGAAAGTCAGGGTATTTGCAGCACCGATCAACGTGGCGCGATCGCTGATGTGATCGGCGAATTTCAGCAGGGCAATCTTATGCGGCAAGGTCACGTTCGCACCGACAAACCCCATTTTCGGCATCGCGCGGACGACAGTTTCTAGATTTTCATTGGTAACGTGCAACGGCACATAATGACCCTGTAGGCCATATTTCTGTAGCCAGTGGCTATGGAGCCGTGGTGATTTTGACTGTGCGATCGGGTTACCAAGCACGCCAGCGAGTGGGATCTGTTTCATCATCCTGCAATTGTTCCGCGAAGTGTGAGATATGACAATAGTTCTAAGAGAGGGAGCCCCAATACATTGAAATAGTCCCCCTCAATACGCGAGAAAAGGCGGGAGCCTTCTTCTTCGAGTTTATACCCGCCAACGGCATGCTGCATACTCGACCAATTGCGATCAACGTAATCAACCAGATATGCGTCAGAGATATCGCGCATAAACAGGCGGGTTTGACCAACATGACGCCACTGGGGTTTACCCTCGGCGTAAATGACCGCAGCGGATAAGAGGTGATGGGTGTGTCCGCGCAAGCTTTTGAGTTGCTCAATGGCATCCTGCGGCGTTTCTGGCTTGGACAACAGGTCGCGCCCATGCGCCAGAACCTGATCGCAACCGATCACTAGAGCGTCAGGATGTTTGTGAGCGACGCGCAATGCCTTCATTTCAGCAAGGGCATCTGCGATATCTCGGGGTGATGCCGCCTCGGCCAATAATGCCGTTTTCATCGTTTCTTCATCAACGCGGGGAATAATGACATCGAAAGTCAGCCCAGCATTGCGCAAAAGCGTGGCGCGGATCTGGGAACCGGAAGCGAGAATGATTTGTTCGGCCATGGGGATAACCCTTTGGAAAAGTCTTGTGTCAATGCAGGTCAGAGACCGTGGATAAGAACAGTGCTGGTCTCGCCTGTGTATTCTTTCACCCTTATGCGAGGTCTTATGGGATAAAGTCCACGGTGGGAAAGCATAACTCTTGGTTGTGGAGGAATCGGATGGATAGCTGGAGTCAATTGGAGTTAATTAAAATTTCTATCATGTGATAATCTCTTAAACTACTGTTTTATAACAATTTAATTTATGATCTTTGGGGTATATTCGGGTTCAAACCGCTTAACAATCGGGGGATAAGTCTGCGTATAAATAAACTATCCACAGATTAAGGTGACACTACTCACAACATCATCTTTCTTTATATATACTTTATATTAATAGAATGACGGGAAGCGCAGATCATGACCGAAATACTCAGTGGCCTTTATCCTTGGATCAAAGCGTTGCACGTGATGGCAGTGATTTCGTGGATGGCGGGTATGTTTTATCTGCCAAGATTGTTTGTGTATCACGCAGAGCGGGCCAAGGTCGGCTCGGAATTAGACCAGACCTTTCAAATCATGGAAGAAAAGCTGCTGAGAGTAATCATGTTTCCGGCGATGATCGTGACGTGGGTTTGCGGTTTGATTTTGATCGGGTTCGGAGCCTTTGATTTCGGGTCGGCTTGGGCTTGGATCAAGCTTTTGGCAGTGATTTTGATGACCGTGTCGCATGGGTGGCTGAGCGTCAGGCGTAAGGAGTTTGCAGCTGGAGCGAATACGCGGACTGGGCGGACCTTCAGGATCGCGAACGAGGTGCCGACGGTGTTGATGCTGGTCATTGTCATCATGGTCATCGTGCGACCCTTCTGATTGACTTAGCCGGCGCTTGCGCCTAAAGCTGTGGGCGCTACCCGTCCGGGATAGTTGTTTTCCATCTCTGTTACGAAAATGTTTCGGCCTAAAAAGGCGGAAACTGGATTTTTTCATGCATCAAGACCGTTTGAACCTCGCTGACCTCAAAGCACAAAGCCCGAAAGAGCTTTTGACGCTCGCTGAAGAGCTCGAAATCGAAAATGCCTCGACCATGCGGAAAGGCGACATGATGTTCGCGATCCTCAAGGAGCGGGCAGATGAAGAGTGGATCATCGGCGGCGACGGTGTGCTGGAAGTATTGCAGGACGGGTTTGGGTTTCTGCGGTCACCGGAAGCAAACTATTTGCCCGGGCCCGATGATATTTACGTCTCTCCCGATATGATCCGTGCGCATTCGTTGCGGACCGGTGATACGGTTGAAGGGATCATGAAAGAGCCCAATGATAACGAGCGGTACTTTGCTCTGACCGTTGTTGAGGCGATCAATTTCGAAGATCCCGAAAAGGCCAAGCACAAAGTTGCATTTGACAACCTGACACCGCTTTATCCTGATGAGCGGCTGAAAATGGAAGTCGAAGACCCAACGATCAAGGACCGCTCGGCGCGGATTATTGATCTGGTATCCCCGATTGGTAAGGGGCAACGTGCCTTGATTGTGGCGCCGCCGCGGACAGGTAAAACCGTCTTGCTGCAAAACATTGCGAACTCGATCGAAAAGAACCATCCTGAGTGCTATCTCATCGTGCTGCTCATTGATGAACGGCCAGAAGAGGTGACAGACATGCAGCGCTCTGTGAAGGGCGAAGTGGTGTCATCGACGTTTGACGAACCTGCGACGCGGCACGTCGCAGTGTCCGAAATGGTCATCGAAAAGGCAAAGCGTTTGGTCGAGCACAAGCGGGATGTTGTGATCCTGCTTGATTCGATTACGCGTCTTGGGCGTGCATTTAACACGACTGTGCCGTCGTCCGGGAAAGTTCTGACTGGCGGCGTGGATGCAAATGCGCTCCAGCGACCGAAGCGCTTCTTTGGGGCTGCGCGCAACATCGAAGAAGGTGGGTCCCTGACCATTATCGCGACAGCCCTGATCGATACAGGCTCTCGGATGGACGAGGTTATCTTTGAGGAATTCAAAGGGACCGGTAACTGCGAAATCGTCTTGGATCGGAAAGTTGCGGATAAGCGTGTCTTCCCTGCGATGGATGTTCTTAAGTCGGGTACCCGCAAAGAAGAGCTTTTGGTTGATAAGGTTGATCTTGCGAAGACATACGTCCTGCGGCGGATTTTGAACCCGATGGGGACGACCGAATCTATCGAGTTCCTGCTTGGTAAATTGAAGCAAACCAAGACAAACGCGGATTTCTTCGATTCGATGAACACTTAAATAATCGTTATATAACAGTCTGTTAGACCTATGGATACGATCTTTGCCTTGGCGACTGCCCAAGGCCGTGCAGGCGTTGCGGTGATCCGAATTTCGGGGGACAGCTCGTTTGAAGCGGTTGGTGGGCTGATGAAGTCCCTGCCGGACCGGCGGGGGGTCAGGACGCTGTTTGATCAAGACGGCGTGCACCTTGATGAAGCGCTGGTTCTGGTCTTCCGTGATGGTCAAAGCTTTACGGGTGAACCTGTCGTCGAGTTACACCTTCACGGCTCCATTGCAGTCGTTGGTGCGGTGTTGCGGGTGTTGGGAGAAATCCCAAAGCTGCGACCAGCCGAAGCTGGTGAATTCACGCGCAGGGCGCTCGAAAATGGTCGACTGGACCTTACGCAAGTTGAAGGCCTTGCGGATTTGATCGATGCGGAGACCGAGGGTCAACGCAAGCAGGCCCTACGGGTCTTGTCGGGAGCGCTGGGTGATTTGGCTGAGCAGTGGCGGTCGAAATTATTGCGCGCTGCAGCACTGATCGAGGCGACAATCGATTTTGCTGACGAAGAGGTGCCGGTGGATGTGTCGCCCGAAGTATTGGCGCTTTTGTCCGAAGTGAAGATCGATCTTGCGCGCGAGTCCCGCGGTGTTCAATTTGCAGAGCGGCTACGTCAGGGTTTTGAGGTTGCGATAGTTGGGGCACCTAACGCGGGGAAATCGACACTCCTCAACAGGTTGGCTGGGCGCGATGCTGCTATTACATCAGAGATCGCAGGCACGACGCGTGACGTTATTGAAGTAAAAATGGACCTGCAGGGGCTGCCGGTGACGATTCTCGATACAGCGGGCCTGCGCGAAACGGATGATGTTGTAGAAGAGATTGGCGTGAAGCGCGCCATGGAGCGAGCTGCCGGAGCGGATATTCGGGTCTATCTACTTATGCCTGGCGATAGTGTTGAGATACCTCTCAATGAAGATGATTTGGTGCTGCGCGCAAAATCCGATGTTTATGACGGTGCGGGACAAGGTATCTCGGGCAAAACGGGGGATGGCATTGATGTGCTGGTTGCCCATCTGACGATGGTTTTGTCGAATCGGGTCGCGGCTGTTGGTGTGGCAATGCGAGAGCGGCATAAGCTTGCGATGCTAAAGTCGCTTGGGTTTCTAAATCTTGCGCAGGATGCTATGGAATCAGGAGAATTCATGGTGGATCTGGTCGCAGAGGATGTGCGATC
>Ga0213861_10002401_pt1 | contig 16060 bp, 22 predicted proteins | sample PICome_4_FD_160110 | JGI IMG/M metagenome (GOLD analysis project Ga0213861, IMG submission 160110) | Coastal seawater microbial communities near Pivers Island, North Carolina, United States - PICO131 | ecosystem: Environmental > Aquatic > Marine > Coastal | place: USA: North Carolina... | reverse complement strand
GTGCTTGAAAGATTATGAGATGGTAGGAACTAAAACTAAAGGAGGTAAACAAGTGCCGAACTGTGTACCCAAAGAATCAGCAGTAATTGATGAAAAGTCTGTGTCAGTTGCACAACAAAAGATCATGGGTATGGCACTAGCATACAAGCGCGGCGAAATGCCTGATGCGTCCGATGAAGTTAAAAAGATCGCTAAATCTATGACCACTAAAGAACTTGAAGATTTTGCAAAAACTAAACATAAGGGACTACCAATGAGCAAAGAAACTAATATGCCTTCGGAATCAACAGCAGAATACGGTAAGTCTCAGGCAGCAATTGCTCGTAAGAAGCAACAGGCAGCAATGAAACCTGGTGAGATGGACAAGTTAAAGCGTCTCAAAGATATGATGAAGAATGCTAACAAAAAAGAATCGGCTGATCTTGACGAAGAAAAGGAACTTGGTGTCGGTGATCGTATGAAACTGAAGAACAAAGGCACTGGTGCAGGTTCGAATCAGAAGATCGTCAAGATCGACATGATCAAGGGCAAAAAGAGATACGAACTTGCAAACGGACAATATGTTTATAATGGTGTTGTTGAAGCAGTTAGCAAATATACTTCTTTCTCAACACAAAATAAAAATCGTAAACCCAGTCTTGGTCAATCCAAATTATCTAGCGCAGAATACCAAAAGGTGAAGAAGCTAAAAGGTTTTAATGCTGATGATTGGGAATGGAATGGCGATCTTTATATAAGAGTCGCAGAAGATGTTGAAGAATCTGTTGATGAGAAGACGGCGAAGGATTGGAGTGCCGAACATGCACGAGCAACTGAACGTGCATACAAGAAGGCGAACAAGAAGAAGGACGCTGCAAAGGCGAAAAGCGCGTCGATGAAGAAAGAATCTGTTGAACTTGATGAGGCAGTTCCCGGTGACGGTAAATTCCAGAAGCAGTGGCGACAAGGTGCTAAAGAAGTTAAGAAAGGTAATATTACACTTGTTCGTGGTGCGCGTGGTGCTCATAAGGTCATGAAAGGCGGAAAACAAATTGATGATTTCTCTTTTGATAGCGAATCTGATGATTTTGAGATCGGTCGACCCGGCGCGATGGGTAAGAAGAGATACGCGGACTCCATTGATGACATCTTCAAAATGTTTGAGTCGACTGGCGCAAAATCGTTATTCAGTTTACTTGAAGAATTAAAGGAAGGTAAGAAACCAGTATCGCAGATGACTCCTGCTGAGAAAGAAGCGGATGCTAAGAAACGTAAAGAGTATAAAGCATATCAGAAGTCTAAGCGCAACGAAGAACTCGAAGAAGCAACTGCGGAGTTGTACTTCGACACTTACACTGCGGCAGTGCAACACGCCAAGGCACAAGTAGAGAAGAAAGGTTTTGAAGTTGTTGAAGATGATTGGTTTAAAAAAGTAAGTGTTGGTCAAGGTAAACCAAAGGAAGGTAAAACTACAAGCCATCTATTGAAACTCACTAAAGATGGTAAACCAGTACGTAAAGGTCTTGCTATCCAAGTTTATAATCGTGGTGCTGGTAAAAAGCCATACGAACTTAACTTTTACGTAAGTTAATCGTGAAAAGTTTTCGTAGTTATATAAGCGAAGATTGTGATTGTGAAGAACTAGAGATCACGGAGTCCGAATATCAGGGTCGTAAGGTAAAACTTAATGACCCATTTCGCCTTCCTGCAGGTTCTAAGAAGAAGTTTGGTGTATATGTAAAGAATAACTCAGATAATGTTGTAAAGGTGACCTTTGGCGATCCTAACATGGAAATAAAACGAGACGATCCTGAGCGCCTAAAGAGTTTTCGTGCTAGACATGATTGTGATAATAAGAAAGATAAGACGACACCAGGATACTGGTCTTGCTATCAATGGCGCAAAGGCGCTAAAGTCGACAACTAAATATACATGGGAAACTGAGTAATGGCAGGTACAACTAATACTGATCGTTTGAATAGGATTGAAGATAAAATTGATAAAATGGCAGATGCTATTATTCAGCTTGCAAGGGTACAAGTAAAGGTGGCAGATTTAGAAACACGCCGCGAAGAGCAGCACGACCGTCTAAATGCCCAGTCGTCTAAATTAGACGATATTGAAAAGACTTTAACTATAGTAGCAGAAAAGGTTACTATTATGCAAAAAATTGGTTGGATAGCGATTGTAGCAATTGCTATTCTTGCTGGTGTTATTACGGGTTATGATGTAACCCCTTTAATTTAATTTCGGAGAAACAAAATGAATTCCCAATACATTAAAAATATCACCCGCTTATGGCAAGAAGTTGCTGAGGGTCAGAAGAAGAAATTGGATCCAGTCGGTAAAGCAGATGCAGATATCGACAACGATGGTGACGTAGATAAGTCTGACGAGTATCTTCACAATCGTCGCAAAGCAATCAAAAAGAATATGAAAGAAGCAGATGATAAGATGAAACCTTGTCCTAAGTGCGAAGGTTCTATAGATAATCATGATGCTGAGTGTCCAGATGGTGAAAACGACATGGACGAGTCTGATGATGTAAGTACTAAGTCTGTCGATAAAGTATTGACACATGACTGTGCGAAGCACGTTACTTCTGAAGCACATGGTTTCGGCGAGTGTATCTCTGGTCAACATACTCTAGTTGAGAACGAAGATGGATCTGCTACTGTCACTCACTACGATGTAATGTTTGAGCATGGTGTTGAATTCAATGTTCCTGTCGAAGATTTAGAAATTCTTGTATCTGAGAGTCACAAGCATACTGCTAAGAAGAAAGTATCTGAAGCCGCAGTACAAGCAAAGCAAGTTGCTGGTGGTGGCGAGAAGTACGACTCTAAAGAGTCTGGCAAAGCAAAAGAGTTTGCCAAACTGCACGATATTGATAGTCCAGAAGTGCCAAAAGGCGGAGATGATTCTTTAGGGCACGAAGATGCAACTAAAGCAGGTCGTATCACTAAGAAAGCTCCTGCTCGTGGTGGCGAAAGTAAGATAGGCGATACTGCTATTGTTAAACCCGTAAAGGGCGCAGTACTAAAGACAACTGGGAGAGAATAATGATTACTGGACCTAAGAATGCACACCCAACTTTGCAAGGTTGGGTTTCACCTAAAGGCGAACTTCTCAAGTCGCAGAAAATAAGTCAGATTCAGATTGATGAATGGAATGGCGCTGGTGTTGTTTCATCTATTCCTGCCATGCTAACTGAAGCACCTGTCGGTAATAGATCTTTAGATGATATGAGTAAATCTGAACTTCTTGCTATGGGACAACAGTATGATATTGCACTGAGCAAATATTCATCAACAAATACCATAAAAACTCAATTACGAGAAGTTGTCAGTGATGACGATCTCGTAACATTCTTGTTGGATTAAAAATGACTCAAGAAACATTTACTGCGGATAGTGATGGATTTTTAGCAGGCGCTGATATAGATGGCGACGGGCATATCAGCGAACAAGAACTAAAGATGCATCTTGAATTTAAACGTAAAAAACTTGAAGATGAAGATCAGCAGAGAGATGCTATTCGTAAGATGGCATGGTTCTCACTGATTGGATTGTTGATCTATCCAGTCGGTATAGGTATCACGTCTGGAATGGGTTTAGACACTGCTGCAGGTTTGATCGCTGATATTGCACCAACATACTTTGCATCAATTGCAGTCTTGGTATCAGCATTCTTTGCTGCGGATACATTCAAGAAGACATAATTTGTATATAGATACTGTATCAATTAGATTAACTGGTACAATATGAAATTATTTGAAACATTAGATGAGACAACGTTTCTTATATTTGCGGCAAAGCATTTCTACAATCCCACATGTATTGATGCTGATGAATTTCATGAAGATATAAAGAGATTCAAGTATATTAAACGTTTGATTAATAGGCACGTTAATGGTGGTAAACTATCCGTGCATCTTATATTAAATCATTTAATTGTTATCTTCAATGTATTCGGCAATAATGCTGGATTGAAGATGCTCGAATATAAAATTGAGCCTAAAGATTGGTCAGTAATTAAACCATTTCTAGTCTATCTTAGAATAGTCGAAAACGAGAAATACACTGGTATTCCAATGGATCAAATGGTAGTTGAAGAACTGAGGAAAATATAGTGAGTTTATCATCGAGAGCGGGCGATCTACTCTATACGTTTCGTTTCATAAAATTGCTTACAACACCGTTTAATGAGTCTGATGCTTTCAAATTGGGTCTCGTCGATAAAGACGGTAAAAGAATTAAAGACGCGCCTTTAAATAGTAGTGATAAAAAAGCAGCATACACTCCTTTCGTCCGTCTTGCATTCAATATTAAAAAACTTATTGGACAACTTCCTGGCGGCAAAACAACGCTAGGTTCTTATGCTGCTGCGTTATATCTTATCAAAGAGAAATATCATCTTAGTGATAAAAACTTAAAGAAGATCTGCGAAGAGTGTGGAATAGATGTTTTAGACTTGCTTGCAGAAGACACCTCTTGGTACCTGCTAGAAAATAATTTACTGACACCTGGCATCTATCGAGTCAAGTCAGATAAAGTTCTTGCCACAACACTAGAAGAAATGGTTCGTGCGAAGGATCAAATTCGTATTCTCGACAATTCTTATCCGATAGGCGAAGTGTTTGGACTTAATGTATACGAAGCAATACATCTCAATACGAATCAACCTATACGTATTACGTTAGGAGAAATTTACAAGTGAAAACTTTCAAAGACTTTATTTCTGAAGAAATGACTACAACTGGTCCTGGCATTGCCGGTACAAGTCCAGGCGATACTGCTGATTGGATTTATGGCAAGAAAAAGAAGCGTAGACCGTTAAGTCGCAGATATATCGAGATAAACGGAAAGTTTAAAAAGCAAGTTCGATAAAGCCAATACTGTTTGACATCCCACCTGATTTAGTGTATCATTACACTCTATATAATACTCTGCACCATAAAATAAATGAAGAGAGCCTAAATGCCCGTAAAAATTGATAATAGTCGGAACGAACTACTTGCAGATTATGCAGTTGGTATGCTTAAAGACTTCTATATGAACGATGATGAGAATACTCCGCAAGATGCTTATAAACGTGCTGCAACAGCATGGTCGACCTTTGATGGTAAATTGGATGAAGCACTTGCACAACGACTTTATGACTATGTGTCTAATAAGTGGTTCATGTTTGCGTCGCCAGTCCTCTCTAATGCTCCTAGTCCTAAGAATAAAGGCAAAGGCATGCCCATCTCTTGTTTTCTGACTTATGTTCCAGATACATTAGAAGGTCTGATAGCGCATACTAGCGAGTTGCGTTGGTTGTCCGTCTATGGCGGCGGAGTAGGTGGGCACTGGAGCGATGTTCGTACTGTATCTGATGTAGCACCAGGTCCTATGCCATTCCTACACACTGTAGATGCTGATATGATTGCGTATCGTCAGGGCAAGACTCGTAAGGGTTCTTATGCTGCTTATATGAACATATCACATCCTGACATCATAGAGTTTCTGAATATGCGTGTTCCTACGGGTGATGTTCAACGAAAGGCATTGAACTTACATAATGCGATTAATATTACCGACGATTTCATGGAAGCAGTCAAGTCAAATCTTGAGTTTGCTCTACGTGATCCTAAAGACAATACGGTCAAAGAAATGATCAGTGCTCGTAAGTTGTGGGAGCGTATTATCGAGACTCGTTTTCGAACGGGAGAACCCTATCTCAATTTCATTGATACTGCGAATGCTGCATTACCGCAACCGTTAAAAGACTTAGGATTGAAGATCAATGGTTCTAACCTATGTAACGAGATCCATCTTCCAACCAATGCAGATCGTACTGCGGTTTGTTGTTTGTCATCGTTAAATTTAGAATACTATGATGAATGGAAAGATACTACAATTGTTGCTGATCTTGTTCGTATGCTCGATAATGTCTTGCAGTACTTCATTGATAACGCACCAGATACAATTCCACGTGCAGTATACAGCGCCAGTAGAGAAAGATCTATCGGACTTGGATCTATGGGATTTCATAGTCTTTTGCAACGACATAATGTTGCCTGGGAGTCAGAGACAGCACGCCAGATTAATCATGCTGTGTTTCAACACATCAATACTCAAGCAGTCTCAGAAACTAAAAAATTGGCAGAAGAACGTGGTGAATATCCAGATGGTATTGGAAGTGGAAGACGCAACAGTCATCTACTAGCCATTGCGCCCAATGCTTCGTCAGGAGTAATTCTTTCAACGTCTCCGTCGATTGAACCTAATAAAGCAAATGCTTATACACATCGTACTCGTGCAGGATCATTTCTAGTCAAGAATAAATATCTTGATGAGTTGTTGACTAAAAGAAACGAGAACAACGATTCTATTTGGCAGTCAATCATTACTCGTAAAGGCTCTGTTCAACACCTACCATTCTTAACTGAAGGCGAAAAAGCAGTATTCTGTACCGCCGATGAACTGGATCAGAACTGGGTGGTAACTCATGCTGCGGAGAGACAGCAGTTTATCTGCCAAGGTCAATCAGTTAATCTATTCTTTCCTTCCGGCACTCCCAAGTCATATGTTAATCAAGTACATATTAAGGCATGGCAAGAGGGTCTAAAAGGTCTGTACTACCTACGCACAGAAGCAAAGCAACGCGCAGAAAATGTTTCTGAGAAAGTAGAGCGTGTAGCACTTGAAGGTGATAGGCGTAATGTGATCTACTCTAAGAAAGATTGTCCGTTCTGTTCGATGGCTATGGAAGAGATGAAGCTACGTGGTATTCCTTTTGACGTGATCGATCTTGCTGAAGTGGGTAAGACTGCTGCTGAAGTTACTGGTCGAAAAGATGTGAAGTCTGTCCCGCAAATTTATCTTTCTGGAGAATACATTGGCGGATATACAGAACTCATGCAACATTTAGAAAGACCTATCGAAAACGATGGCGACGATGAGTGTCTAGCCTGCTCAGGATAATGGTCAGATAGTGTAATATATAATAATTATTGTAGAAGAATCATAAGGATAAATAATGTCACTGTTGAGTTTTAGTAAAGCGTATCGCCCATTTCTATATCCATGGGCAGTTGAATTAACAAAAAAGCACGAAGAAATACATTGGATTGAAGACGAAGTAGAGTTGTCCGAAGATGTGCAGGACTGGAGAACTAAGTTAAACGAATCAGAAAAGGAGTTTATCACTCATATTCTTCGTTTGTTCACACAGTCAGATGTGCAGGTTGGTGAGAACTATCATGAGATGATGATTCCTAAGTTTAAGAATAATGAGATAAGAAACATGCTTTCTTCATTTGCGACGCGGGAGGGAGTACACCAGCGCGCCTATGCGCTTTTAAACGATACTTTAGGTCTACCTGACGAAGACTTTCATAAATTTCTTGATTATAAAGAAATGAGTTCTAAGCTCGACTTCATGAAAGAAGGAAACATCAATACGCATACAGGTCTTGCATTAGTGCTTGCACAGTCTGTGTTCAACGAAGGTATGTCGTTATTTGCATCGTTCGTTATGCTGTTGAACTTCCAGCGCTTCGGTAAGATGAAGGGTATGGGAACTGTTGTTGAGTGGTCTATTCGTGACGAAACTATGCACGTACAGGGCAATGCTAAGTTGTTCCGTGAGTTCTGTGAAGAGCATCCTCGAGTAGTTAATGATGAGTTGAAATCAAAGATCTATGAGATGGCAAAGAACGCTGTTAAGTTAGAAGATAAGTTTATCAAGTTAGCATTCAAAGGTAATGAAATTCAAGGTCTTACTGAGGAAGAGGTGAAGGATTATATCCGTCACATTGCAGATCGACGTTTGCTACAGCTTGGCATGAAGACTATGTTTAAAGCAAAAGATAATCCTCTACCATGGTTAGACTGGGTTCTGAATGGAGCATCACACGACAACTTCTTTGAAAAGCGAGTTACAGAATATTCTGTTAATGGAATGGAAGGTGACTGGGAATGGGACGTAGATCCCAAAGCATACGGTAAAGGAAGTGTTGTATGAGGTTTGAGCGAATTGAATACTTAACCAATTGTCCAGTTTGCGACAGCGAGTGTATAGTGGAATGCATTACTGTTGATGAAGCACCAGTATACTGTGCAATGTGTGGAACTGAAGCAGTTATTTTCGAAATGTCTTCTGATGAATAGTACTATATAATGTAGTATATATCATTTGGAGATGTCAGTTTGACCTGGAGCACAGAAGACGGCGTGCCATTCGAACCCGACGAAGAGTTCTTAAAAGACCTCGTCGGGTTTGTCTATTGTATTACAGAATTAGACACTGGTAAGAAGTACATCGGTAAAAAGTTATTCTGGAAACCTAAAACACTTCCTGTCACCAAAACTCGTAAGCGTAAAATAAAGACTAGAGTTCCATCTGATTGGATGAAATACTATGGTTCTTCTGTGGCGCTTAAAGAAAATGTTTCAATTAAAGGTCATGAAGCATATCATCGTGTTATTCTGAAGTTATGTAAAACAAAAGGTGAGTGCTCATATTACGAAGCAAAGTTGCAGTTCGAATATGATGTTCTTTTGTCAGATATATACTATAACGAGTTTATTGGTTGCAAAATTCACGCAAAACATTTACCAGATAATAAATCAAAATAATCGTAAAGTCAAAGATTTGTCAATACTAAATACATTTATAAAATCAGTTTAATGAATTCAGGCAATGGTAATTTATGAAGAAGTTTTCTCAGTTTATAAGCGAGCACGAAGAGTTTAGTATCCAAGACATCTTAAACGAAGGTGTTAACGATCCTGCTATTTTTAAAGCGGTGTTTCTCGCTGGAGGTCCAGGCAGTGGCAAGTCTTTTATTGCTGGCAAAACTGCACTTGCGCCACTGGGATATCGTGTCGTCAACTCCGATGATGCATTCGAGCAAGCGATGAAGAAAGCAGGATTGGAAATGTCTCCTGACAATATTTTCTCTGTGCAAGGGCAAGAGATTCGTGGCAAAGCAGTTAATTTAACTGGTAGTAAGCAGGCTCTTTATCTCAAAGGTCGTCTAGGTATTGTTATCGACGGTACTGGTAAAAACGTAGAAAAACTCAAAAAGCAGAAAAAGAAACTTGAAGAACTGGGCTATGAAACCGCCATGATCTTTGTCAATACCAATCTAGAAACAGCAATTGCTCGTGACGCAGCGCGCCAGCGTACTGTAGGCAAAGATGCTGTGACTGCTATGTGGAGTGCGGTGCAAGACAATATAGGTCGTTTTCAGACTATGTTCGGCAAGAATAATTTCTACGTTGTTGATAACTCCGAAGGTAAAGATTTCAACAAAGAAACTAGAAATGCTTATGTTGGAATTTCTAAGTGGACAAAGCAACCGCCTAAATCTAAATTGGCAAAGAAGTGGATTGAGCAAGAGACTAAAAATAAGACCAGATAACACTTGACAACTATATAAACAGTGTGTATAATGAGCTTTAAGTACTTATAATAAATGATTGAGATTGATTAATGGCATATCCTACTGAAAGACGATTAGAAGTATTTGAGATATTAAATAAGATTGTAGATGCTAAAGATGATAAAGGGCGTGTTGCAATTCTTAAACAATATTCAGACGTAATGTATTTACGAGATGTTTTACAAGGCATATTTGATCCTGCTATTCAGTGGAATATACCTGAAGGCACCCCACCCTATACTCCAAATGAAGAAAGCTCTACTCCTTCTTCTCTAGCACGACACCATCGAAAGTTTAAGTATTTTGTTAAAGGTCTGCGCGATAGCGAAAGACTTAACAAGATTAAGCGTGAGCGTATGTTTATTGAGATACTAGAAGCAGTTCATCATCAAGATGCAGCTATATTAGTATCTATGATAAGCAAAACCAGTCCCGCTGATGTACTGACAGTGAAAATAGTCAAGGAGGCAATGCCAGACTTAATTCGTGATTAATTTTATGAAATAATCCAAAAACTAACCCTTAAGGAGTGCCTATGATAGAAAGTAATCAAATAGAACGACTAAGACGTGATTCACGAGAACTTGGACATTATATTCATAGATTAAATAAAAAAGGGAGAAACGATACTGCGTTTAAAATTGCTAAGAGACAAACATTTCTCAATATGGCAATTGATCAAATCGAGACTCAAGCACAATTAAGGAGGTGATCCATATCTAGGGTGGAGACTCAGGGACGAGTCACATTCTCTATTATAGATAAATGTAAACTATGAGAAACAATACATGCCATTGTACAATATAAGAAACAAAAAGACTGATATTATAGAAGAAGTGTTTCTGCCTTATTCCTCTTTAGAAGCACTAATTGCAGAAGGAGATTATGAGCAGGTGCATCTAAGAGCGCCGGGTCTCGTCACGCACACTGGTAATATAATAAATAAAACTTCTGGTGATTGGAAAGACTACTTGAAGAAAGTAAAGAAAGCCTCTGGCAGACATGTTGAGAACACTGTAAAAATATGAAAGATTACAATACGAAAGTCGCTAATGTAAGAGCCGTGAAACCTGTTAAGAAATTGCGTATAGACGATCTTGTTACTGTAACTCCTATCACTCAACATCAAAGAGATGCGTCTGATGCTTTTAAATCAGGTGATCATCTTGCACTGGTTGGATCATCAGGAACAGGTAAGACATTTCTGGCATTGTATTTTGCTCTTGAGCAAGTAATGGATAAAGGTACTCAATACGATCAAGTAAAGATTATTCGATCGGTTGTTCCTACCAGAGATGTAGGATTTCTGCCAGGAACACTCGAAGAGAAACTAGATGCCTTCACAGGACCCTACCGCTCTGCTTGTTCTGTGTTGTTTGAAGACCACAAAGCATGGGAAAATCTCATTGAAAACGGAATTATTTCGTTTGATTCAACATCGTTTATACGTGGGATGACATACGACAATAGCATTATTATTGTTGATGAATGTCAAAACTGTTCATTTCATGAATTAGACTCGATTATTACACGAGTAGGAGAAGGCACGAGAATCATGTTCTGTGGCGATTATCTCCAATCAGATTTCAAAAACGCTAAAGAAAAAGACGGCATCAACAAGTTTCTAAGTATACTTGATCAGATGAACCGCTTCACAACAGTCACTTTCACATGGGAAGATATTGTACGATCTGACTTTGTAAGGGACTATATAATGACTAAAGAACATATGGAAATAAGATAATGAATAAAGAAAGTGTATTTGAACAACTAAAGATTGACGAGGGTGTTGTCTATGAAATCTACAAAGACCATCTTGGATATTCAACGTTCGGTGTCGGACACTTGGTACTTGAAAGTGATCCAGAGCATGGACAAGACGTGGGAACACCAGTTTTGCCAGAGCGTGTCAAAGAGTGTTTCGAAAAGGATCTCGAAACAGCAGTTTCAGAATGTGTTGTACTATACGGCGAGTCATGGAAAGGTTTCCCTGGAGAAGTTCAAGAAGTGTTGGTCAACATGCTCTTCAATCTTGGACGTCCACGTTTGAGTAAGTTTAACAACTTCAACAAGAAACTACGTGAAGGCGACTATGTAGGCGCAGCACCAGAAGGTCGCGATAGCGCTTGGTATCGTCAAGTCGGCAATCGTGCGGAACGTCTGATGAAGCGATTGGAAAACTTGGCATAACGGCGTGTTTTAAAGCATACATGGATTAAGGTCATTAAAATTGTGGCAAAGTACAGCAGATTCGACCCGCGCAACAAAAAAAAGAATTTTGGTAAAGGAAAGGATAAAGTGTCTAATCCACAAGACTCTATTAAATTTTTCATCTCGAATGAAAAGAGAAGCCAAAATTTTAATCTCAACAATAAGTAATGGCATTACAAGAGTACATCGAACCATGGAAAAATCATCCCTTCTTATTTACTGATAGTGGTACAGTACATTGGAAGGGAACTCCTGGTGTCGGCGATATACTCTTCGGTCTAAATGCTGTTCATATGCTTACGCATCTTGCAAGAAAGGATCGTGACATACCTTTTACCACAATGAACGTGCATTGGATTCATGGACCTGATCATCTTCATCATTTTGAAGATCCTGAAACGATTGTAGAACGCACCGATTATTTACACTCTTTCTATCATGATTGTGCGGCAGTAAAAGTCAATCATATCTTTAACTCGACTGATGAAGAACTAGTTCGGCTAAGACACAAGGGATTTCAACGCAAGTCTGGAGCAAGAGATGTTCTTGACGGTATTCCTTCGTGGACGTTCAGAAGAGATGTCTGGTTCGACTCCAAAGATAGTAAGAAAGTTGTGTTCTGGCGCCCTAAGTTCAACGCCGAAATTCCTTATGGTTGGAAACGTATATTCTATCCAGAAGACTGGGACAGAATACTAGAAATACTTACTAACAAAGGATATGAGCTGGTAGAATTGACTTATAGAACTCCTGTGCGCGAAGCATTCTATCATATCAACACCTCGAGATTCTGTATATTCTATGATGGTATGTGGCAGTACATTGCAAAGAATCTCTGCAAACCAGTGATAGCATTAGGTGATAATAACATTATCAATATGCACAATCCTCAAGGTGTGAATTTTAAGAAGCCTGATATCGACAAGCGCGGTGAATCTATTTTTACTTATCTAGATAAACTTCCTAACACACAAAAACATCTAGATCGACGCGCAGATACGTATAGAAGATTTATTCTAAATGAGTTGCAAGTTCCCGACTTATAGTGTATACTATATATTATTCTATAGTTAATGAAAGCGAATACCTATGAAAATTGATAGAGCAGTAATTGAAATTGAAGGAGGCTGCAACTTCTCTTGCACGATGTGTCCTCAAGATAAAAGAAATGAGCAGGGTGGGCGTCACAAAGACTTTCTTCGCAAGATGAATCTATTAGAGTTTGAAGATTATGTGCGTGATTGCGCACAGCATGGGTTACGTGTAGTTAATCTTGATGGTTCTGGCGAAGCAACACTAGTCAAGAATCTTCCTGAATATATTAAGATTGTCAAAAAAGTTGGCGCGGAGTGTGTCATCTTCTCTAATGGTTTCAGAATGCACGGTCAGTTTATGCGCGATTGTGTAGATGCTGGGCTCGACTTCTTTAGATTCTCCTTTATCGGTTCTAATCCAGAAAAGTATCAACAATGGATGCATAATACTCGAGGATCAAACTATGAGTTTATTAAGAAGAACATTCGCGAAATGCGAGACTATGTTAAGTCCTCTGGTTCTACATGCACCGTCGCTACATATCACCTTATTACTGACAACGAAAATTATGAAGTAGAACTTGCTGAATATAAAGCGATCGTTGAAGAGTTGGATGTTAAGACTGAAATCTGGAAGATGCACAACTGGTCTGGTGTATATGGACTGACAAACAATGCACGAAAAGGTGAAGTTAAGACTTGCGGTCGACCCTTCTCACCTGATGTGGTAATTCGAGCGGGCGGTTTAGACGGTAAAGTCGGTGCAGTTGCACCTTGTTGTCAAGTGTTAGGTCGCGATGAAGAAGCAGTTCTTGGTCACTGCTCTGAGAATACTATCGAAGAGATTTGGAATGGTCCTGCCTACACACAACTTAGAGAAGATCACACCGCAGGAAACTATCCTGATTTTTGTAAGTCGTGTGACTTTTTACTTGACGATCCTGAAGTTCTAGTGTACAGTAATCATGAGCGTGATCTACATAAGATGTATGGTACTGAGTTTAGTCTGGACGAATATCGATGAGACCTGAGGTACATATGATCGCGATTGCTGATAATCCAATCTCTATGCATTATCGCGACATATGTGCTCCATCTTGGATAGATCATGGTTATACAGTACGACACTTCGAAGCACTAACCCCCAAAGATATCGTTGATGCGGATACTCTAAATATAACCAGAAAGACTCGCAGACGTGGAAAGGCTGTTGAGTTTACTGAAACCGAAAGAGCGGTTTGGTACAGTCATTACCACTCTTGGATGCTATGCAGACAACTCAATACTCCCATCATTGTTGCTGAACATGATATTATGTTATTAGATTATCTAGACGAAGATGTTTTCAATCATAATATTGTATGTTTGTCGCACGTGACTAGACCTAACGGAAAAACTGCTAAATTGGCAGGCGGTGCGTATTATATAACTCCTCGAGGTGCTAGAATACTTTGTAGTATAAAAAATAATTCAAAGACGATCGAATATAACTCGGATGCTTGGATTCATCGTAATTGTGATGATTATGGAAAATGGTTTATGTTTTCTACCACGCAAATACAAGATCCTAAAATAGGCGTGACAGTGGTTCATAATAAATGAAAAGATTGATATATCAAGTAAGCATAGGTAAACCATCTAAGTTATATGATACTTGTGTTGATAGTGTTTCTCGATATTGTGAAAAAAATAATATCGACCATATTGTGCAGACAACACCTAAACTTAGAATCAAGCCTGACATCTTCTCTACGAATCGAAGTCCCGAATCATACGGTAAGTATGGCGGATTTCTTCCTATCTACGAGAAAGAAAATGCATTTGATCTTCTTGATAAATATGATCAGATAGCAATTGTAGATGCTGACATCTTTATCAAAGACGATGCACCAAATGTCTTTGATGATTTCGGAACAGATCATGCATATGGTGCCTGTGTAGAAAGAGATATGCCTAATAGTCTTGAGTATCAGCATAAGATTGTGAACTACTCTCATATGCAGTATTCTACTCTACACACAAAGGGTGTCGACTTTAATCCCAATCGTCTTGGGTATGAGTTTGCTAATATGGGTCTCATCTTACTAAACTGTGAGTTATTCAAACCATATCTGAAGGGACAGACTGCTACGCAGTTTTTAAATCGTGTAGAGTTTAAAGATTTTGTTGATGGAAAGGGTGCATGGAAGTGGAGCACAGATCAGACACTACTGAACTGGTTTATTAAAAAGTATAAAGTATCATTTAAATCTCTTGACTGGAGATGGAATGGTCTGTACACTGCTAATACCAAAATAGCCGAATGTTATTTTGTACACTTCTTTTTAAAGGACAAACTACCAAACGGCGGTGAGAATGTTCAAGAATTAATGAGACATATATGAAATCATACGAAGACAAGACACAGAAGTATAGCACATGGGGGGATAAACTTCTTCAACATGCGGATCTTCTGGCGTCCATACAGATAGAAGATAAGTTTAAGCCAGTCACAGTTCAACTGTCTCTATGTGAGATGTGTGATAGTGATTGTCCGTTCTGCTCTATTGCAGCACGACCTCTGAAGAGTTACATTCCATGGGAACAAGTAAAGCAACTTCTTCTTGACTTTAAAGATTTGGGCGCTAAGAGTATTGAGATCACCGGTGGTGGTAATCCAATGTTGTATCGCGATAAAGAGACTAAGAAGAATATTAACGATGTAATTAAGTTTGCACATGAATGTGGATTTGATATTGGTATTATCACTAACACAGAGAAACTTGAACGTCATCTGAATCCAGAAGTGTATCCATACATTAACTGGATTCGTATCTCTTTGATTAAGTTAGATGAACGCATTGCACCAGAGCAGTATGATTTCGGATCATTTCCTCACAGCAAGTTGGGATTCAGTTATATCATCTATGATAGCACAGGTGATGGTCCTGATGAGTTGTCTCGCACGAACAAACCTTATCAAGGCACTACAGTAGAAAGCATTGAACGCATTGCTAAACTGATTGAGTTAAATCCTAATGTTAAATTCTGTCGTATTGCAGGTAACTGTTTATTGTCAGGACACAACACAGAGATACGTGGCAGATTTGGTGCCATCATTGATGCACTTGACAAGCACGACAAGTTCTTTATCAAAGAGATATGGGATCAAGATAAACCATTCTCTGACGGATGTTACGTGGGACTAGTTCGTCCATACATTGCACCACATCCTGAAGGTGGTTCGTATCAAGTCTATATCTGCACAAGCCATGTGCTAGAGAATCGAATATATGATTTGGACTATTCTCTTGGTGATATTAAAGACATCAAAGCGATATGGAACACCGCAAATCTAAACTATGCAAAGACAGGCAACCCGTATGAAGTACGTGGCAACTGCGGCAGTGACTGGGACAAGTCA
>Ga0213861_10002395_pt1 | contig 16080 bp, 18 predicted proteins | sample PICome_4_FD_160110 | JGI IMG/M metagenome (GOLD analysis project Ga0213861, IMG submission 160110) | Coastal seawater microbial communities near Pivers Island, North Carolina, United States - PICO131 | ecosystem: Environmental > Aquatic > Marine > Coastal | place: USA: North Carolina... | reverse complement strand
TTACTGGGCTGTGTTTTGAAATGGAGCAATTGGTTGCTAGAATGGGTATGCAGAATGCCAAATTTAAAATTGAACTTATAGAAAGTGAAAAATTGTTGCACAATGGAAAAGAACGATTAGAGTTTCTATTTTCTGCCAACTTAGGATCCGAATACAATCCCTTAAAGAAAGTTGCTTCAGGAGGCGAAATGTCAAGAATTATGCTTTCTATAAAGACAATTTTGTCTCGCTTTAAAAAGCTACCTACGATCGTATTTGATGAAATTGACACCGGTGTTTCGGGTCAAGTTTCAAATGAAATAGGGAACATCATGTCTGACATGGCAAAATACATGCAGGTCTTTACTATTACTCATCTACCACAAGTAGCAGCCAAAGGTAAACAGCATTTTAGAGTTTATAAAGAAGTAAACGGACAAGATACGCTAACAAAACTAAAAGAACTAAATCCTCAAGAAAGGGTAGAGGAATTGGCACAAATGTTGGCCGGAGAGGGAATGACTAAAACCGCTTTGGAGCACGCCAAGCAATTACTCAATTAACTGTATATTTGTCAAACTAATCATAAAAAAATTAAGCATGTCCCATAGGATATTAGAAGGAAAAAGAGGTGTTATTTTCGGAGCACTAGACGACCAGTCAATTGCCTGGAAAACGGCCAAAGCAGTAGCTGATGCAGGCGGAAAATTCGTTTTAACTAACGCCCCTGTTGCGATGCGAATGGGAACGATTAATAATTTGGCTGAAGAAACGGGCTCAATTGTCATTCCTGCCGACGCAACCAACATGGAAGATTTAGAAAACCTCGTGGACAAAGCCGTAGAAAATTTGGGTGGCAAATTAGATTTTGTTTTGCACTCTATAGGAATGTCTATAAATGTCAGAAAAGGCAAACACTATACGGATTTAAACCATGATTGGATGGCAAAAGGATGGGATGTTTCTGCAGTTTCTTTTCATAAATTAATGCAGACTTTGTATAAAAAAGATGCCATGAATGCATGGGGAAGTATTGTGGGACTCTCTTACATTGCTGCTCAGCGAACTTTTCCAAACTACAATGACATGGCTGATAACAAAGCTTACTTGGAGTCTATAGCAAGAAGCTTCGGATATTTTTTTGGAAAAGAAAAGAAAGTTAGAGTGAACACCATTTCTCAGTCTCCTACCTTAACTACAGCTGGCAAAGGAGTAAAAGGACTGGATGGTTTTCTCCACTATGCAGAAAAAACCGCTCCTTTAGGAAATGCAACTGCTGAGGACTGTGCAAATTATACGGTGATGATGTTTTCCGATTACACGAAAAAGGTCACACTACAAAATTTATTCCATGATGGAGGTTTTTCTAATGTAGGTGTGAGTCAAGAAATAATCGACGCTTTGGATCAGAGTTAACTTAGTCCAATGTAATTCCTTAAAAAATGGCAATTGTCGATCGACTACTTAAGAATTTCAGAAAAAGTTTCCCCGAAAAGAATAAGTTTCGGTTTTTCATGTTCTTTGTCGTGTTGTCGACTATTTTTTGGGTAATAACCAAGCTTTCAAACACCTACGATTCTAAAGTAGATTTTTCAGTAAACCTGATCGATCTACCTGTTACCATTGTGCCGGTTTTAGAAAAGGATTTAGAACTTAAAGTCGATCTCACCGCCAGTGGTTTTCAATTGCTGATTTATCATTTGTTCAATAAAAAGGTAGAACTGTCATTTGAAAATGCTTCTTATGCTTCAGGAATAGCATTGATCAATCTATTCGATCAAAGGTTTCAAATTGAACAACAGCTTTTTGGTAATGCAACAGTAAACCAAGTTACCCCAAATGTGTTAAAATTTAATTACGACGAACTAAAGAGAAAAAAAGTTGCGGTTCATCCAATCCTAGATATCACTTTTATGCCAGGGTATGACATCAGTGATGGTTGGAAAGTTGAACCCGATAGTCTTTGGGTTTCTGGCCCCGAAAAATTAATTGATGCAATAGATAGACTGAATACGTTACCAATTAAACTTATCGATGTAAATAATGATATCAAAAAAGAAATTGGATTTGTGAGAACGAATGCCTTAATGAAATTCGAGGTAAATAAAACATTGATATCAGCAAGCGTGAGAAAGTTTACTGAAAAAACAGTCTCCACTTTTATTAATATTAAAAACTTACCCGATAGTCTTGCCATAAAGTTATTTCCTCAATCTGTCGTCGTTACTTTTTCCGTGCTTTTAGATCAAGCTGCGCGAATTGACTCTAAGGATTTTGCCTTCAGTTGTGACTTTGCCACCTCCGATGGAGGAGATAAAAGATCGCTTATTATCAATCTAGAGAAGCAACCTCAAGGAGTTCGCAAAGTTAGATGGAAGCCCTCACAAGTAGATTATTTAATTAGACAATGAAAATCATAGGACTTACAGGTGGAATTGGTAGTGGGAAAACTAAAATTCTAAATGTTTTTAAAGCAAAAGGAGTTCCCTGTTATGAAGCTGATTTGGCGTCTAAAAAGCTGATCGATTCAGATCCTTTTTTGATTTCAGAAATTAAGAAAACATTAGGTTCAGACATTTATTTAGACGCAAAGTTAGATCGTAAAAAAGTTGCTGACATAGTGTTTAACAGTCCCGAAAAACTTAAACAGTTAAATGCTTTAGTTCATCCAGCAGTTGCAGCGGATTTCGATGAATTTTTAACCCATCAAAAATCCCATTATGTCATAAAAGAAGCTGCTATTTTGTTTGAAACGGGCGGTGATAAAAAATGTAATGCTTCGATTTTAGTCACGAGTCCTATGGAAACTAGAATAGCGAGAGTAATGCGAAGGGATAATATTTCAAGGGAAAAAGTGTTGGAGAGAATTAACAATCAGTGGGAAGACAAATTGAAAATTCCGCTGGCTGATTTCATAATTAACAATACTAACTGGGAAAATACGTTAATAGAAATAGAGGCTATTCACAATCACTTGATGAAAATGTGAACCTATTAACATTCTATTGTGATTAGGATTGATGTTTTTTAAAGAAATTTGTATGTTTAAAAATGCTTATCTTAATAAATAATTAAACAATAATAATCGTTGAAAAAAAATTTCTTCCTAACGTTGGTCAGCTTGATGATTATTTCTATTGTGGCAATTATTTCTGTACAAGTGTATTGGATAATATCTGCATGGGAAGACAAAGAAGAGGAGTTCAGCCTTGCCGTAAGGCAGTCTTTAAATTCAGTTTCTGTGATGATTGAAGAGCGGGAGATGTCTGATTATATTACAGCATTCGAAAAGCTTCTCGACTCTGTTGGGACTCCAAACGATTCAAATTTTACGGATGTTTTTTTATTTATGGATGACGACATGACGTCTAATTTGACTTCTTTTTATGCATATGGTATTTTAGAAGAAAATTATATTCTTAATATTGACACCAAATTGGGAGAAGAGTCAAATGTTAAGGATTACAAAAAAGTAAAAACAACAACGGTTTTAAATAATGATAAAATCTTTAATCGCGAAAATAAGTTGCCGTCTTCGATCGATAAATTAAGGTCTGTTGAACGGATCAACACATATGATCAGGTCAAATATCGCGCAGCTTTTTCTGACTACTCAAGCACCATTCCGATCCATAGGAGATTGAATGTTCAAGAACTTCAAACACTTTTAGAAGAAGAATTTAAGGATAAAAACATATTAACTTACTTTGAATTTGGGATATATAATAATGGTTTGGCAACAAAGGTCAAGTCCAATAATTATAAAGAGGAACAAAAAGGACCTAGATATGAAGCTTCAATTTTTACTGAAGACGGTAAAATAGATAGTCCTTATAAGCTGGTAGTTTCTTTTCCAGAAAAAAATAAATTTGTTTTTTCATCAATTATAAGCGTTGCTGGACTCTCAATTTTGTTGACTTTGTTTATAATAATTGTTTCTGCAACTGCAATTTATCAAATCATCCAGCAGAAAAAAGTTTCGGAGATGAAGTCTGATTTTATTAATAATATGTCTCACGAGTTTAAAACCCCAATTGCAACCATCAACCTCGCCCTAGATGCAATTTCAAATGCAAAAATACTCTCAACCCCTTCCAAGGTGAAACAATATGTTCAAATGATTAGAGAGGAAAACAAACGAATGTTAACACAAGTGGAAAGTGTGTTATTGATCTCAAGACTTGAGAAAAGTTCGGCGCCGATCGCATTTAGTGACATTGATCTTAATGAAGCCATTCACAATGCAATTCGTCATGTTGATTTGTTGGTCAAAAGTAAAAAAGGATTCATAAGTACAAGCTTTGAGGCATCAGATACACTTTTTAAAGGAAATTTAAACCATATTACGAATTTGATTATTAACCTCTTGGACAACTCCATTAAATATTCTGATAATCCTCCAAAAATTAGGATTGCTACATCGAATACCAATAAGCATTTAATTTTTACAATTGAAGATAATGGAATTGGAATGAATCTGACGACTCAGAAATTTGTGTTTGAAAAGTTTTACAGAGAACAGAGTGGAAATATTCATAACATCAAAGGGCATGGATTAGGTCTTTCTTATGTTAAAAAAATTGTAGATCTGCATAACGGTACAATCGACTTATTTAGTAATGTTGGGAAAGGAACAACTTTCACAATTAGTTTCCCTAAAATATAATGATAATATAAAACTAAGCTATGAACACAGAACCTAAGAAAATATTAATTGTTGAAGATGATTTCAATTTTGGTAGTATACTAAAAGATTATCTGGCTTTAAATGATTACGACGTAACCCTTGCAAAAAATGGAATTGAAGGATTTCAAAAGTTTAAGAAAGACACTTTTGATCTTTGCATTCTAGATGTAATGATGCCCTATAAAGATGGTTTTTCATTGGCCAAAGAGATACGTGAAAAAAATGAAGAAGTCCCACTGGTGTTCTTAACAGCAAAAAACTTAAAAGATGATGTTTTAAGAGGTTTCAAGTTAGGTGCAGACGATTATTTAACCAAGCCTTTTGATTCAGAAGTACTTTTGGCAAAAATAAAGGCAATTATAAATCGTAAGAACATTGTCAATATTCCAGAAACAGACACCTTCGAATTTACTGTTGGGAAGTTTAGCTATAACTCCAAACTAAGGTATTTAAACATCGCATCGCAAGAACCTCTCAAACTTTCTCCAAAAGAGAACCAGCTGCTAAGGTTGCTTGTACTCCACGTAAATGATCTTTTACCAAGAGAAGTTGCGTTAAATAAAATTTGGAGAGACGATAGCTATTTCACTTCGCGGAGTATGGATGTCTATATTGCTAAACTGCGAAAATATTTGAAAGCGGATAGTAATGTTGAAATCCTTAATATTCACGGAGAGGGCTTCAGATTGGTTGTCAATTCGTAGTCTATCTATTTCTAGGATGAAACTTTTGCATCACTTGCTTGAGGTGCTTGTTATCCAAATGGGTGTAAACTTCCGTAGTGGTTATGCTTTCGTGTCCCATCATCAGTTGAATTGTTCTAAGGTCAGCACCATTTTCCAGTAAGTGCGTAGCAAATGAATGTCTAAAGGTGTGTGGACTGATGCTTTTATCGATCCCAGCTTTTTGAGCTAGTTTTTTCACGATTGTAAAAATCATTGCTCGTGTCAGTTTCTTTCCATTTCTGTTTAAAAACAGAATATCCGAATCTTCTTTTGCCACCTTCATTTGACTGCGTATTTCCTCAATATAAATTTTAATATATTTTTTAGAATAGTTACCCAAAGGTACCAGTCGTTGTTTGTCTCCTTTTCCGGTGACCCGAATCAAATCCTCTTTAAAGAAGATATTAGAAAGACTTAGTTCGACCAGCTCACTTACCCTTAATCCACTGCCGTAGAGGGTTTCAACAATCGCCCGATTGCGATGCCCAAGTGCATTTCCAAGGTCTATTGCGTCAATGATGGTTTCAATTTCTGAAACATTTAAAGTTTCTGGAAGTTTCCTGCCTAATTTAGGATTTTCTAACAAGTCAGTTGGTGCAGTTTTACGGTAACCTTCAAAAATCAAGAAATTAAAAAAACTTTTTAAACCAGAAATTCTTCGAGATTGAGTATGGGGACTTTGAAATTTTGATTCTTCATAAACGAATAGCTGTACTGTTTCTTTCGAGCAATTCTTGGGGTTTTCCGTGATACCTTTTAGTTTCATAAAATCCATTAACGCCACCACATCCATCCTGTAATTTTCAACAGTGTGCTGAGATAGACCTCTCTCAATTTTAAGGTAGATTCCGTAATCTTGTATACTGGATTTCCAATTCAAAGTATTGTAAATTTAAGAAATTAATTGCACTTTTATTTTTGCTATTTTCCAAATATTGGGCTGCTATTATATTTTGATTAATTTTGTTGAAAATTAAAAAATGAAGATTTCTATAATCAATGGACCAAACTTAAATCTCCTAGGAACTAGAGAACCTGGAGTTTACGGAAATCAAACATTTGAAAGCTACTACCAGGCTTTACAAAAACAATTCCCTCAGGTAGTATTTGACTACTATCAGTCTAATGTAGAAGGGGAGTTGATCAACCGTCTTCAGGAGGTTGGGTTTTCCTCTGATGGTATTTTACTTAACGCTGGCGCCTACACACACACTTCAGTTGCTATAGGCGATGCCATTAAGTCCATTGACAGCTCTGTTCTTGAGATTCATATTTCAAATACTTTTGCTCGCGAGGATTTTCGTCATACTTCCTACATTACTCCTGTTGCAAAAGGTTTGATCATTGGCTTTGGCTTGGACTCCTATCGTTTGGGTGTAGAAAGCTTTGTAGGCATCTAGCATTTGTTTATGGATTGCTTTTTCGGTTTGTTTCTAAATAAATTAATTCAAAATTCTAGTAATTTTTTAACTTTTTATTATAAATGAAAAGCTTTAAGTTTCGATTGGTGTTTTTCCGTATTATAAAAACATAATTTCATGAAGTAGAGTAGGAACCAAATCGATTGAAATACTCCCGAAATTGGATGTTGTATTTATTAGGGTTTAGAGAGCTTATCCGCTCCTTCAGTCAGCCAATCTAAAGTTATTTTAGCAAAAACGTTTTCTTCATAATTATCTTTTTCAAAAAATACGCCAATATCACCATTTTTGAGAATACATAATGAAGAATATGCTGCTTCCCCTGCATAAACAGATTTACTATATTTCCAAGTTTTCCCTTCATCATAACTTATTTTTATAGTGAGATTTTTCCTCATATTTTTTGAATTCGCATTAGAGAATATCAATCGATTTTTAAGGAATCCTTTCTTTGTAGAGGTATAGCGAATAAAGCTTGCGTTACAAGAAGCGTCTATTAAGGTTGAATCCGCTTTAGAATTCCAAGTGGTTCCTTTGTCCTTGGAAGTATGGACGAATCGCACCCCACTTTTGTTCACTCGACTATTGATCATCCAGGTTTCATCAACGAGTTCAACAATTTTAGATTCATCTCCAGGAATTATTGGGCTGTCGATTAAAAACCAAGTATCACCATGGTCTTTACTGCCAAAAACGTGTAGTCCATTATTCAAATTTACAAGCGTATGAAGTAAGATGCCCGATTGGGTTTGTATCCCTCTTCCAGAGGTTATGAATTTAAAATCTTTATGCCATTCTGGTTTTGAAATTTGATTGGTTATGTCGGTAGGTTTAGACCAAGTTCTTCCATGATCATTGCTGGAGACGTACCTAAGATAATAGACTTCAGGATTCGTGTTTAAATCCATATAATTGAAGAATAAAAAGATCTTTTCAGTGGTTTGATCTAAAATCATAGAGGGGTCAGAGGCAGATTCCCCCAAAGGGAGGTCCACAATCGTTTTTATTTCAGACCATGTGACTCCATTGTCTTCGCTTCGTCGAATTACGATATTTATGTCCTTGTTACTTCTCAGGTCATCACAATTTATTTTTCTTTCATCTATGGCAGCAATCAAATCTCCATTTTGAGCCATAATTAACGATGGGATTCTGTAACAGGAAACATCCTGATTTACATCACTGCTAAAGAGATTTATAAATTTTATACTGTCTTGATCAGAAGCGGTATTTTTTGGAGACTTGCAGGAAAGTATTGCAAGCATAAGAATTATAAAAATATTTATTGTTTTCAAGTTCATATTAGATTTTAATAAAAGTATTGTTTTTGTGCATGTACCATAATAATAAGTAGAGTAGTCCAAAACCTCCAATCGTATTAATCACTTCGTAATATGCACCCAAATATTTTTCCAGTCCAAACAATAAGTAGTTTGCAATTTTCGGAAAATTAAAGACATGCGATAGGACATAGGCCGTGATTGCATTCCTACCAATTACTTTTAATGGAAAGGTCCATTTTATCTTACCCTTGACATCAATAACCCAATAAAAAAATGCCAAAAGCAGATAACAAATACCTGAGGATGCAAGTACAAAAGAGCTTGTCCATATTTTTTTCACGATGGGGTGCCAGATTCCCCAAATCAGACCTATAGTTAATCCAATAACACCATAAATCATCAAATACATTGCAACTTTTTTTCTAGGATGTTTTGATTTAATTAACTCTCCTGCAAAAATTCCGGAGAGGGTAGTAGCCGTAAAGCCAAATCCACTGAGTAGCCAAGTATATTGAGTGCCATCATCAAATTTCCCAAAAACAAAACGATCAATGTACAATGCTAAATTTTGATCTGGAAGCAATTCACTCTGCCCAAGGCCCGGGATATTCGTAACGGACTGCAGCAATGCATAGCTAATAAGGCATGAGATAAAAACGAAGTAGCGCCATTTTTTTGTAAGGTGAATATAGCAGATGCAGGAAAAAAAATACCCAACAGCAATGGCTTGCAAGGTGTTGCTGAAAATCCGAAATTGTTCGGAATCAAACTTCAATAGATTTCCCTGAACAACCCATCCAAGAATAAAGAGTAGAACAAAACGCTTGATAAGTTTCAAGTAAAGAGTGCTTTTAGAGGCGTTTTCTTGCATTCTTTTGGACAAAGAAAAAGGAATCACTGCTCCGACAACAAACAAGAACAAAGGCATTATGATGTCATAGAATGTAGAACCAAACCACTCTGGATGGATGAACTGTTTTGCTAAAGTTTCAGTGAAAGATGTTCCTGCCGCCTTATTTAGAGTTCTGAAAAATCGATCTGCAAAAATTATAAACAACATGTCAAAACCTCTTAATGCATCAATTGAGAGGATGCGTTTTGACTTTATTAAATTTTGACTCATAAAAATCTATTGGGTTGGTTATGAAGTATTTTTTATACTATTTAAGTAAATCTAATGATTAAATATTGGTCATACAAATCTTCTTAAAACAGTGATAAATGGTTTTGTAAAAAAGACAGCTGCGTTGTTTTACCCTATTGACTGTAAAGTAATGCTGCTGATCTGTGTTTTCATAAATCAAATTATTTAAAAGAAAACAGCAGCTTGATTATGGGGCTATATTATAGATATAGAGACCCCTGTAGTTTATTCATTTAATACTCCCTCGTAACAGTTGATCAGTTGTTTAGAAACCCGATTAGGAGAAAACATTTGATTGGCGTATTTGAATCCTTCTTCAATCATTTTGTTTACAAGCTCAGCGTTTGTTAAAACTTGGGTGATCGCATCGGCAAGTTCTGCAGAACGATTAGGATTAATGTAAAGAGAATTTGGCCCCCCGGCCTCTGGTAAAGAAGAAACATTAGAAGTTATTACGGGCGTTTTACTTAACAAAGCTTCTACGATGGGCAGGCCAAAACCCTCGTAGAATGAAGGGTAAACTAATGCAGTAGCCTTTTGATAGATTGCTCTTAAAGCTTTGTTATCTTTGAGGTTAGTGATCCAGATCACTTTTTTTTCAAGTCCATTAGATGCGATTAAGTCGAGAACTTCCTTTTTATATGTTTTACCTCTTCCTATTATGACCAATGGAATTTTGTGCTCAGTGTTTAAATGTTGATAGGCCTCAATAATTAGTTTTAAATTTTTACGTTCTTCAACGCTTCCAACGCTCAATAGATATTGATTTGGAAGCTTATACTGTTCAGTCAAGGAATTGCTTTCTTGGTGCTCTATTGGCTCATAAAACAATGGGCTGCAACTTTGATAAACAACCTCAATTTTGTCAGGATTTATGCCATAAAATTTCACAATATCAGTTTTGGTACTTTTGCTAATGGCAATAACCTTGTTTGCCATAAGACAAGCCTTTCGAAACTTAAAATCATAAATATTTCGATCAATTAGAGGGTAAGTTTCCGGAAGAATTTTAAATATAAGATCGTGAATGGTGACAACGCTTTTTATGTTGTATTTTTTTAAATTTACTGGAAGCTCATTGCTTAGGCCATGATACAATTGAACACCATCTTTCTTCAGTTGACTCGAAATGGAGAAGCTTCTCCAATAAGCTTTAAAAACTGTTTTGGCTAAGTAGGTTTTAAAATTTGAATTGTCATAAAAAAAAGTAGTTTCTGGGGCTTTTTTTATTTTTGGAGAATACAAGAAATATTCATTATCTGAATATAACGCTTGAACGTTTTTAACCAATGCCCTAGAATAATTACCTAGCCCAGTAAAATTGCAATAAAGTCGTTTTGAATCAAAACCTATCCTCATGTGAAATTATTTTTTAGCTAACTGTCTCGACCTATAGAGGTAACACTTTTTTTATTAAGTTTAAGTTGAAACCATTTACGAGCAAACTTAAAACATTTTAGGATATAAAAAGAGCTCATTTAAATTGATTAGCATTTATTGAAAGAGACAGGAGTTTTTGATTTTAAAACGTTGGAGCAGACTTAAAGCGTTTTATTATTCTCTAATTCCCGGTATAAATCGATATACTGATTCACACAATTTTTCCAATTAAACTGCTTTGCGTACTCTTTAGATTTAGTTTTAAAGTTTTCGCCTGATGCATTCACATCTTCCAATTTAGAATGAATTAAGTCCGACATGTGCTGCTCATTAAAGTTATTAAAATAGAAGGCCAGTGATCCTCCTATTTCAGGAAGAGATGTGTGTTTACTTAAAAAAACAGGTTTTCCTTCATACATTGCTTCAATAACTGGTAAGCCAAATCCTTCAGCCAATGAGGGGAAAAGAAGAGCTTCACAATTAGCGAGCAGCCATTGCTTGGTTGAATTATTAACTTTTCCTGTTAAGATTACTCGATCTTCTAAATTCAATCTCTTTATCTCCTTTTTAATTTCTTCTCCATAGGGAGTCTCATTGTTTCCAGCGATAACTAAAAGATGATCGGTAAAATACTTCATTAAAGGGAGGAGAACCTCAAAGTTTTTCTTTTTATTAAAAACACCGATAGTGAAAAAGTATTTTTTTTTATCTATAAAAGAAGGCTTAGTTTTTTTAATTCCCCTTCCCGAGGATACTCCATTATAAATTACACGAATCTCTTTTTGCCCTAAATCCATGTTGTTTTCAATTTCCTTTTTACTGAAATTTGAAATTGTTGTAATACAATCTGCACGATCTATATTTTTCTGCAGCCGTTTAAGATACTTTGCTTTTTTCCCTTCGTTTTTTTCAATTAAAAAGTTTAAGTCATGAATGGTCAAAATCCAAATCGAATTTTTATTGGGAAGAAATGATGGAAATTGATGTAAACTGTGCCAAATAGTATACTTCTTATTTAGCGATGGGAAATATCTTTTTAAAAATGAAGTACTTGTTGTTTTGACTTTATTATTCCAAAAGGGTATTTCATTTTTTACAGGAATAAGGAAGTTGACTGAAAACTCCTCGGGCAGCCGAGATGCCAATTCTTTTGCAAAATTAGTTGAGAATTGTCCCAGTCCAGAATACAACTCTTTGATTTTATATAAATCGATTAAAATTTTTTTCATACGGTTTGAAAGCCTCTATAAAAGAATAGTTTATTGAATCTACCAAATTGTTTTACTTTCCCCACCGTAAATTTATTATATATTTTGAGTTCAAGTTCAATTTGAATTATTATTTTTAATAAACCAATTTTCTTTGACCAAAAAGACAAAAAGTGGGGCAAGTACCCTACAGCATTTATTTTTTAAAATAATGATGCCACAATATTTAAATTAGCCATTTTAAGCTGCTGAAATTTTGGTGCAAAATGGCATTAAGAAAAGCAAAACTTTCTTAAAAGAGCTTAGAATGAACCATTATATTCTGAAATTATAGGTTGTGCAACAGCGACCAATGTTGTACGCTGGCTTTCTTTTTTTCAGTCCGTTAGCGTTGGCGTGAAAGCTCTTTGCAACCGCAGGAACGAGGATTGCAATGTGCTTGAACATTGCGTTGGCTTTAAACCAAAAAGTCGAATTTATAAACTCCTTCTCCTATTAAAGAAACTTCAATATCGGTTCTGCCATATCTTTCCAAATGGTGTTTTCTAACTGGTTGCCCTAATGGTACACCAATTCGGTTTCTAATGTATTCTCCCAATTCTGCTTTAATTGGGAAAGAACTAATTTGTTTTGGGTAAATTACACCTTTTACTTAAGTGCGAAAGCCCTATGTTTTTTTACAATGTTATAGTTATAAGAAGGTTTTAATATTGTTTAAGTACTTCAAATTCATCATAGGTTAATAGCCACTCATTATTTATGTTTTCCCATTTTTCCTGATAAATTTTCCCTTCACCAATATTCATACTCCAATTCGAAGATAAAATTACACTAGAATTTGTGATAACTTTAAATGTAGGGTTATGATAAGTAAGGTTTTTAGTACCATCTTTAATTAGATTCTTCCAAAAAACTTCAATGTTATCTTTTCCATTTAGTGATGCAAATGGTATTGCATTCATTGTTGCATTTTTTGAATATCCGTTTCCGCATACCTCACTTTTTCCAGTATTAAATGCTGTAGTCCATTTTATAGAAGCTTTGATCGCATCTTCTAAAACAATATGACTCGCTATAGCGTTGCTGGTGTTTTCTTTTGGTTTTTCAAATTGTTCTGTAACTTGAAAATCATCATAGGTTAATAACCATTTTCCTTCTTTTTTTTCCCATTTTTCTTGATAAATAATACCTTTTCCTACATTCATACTCCAATTTGCAGATAAAAACGCAGTAGTTTCATTAGCAACTTCTATACTTACATTGGTGTATATTAAATTGGTAGCACCAGATTGCATAAAAGGTGTCCAAAATTCAGATATTGCCTTTATTCCATTTTTTACCCCAAATGGCAAGGCACTCATTATTGCTTTTGTATCATAACCTTTTATACAAGCTTCGGAATTTCCTTCATTAAAATTTGCAATCCATTTTTTGCTAGCATTTAACACCTCTAATGCTACTTTGTGATGCAATGTAGGTGTATGTGCAATAAAGGATTGTTTAATTTGATTTTTTTCAGGATTTAATTTCTTTTCACAGGAAATTAAGCCCATCACAAATATGGCAATAATTACTGTTTTGATACTTTTCATTTTAATTGTATTTTAATTTAATACAAATGAAAAGTAATGGAGATAAAATTACCTGTGACTTTTATCACAACACTAACTTTTTTTCAAAATAAGTATTTCTTTTTGCCCAAGACGAATATTATTGTTGTTCTCAAGGGTTTTTAATAATCTAGAAATCACCTCTCTAGTTGTACCTAATTCTTTGGCTAATTCTTGATGAGATTTTTTTACAATAGCATCGTTTGCCTTTGAAACTAGATAATCAAATAACCTATCTTTTAGTGGTTGAAATGCTAGGTTTGAATATTGACTAATGAGATGATTGTAACTTTCTCTAAAAGTATTTGTAGTAAAAGTATTCCAAGACTTGAATTTAAAATTCCAATCTTTAACAAATCTTACAGGAATATTCAGAATAGTACAGTCTTCTTCAACAATTGCATTTACACTGCTTTTGCAGTCTTCAAAACAAGCTGATAGTGACAAAGTACAAGTTTCCATAGCATTTAAATAATAAATAAGAATTTCTCGATCTTCATTTTCTTGATAAACTCTTACTTTCCCTTTTAAAACAATTTTTAATACTTTAATGTATTGATTGTTTTTAATTATCAATTCACTTTTTTTATGTGTTGTTATGGATGATTTCTCCTGAAGTTCTTTTATAAGTTCTTGCTCTGAAATATGAAGTTTAGATATAAAATTATTTAACATTTGGATTGGTTTTTTTAGCTTGCAGGTAACGGTTTGTATATAAAAAGTAGGCGATTATGAAGTGCTGAACTTTACGAGCCAAAACTCTTGATTTTAATGATATTTCACCTATTTTTCATATACATTGTTGTGCGTTCGGCTTTTGTCTTGTTAATTACGTTTCTATTAGTGGCAATACTCTGCACTCCAATTTGTGTGACCTCTACCTTCCCAACATTTATAATTCTGTTTAATAGAAATTATTTTTAAAACTCCATTTTCTAATTTTAATATCATAACATTTTTTTCACCCGCAACAGAATCATCTAAAAAACCGTCCTGAATTAAGGTTACTTCTGTAGTCGAACCATCAATCTTATTCTTGCTTAGGGTGTATGTTTCGTTTCCTTCAGTTTCATTACTTTCTGGCTTATATGCTTTCATAATTTCTTCTCCGGATTTGTAATTTTTAAGAACAATTTCTTTATTGAGATTGTCAATTTTCTCTTGAGATATTAAAATAAAGGTTTCCTCAATTCTTTCGTTTGACTTATTTTCTAAAGTTGTATTTAAAGTATCCTTATTTACTTGATGACTCATCCTTCCTGACTTTAAACTATTGCATGAAATTAAAATTGTCAAGAGCGTTAAACTTAATGTTATTTTTTTAAGCATTCTTTTCATTTCTTATTGGGTTTTTGAAAATTATTTTAGTCTGCTGTCTTGTCCTAGAAATATGGCTACAGGTTAAAATTGCTTTTAGGCTGATAATTTATATACCATATTTGGTGTTTTATAATCCAAAGATAAGTGTAATCTTATTTGGTGTATAAAATTAACTGCATTTTTTGCTGCTTTCTTAGCATGCGCAGTATTTTTAAATGTTTGGTCGAGATAAAATTCATCTTTTAAGATTCCATTTACTCTTTCTACCATTGCGTTTTCATAACAATGATTTTCTTCAGTCATACTAATATTTATTTTTTTTTCTTTTCAGTATTTGTGTGTAAAGATTACTACAATATTGTATTCCTTTATCAGAATGAAGGGTAAGATTTTTGATATCTTTTGCTTGATAAATGGCCTTTTTAAGAGTTCTTGCACATCCTTTTAACTCTAAACTATCACTTAGATCAAAACCTACTGTTTTTCTGGAATACATATCTGTTATTAACGCTAAACAACAAACCCTTTTATAGTTCTAATGTATGTTATATCACTTACCCACACTTGATTTGGTCTTTTAATTTTTAGCTTTTTAATACTATTTTTATATTTATAAAATCTGTGTAAAGAATTTGTAGTTCTAGAACTGTATTTCTTAAAGTTAACATTCTATGTTTTCTAAGTATTTTAAATAGCATGTCTCTACCAACTTTAAGATTAGCCTTTACAAATTCTGTATCTAATGATTTCATTAATTTACGAACACCTTCTTTAGGAAGAGATTTGCGTCTTTTTCTAACAATACTTAAAATTTCTTGCTCTATTTTTAAACGTTTATCAGCTCTACACTTATATTTATAATAAGCATCACGTTTTAAACCAAAACAGGAAGATATGGTAACTAAAGACACAAATTTCTTAGATTTATCTTTCGCTTTTATTAAGGCTTGGTATTTAGTTTTTTTTTAAGTTGTTGAATGTTTTTATAGCCTAATTTTTCGGCAGCAACTTCCAAGCATGATTCATCTACCATTGCATCTAAGTCTTTTTTAAGAACTATTTTTTTTAGTTGAGCAATCTCTTTCTGAAGTGATTTAATACGTGTTATCTCGTCTTTTGTTTTCACTTTTATTCTGGTGTTTATTAAATCTTTACGCTCATACTTTTTAATCCACACATTAACAGTTGTTGGCGCAATGGAATAAAGTTTACAAAGTTCACTTTTGGTGTATTTCCTGTACTAAGTTCGGCTAAAATTTTTAATTTAAAAGGTTCACTGTAACGTCTAATTACTTTGTCATTTCTATACATAATGTTAAAATT
>Ga0213861_10002390_pt1 | contig 16100 bp, 17 predicted proteins | sample PICome_4_FD_160110 | JGI IMG/M metagenome (GOLD analysis project Ga0213861, IMG submission 160110) | Coastal seawater microbial communities near Pivers Island, North Carolina, United States - PICO131 | ecosystem: Environmental > Aquatic > Marine > Coastal | place: USA: North Carolina... | reverse complement strand
ACAAAGCGCCTCTCGGTTGCTGCTATGACGGACCCTCTGACCAAGATCTTTAACCGCAGAAGCGCAATCGAAGCCTATGAACAGATGCTGAACAAACCGCGCCCAAAACCGGGGATCGCAATGTGCAGTATCGACCTCGATAAGTTCAAGAAAATCAATGATACCTACGGACACCTCGCTGGCGATCAGGTCTTACAGGAGGTGGTGGAGCGGCTCTCGACATGCCTGCGCCCGGCGGACATCTTTTGCCGCATGGGAGGCGACGAGTTTGTCATTGTGCTCGTCAACGTATCAAGCGACGAAGCCCACTCAATTTCAAAGCGCTGTAGTTCGGTCATATCCCGCGTACCTATCGCATGTGACGAAACCAGCATCACAGCTTCGATTAGCGTTGGCAGCGTATGGTCCCCCGTGCCGTTGCATTTCGAAGAATTCCGCAGCATGGCCGACGAGGCGCTCTATAATGCCAAAAAGGACAATCTCAATCGCCCCACGTTTAACATTGCCCACTACGCGACATCCACTGCTGCGGGTTAATCACGTCAGCTCACGCAGAACTGACCTGATCTTGTCAACCAACGCCGCGGCATGGGTATAGGGCATTGCATGCCCGGCGCCCGCGATATCTTCCTGGCGTGCAGCGCGGTTCCAACGGACAAGCGTGCCCATCGCAGAAATCGGGATCGTGGTATCTTCGCGCGCCCAGAACGCGAAAACAGGCACGTCTTCACGACTTAAAGAGCGGTGCTCGGCTTCAAGCGTCTCGGCCAAGGCATGCCTGCGGCTCGACAAAACAGCATCCAGATAGCCGCGCCGCATAAGCTGGGCCTTTTGGGCCTGCGCTACGTCTCCCGATTTCGCCGCAACGCCACGCCGCATCTGACGCGCAACGATCAGGCGATGCGCCCAATCGCCCAGCACGGGCACCTTGCGGCAAAATTGCTCGAGGCGGCGCTCGTTCAACTCAAGCCCGGCTGTGGCGACCAACAAGACCCGTGCGACGCGGTGCGGTTGCGCTGCCGCAAAAGCGGTCACAATACTGCCCCCCATCGAATAGCCCATCAGCGTGATATCTTCATCAATCCCTTGATCCGCCAAAAGCTCGTCAAGCTGGCGCGTAAAATACGCCAGCGATTGCTCTCCGGGCGGTAAATCCGAAAATCCACGCCCATAGAGATCGTAGCTCAACACCCGAAATCCCAGATCGTTGAGGGAGGGAATAATCTGATCCCAGACCACCGACGGCGTTGTTAGACCATGCACCGCCACAATCACAGGGCCGCGGGCGCGACCTGACCAGCGGTAATGCGTTTGGCCCCCGCTCAGCTTGGCAAATTTGCCAGACGCCGCGCGGCGCGTGTTGCGATCAATCGGGCGCCGTCGCGCCTCTTCAAAATAGAGGAACGCCCAAATCGCGAGAGCGCAAAGCCCTAGAATGATAAGGAAGTTGACCATTTATGACTCGCCATAAATGACAGGAAACCAATCCGTGCGCAGCTTTTGGCCCGCGACCATATCATGGCCCGGAAACGGCGGCGAAGTGCGGCCTGGACGCGCCACATAACGCGCATCGTCTCCCACCCAGCGCAGCGACAACGCACGCCTGCGATTGGCGCTCTCATTACCGCGCGCGCCATGCACCGTGCGATAATCGCACAAAACCACATCGCCCGGATCCATCGGCCATTCAAGCACGCGCATATCCTCGGGGTTTGTATCGGGATCGGGGACAGGCGTCCAATCGCCCTGCTCATAAAAGTCGCTATCGTCGGCCCAACTGACAGGACGCACCATCTTGTCCCATTTGTGCGAGCCCGCAATGAACCGCAGCGAAGCCCCCTGCACCGGATCAAGCGGTATCCAAAGGCTCACAGTTTGCTCGCCTTCGACAAAGTAATAGGGCGAGTCCTGATGCCATGGCGTCGGCTTTGGCGTGCCTGGTTCCTTCACCAGCACATGGTCATGGAAAAACTGCGCCGATTTTGACTGCATCGCTGTCGCCGCCAGCTCCGCCGCGGGGCTTTCGCGGACAATCCGTTCAAACGCCGGAATCCGCGACCAATTGCAGTAATCGTCGAAAAAGCGGCCCTGACTGACTTGGTTCTCCGAGGCATATTCACTCGGTTCCGCCATGTTCTGCGCCACACCTTCGGCCATCACATCGCCCCAATCGGCAAAGACTCCGCGCAGCACAATCGCACCGTCTCGTTGAAAATCGGCAATCTGCTCAGGCGTCATCATTTCGTGTTCCACACATCCAGAATGTAGCGGCTCGTCATCAGATCGAGATGCGCGCCGCCCCCGTTTTTAAACAAAGTGATCTCATCATCACTTTTCCGCCCGAATGCATCAAGTTGATAATAGTCGGCGACCACATGGCCCGCATCAATCACCCCTGCCGCAATCGGGATTTTCAACTCTCCGATATGTCCCACGGTCGTGTGCATATTGTCCACAAAAACGCGGGACCGCAGCAAGGCTTCATCATCCACTTCACGCATATCAGGCCGATACGCCCCAATCAGATCGACGTGTTGTCCGGCCTGCAACCAAGCGCCCTTGATCAGCGGTTCAGTCGACATTGTGGCAGAGGTAACAATATCGGCCGCCCGCACAGCCGCCTCCAGATCAGTGGCAATCGCCACATCTGGCAGCGCCCTTTGAAACGCCTCAGCCCCCGCAGGGGAACGGTTCCAGACCGTGAATTTCGCGTCCGCAAAGGCCGCCCGATAGGCCTCGTAAAGCGTCGCGCCAACCGTCCCCGCGCCCACGATCAGGATATTGCGGCTATCGGGCCGCGCCAAGCGCCGTGCCGCCAAAAGGCTATCGCCCGCGGTCTTCCATTTGGTCACCAAATGGAAATCCAAGATCGCCACCAGCGCCCCGTCCCCGTCCGAAAACAGGTTCACCGCGCCGCCAATCATCGGCTTGCCTTGCGCTTTATTGTCGGGAAACACCGTGGCACATTTCACCGCGATCCCCATGCCCTTGATCCACGCAGAGCGGTTCAGCAGTGTGTTGTTGTCGCGGTAAAGAAACACATCCTCGACCTGCGCCTTTGGCAATGCATGCCCTGCTGCCAAGGCATCCGTCAGCGCCAGCCAGTCAAGCCCCTGCTGGCCTTGCTCAAAGGGGATCATTACCGTCATTGCGCCTGCTCCTTGGTCAATAGCCCTTCGGCGACAAGGCGCGCGGCCCAGCCCTCGGGTTTGTCAAAATGATGTGTCTGCCAGCCGCGTGCAGCGGCCGCATTGATATTGTCAATCCGGTCGTCTGCAAACAAAAGCCCCGATGGTTCATGCCCGCAATCAGTCTCTAACAAGGCATAAATCTCTGCATCCGGCTTAATTGTCGCCATATGCCCCGAGATATACCGTCGGTCAAATTCGTTCAGAAACGGATAGACCTTTTCCGCTATCTCAAACGTCTGAATGCCGAAGTTCGAGAGCGCAAAAACGGGCACACCGACCTCGCGCAGCTTGCGCAATATCCGCACCGAGCGCGGGATAGCGGGGGCCGCCATCTCGATCCAGTTGTCGTGCCACATGCGCACCTCGTCGCGGAATTCCGGATAGGTGTCTGCCGCCGCATAGATCAACTCGCGAAAATTGCCGCCCCGATCAACCTCGTCGTTGATCCCGTGCAGATCAATCGCCGCAAACATCTCGCGTCGCCGCGCCTCGCCGATCCTTGCGTCAAAAAACCGCTCTGGCTGCCACTCGATCAGCACATTCCCGATGTCAAACACAACTGCCGTAACGGCCATCGTCTATCCCTTCGCTGCGGCCCGCAAGGCCCGCTCCAAAGCATCCAAAAACCGCGACCGATCCGCCTTGCTAAAGGGCTTGCCGCCGCCTTGCCGAAACGGATCGGCGGCGCGCATATCGGCCATCAAATCACGGGTCGCCAAGACATTGCCGATATTGGCATGGGTCAAAGGTTCCCCGTTATGTTTCAGCACCAGCGCGCCATTCTCAACGCAGCGCGCAGCCAGCGGAATGTCTCCCGTGATCACCACATCCCCCGCCCCCGCGCGATCCGCGATCCACATATCGGCCACGTCAGGCCCGTCAGGCACCACCACGGTTTCGACCAAAGGATTGGCCGACGGCCTGATCCCACCGTTCGAGACCACAAACATCTGCACCTTATGGCGCGTGCCGACACGCTCCACTTCGGCCTTCACGGGGCAGGCATCTGCATCGACGTAGATCACGAATAAAGCGCCTCTGCATGGAACGCGACATGGTCTTCGATGAAGGTCGAGATAAAGAAATACGAGTGGTCATAGCCTTTTTGCAGGCGCACAGTCCCCTCTTGCTTGGCATCCACAATCGCCCCCGCCATCGCCGCCGTTCCAAGCAAATGGCCAAATTGATCATCGGTGCCCGTATCAATCAAAACAGGCCCATCAAAACCACCAGCGGCCATCAAAAGGCTCGCGTCATGAGCCGCCCATTTGGCCTTATTAGAGCCTAAATAGGCGCTAAACTGCTTTTGACCCCATTCGGATTCCGTCGGATTACAGATCGGCGCAAAGGCCGACACCGACCTGAACCGCCCCTTCAATTTCATCGCTAAGGTGAGCGCTCCGTGCCCGCCCATTGAATGACCCGTGATCGCCTGACGGTCCATATCGAGCGGGAAATGCTCAGCCAGAAGCGCTGGCAATTCCTCGGCGATATAGGTCTCCATCTGGAAATGTTCAGCCCATTTGCCTTCACTGGCGTTCACGTAGAACCCCGCACCTTGGCCCAAATCAAACGCCTCATCATCAGGCACACCCTCGCCGCGCGGCGAGGTGTCGGGAAACACGAGAGCTATCCCCTGTTCGGCGGCCCAGCCCTGCGCGCCTGCCTTGATCATCGCGTTCTCATGGGTGCAGGTCAGCCCCGACAAAAACCACAGGACGGGGACAGGGCCATGGGACGCTTCCTCAGGCAAAAACACAGCAAAGGTCATGTCGCAATTCGTCGATTTCGCCGCGTGCTTATAGACGCCCTGCGTGCCACCAAAGCAGCGGTTTTCAGAGAGAGTTTCCATGTGAGAATACCTTTCGTTTGGTTATGGCTACCGCACGGTTACAGGCTTGTCACCCACGCGATCACGCCCGAGACAGTGAACACACTCACCGCTGTTGAGATCAGGATCGACGCCGACACCCGTGTGGGGGCGACGCCATAGTGCTGCGCGATGATATAGACGTTCCCCGCGACAGGCAGGGCCGCCGCCGCGATCATCACGCCCGCAGGATAGGCCGCGATGTCAAAGATCATCAGCGCCGAGACGGCAACAGCGGTCGGGTGCAACACCAGTTTGCAAAACGATAGCCAACCTGCGACGGCCACTCGCTCTGCCGATTTCGTGGCCAGTGAGGCGCCAATAGCAAACAGGGCACCGGGCGTCGCTGCCGCCCCCAATATCTGCAAGAACTCATTGGCGGGCGTCGGTATGGGCAAGCCCAAGCCAGACACCAATAAGCCCAAAGAAATAGACACTATCATGGGGTTTTTAAGCAATCCCAGCCCCACCGTGCGCAAAATACCAATCGACATACGCCCGTCGCGCGAGCCAGTGATCAAGATCACGATCAGACTGCCAAAGACGATCAGATCGACCGCCAACACCATCATCACAGGTCCAATCGCGGCCTCGCCCAACAGCAGAACGAGCATCGGAATGCCCAAGAAGCCCACGTTGCCAATCACCGCCACTTGCGCCTCGACGGCGGCTTCGGCCACGATCAAGCCGCGCGCCATCGCAACGCTTGTCGCCAGAACATAGATGACGATCGAGCCCAGCAAATAGGCAAAAACGAAGGGCCAATCCAAGATATCGCCCAGCGCAAGGTTTGCCGAGAACCGGAACAACATTGCGGACAGGGCGAAATAGAACACGAATTTCGTCAGATAGGCCGTGCCTTCAGGCGTGAAAAACCGAATGCGCGCCGCGCCATAGCCAAGCCCGATCAGGGCGAAAAACGGGAGCGTCTTGAGAAAGATCTCCCACATAGGCGTTAATCAAACGCGCCAGTGACACGCCCCAGCAGCATAAATGCGCGTGCGGTGCGGGTCTCTGACAGGGCTGAAATTTCCTCATCGGTCGCGTTTGGCTCGAAGGCGATCAATGTCTTGTCGAAGCGCCGCAAAAAGTGGTGCGCCGCGTCGCGGAAAATCGTGTCTTCGCGCATGCGGCCAGAGGTCAGCGTCAGCGAAGAGCGATCACGGATGCCCCCAAGCGCGGCCATAGCACGGCCCCGCTCGCCATTGGCAAAGCGCCGCCAAATCTCGGGGCGCGCGCGGTCGGGGCGCAGGTCATCCATATAGATCCCGTCCTGAGACAGCAGCGTCAGCACATCCTGCGCGGCCTGCACCAATTGACGGGCGTTACGATCTTTGAGAGCACGGCGGAGCGCATCAAATCCGCGGGTATCCTGATCGTTGTCAGGAAAGTTGAGAGCGCGGACCAGATCCATATTCGGCAGTGGCGGGGCAATGTCTTCGGCACTGGTGCCAAGCGCAAGCGTCGGCTGATCATCGGGGCGTGCAGGGCTGACATTCGTGATCTTGAGCTTTTGAGCGGGCGGGCGCGACGACGCAAATGTTGCAATCGCGGTCTCGGTCTTGCGGGCGACTTGAGCGATCTCATTGAGCTTTTTCTCGACCGTCGGCTGCATCGACGCACCCGATCCGGCGCGGCTTTCGAGATAGGTTTTGCGCATCCCGTCGATGGCCGCCTGCAACCGCTGCGATTCTTCGCGCATGATCCGTGCAGAGCGGCTCGCCGCCGTTGCCACCCAAATCATCGCCACGGGCATGAACACCGCGATGATAATCAGGATAAAACGCAAGCTATCAAAACGGTCGGTCGCAGTGGTCTCTGGCGGCAAAAACACAAAGAACAGACCCACCATCGCGACCCAGCCGAAGGACAGGACAAGCGCGATGATATCGCTGGTGCGATGCGGATCTGGAGGTGGTGTTTTCATTGGGCCTTGCGCCATCTGCCTGACTTAACCGAAAGTGATCGACAAGATTTCATAGGAGCGAACACCACCTGGTGTCTGCACCGACACACTATCACCCTCGTCCTTGCCAATCAAAGCACGGGCAATTGGCGATTTGATGTTCAGCAAACCTGCCTCGATATTGGCCTCGTATTCACCAACGATCTGATAGGTTTTTTCTTCGTCGGTGTCCTCGTCAACCAAGGTGACGGTCGCGCCGAATTTCACCGTGCCAGACATCCGGCTCAGGTCAATGACGTCCGCCAGCGAGATAATACCCTCAAGCTCTTTCACACGGCCCTCGATGAACGACTGCTTTTCCTTGGCAGAATGATATTCGGCATTCTCGGACAAATCGCCGTGCTCGCGCGCCTCGGAAATGGCGCGGATAATGGCGGGGCGTTCCACCGATTTCAGATGCTTCAACTCGGCATTCATCTTCTCGAAACCCGGCTTCGTCAGCGGTATCTTTTCCATGGTGCAGGCATCCTTCGTCAGGCGAATTAAATCAATCGCACGTTCATACCCTATTTGGCTGGTTTAAAGTCAAGTGCAAGCAACATTTCACGTCGCAGCGTGGCCTTTTAACGTCGTGTCGTGATTGCCCCACATCACCGCATAAGGTAATCCATGACGCAACAATCTTATCAAGGGGACGGCATATGTCTAATATTGAACGCGAAGCCATGGAATATGACGTTGTTATTGTCGGCGCGGGGCCTGCGGGGCTATCTGCCGCGATCCGCCTCAAGCAACTTGACGCAGATCTCAACGTCGTTGTGCTCGAAAAAGGGTCCGAAGTAGGCGCGCATATCCTCTCTGGTGCGGTCCTCGATCCTTCGGGCCTTGACGCGCTGATCCCCGATTGGAAAGCCAAAGGCGCGCCTTTGAACACGCCAGTGACTGCTGACAATTTCTATATGCTCGGTGAAGCGGGCCAGATCCGCATCCCCAACATCGCCATGCCGCCGCTGATGAACAACCACGGCAACTACATCGTGTCCATGGGCAACGTCTGCCGCTGGATGGCCGAACAAGCCGAAGAAATGGGCGTCGAAATCTTCCCCGGCATGGCCTGTTCCGAACTGGTGTTTGGTGAAAACGGCGAAGTCAAAGGCGTCGTTGCGGGTGAGTTTGGCAAGACTGCCGACGGCTCGCAGGGCCCGAACTACGAACCCGGCATGGAACTGCACGGCAAATACGTGTTCCTGTCCGAGGGCGTGCGCGGCTCGCTGTCCAAGCAAGTGATCGCGAAATACGACCTTGCCGCCGACGCGGACGTTCAGAAATACGGCCTCGGCATGAAGGAAATCTGGGAAATTGACCCAGCCAAGCACAAGCAAGGCACCGTGACCCACACCATGGGCTGGCCTTTGGGCAGCAACGCGGGCGGCGGTTCGTTCATCTATCACCTCGAGAACAATCAGGTTTATGTGGGCTTCGTGGTTCACCTCAACTACAAAAACCCGCACGTTTATCCCTACATGGAATTCCAGCGGTTCAAGCATCACCCGATGGTGGCCGAGCTGCTCAAGGGCGGCAAGCGCGTCGCCTACGGTGCCCGCGCGATCACCGAGGGCGGCTATCAGTCGCTGCCAAAGCTGGAATTCCCCGGTGGTGCGCTGCTGGGCTGTTCGGCGGGCATGGTCAACGTGCCGCGCATCAAGGGCAACCATAACGCAATGCTCTCTGGCATCGCGGCAGCCGAGGCGGCCTATAAAGCCATCGGCGAAGAGCGCGGTGGCGACATCATGGGCGGCTACGAGGATGCCGTGCGCGGTGGCGCCATCGGCCGCGACCTCAAGCGCGTGCGCAACGTCAAACCGCTCTGGTCGCGCTATGGCCTGACAGCCTCGCTGGCGATCGGTGGCGCGGATATGTGGCTCAACAACCTCACAGGCTGGTCGCCTCTCAACCTCAAGCACGGCAAATCTGATGCCGCCGCAACCGAAGAGGCCAGCAAGAACCCCGTCATCGACTACCCGAAACCCGACGGCAAACTGTCTTTCGACCGCCTGACCAACGTGGCCTTTTCCTTCACCAACCACGAAGAAAGCCAGCCCGCGCATCTGACGCTCAAAGATGCCTCCGTGCCGATTGCGGTCAACCTGCCCAAATTCGCGGAACCCGCACAACGCTACTGCCCCGCAGGCGTTTACGAAGTTGTGGCGGAAGAAGGCAAAGAGCCGCGCTTCCAAATCAACTTCCAGAACTGCGTGCACTGCAAAACCTGCGACATCAAAGACCCGTCGCAAAATATCACATGGACCGTCCCGCAAGGTGGCGACGGCCCCAACTACCCGAACATGTAAACGATCAAAGGCCTCGCAAATTGCGGGGCCTTTTTTTCGGAGCGACGGTCTGGCCTCTGCAGACCGCAAAGGCGTCAGCGCTTGGCGTTCAAATGGGTCAGCAAATGGTGGAATTTCTCACCCTGCACGGCGACATGCTCGCGTAATTCATTCGCAGCGCGCGCACTGTCTCCCTTTGTGAGAGCAGACAGAATTCCTTCGTGCTCCGACATCGATTGCTCCAGCCGTCCGCGCAGATGCAGTTGCATACGGCGGTAAGGTTTCAGCCGTTTCTGGAGCTTAATCGCCAAATCCCGCAGGTAGCTGCTTTGCGCGGCTTCATAGATCAAGTGATGAAATTTCTCGTTGTGCGTATAGTATTGGTCGGCATCGTCTTCGGAGACCGCTTGCTTGCACAGGTTGTTCACCTCTTCGAGCGCACGCAGTTCGGTTGAGGATATCCGTTTGGCGGCCAGATGCCCGCAAGAGGCTTCGAGTTCGGCCATGGCCTCGAACATCTGGACCAGTTCAACCGGACCCGGCTCGACCACAAACACGCCGCGACGCGGGCGCTGTTCAACAAGCCCGGAGGCAACCAGCTTTTGGAGCGCTTCGCGAATCGGCGTCCGTGACACCCCGAAATGTTCCGACAAACGGATCTCATCAAGCCGTTCACCGTCAGCAAAACTGCCTGTCACGATCATCTGTTCAAGATCGTCAAGAATATGATCTGCGCGGCGAACATCCATAAAATGACTATCCAATGGCGCTGTCAAAAATGCAATAATCAAATTCTTGTATACAAAAAAGTTGACAATGAATGCAATTGTGCTGACAGTTTATGAATTAGCCGCCGAGAGAGGTTCGGTCAGGCGTCATTTGGGAGGATGACATGAAATTTACACAATACGCCGCAGCCGCGGCGATCGCACTTATGGCAGGCACAGCATCTGCAGAGGAATTGCGCTTGTCGCACCAGTGGGCCGAAGGCGACGTCCGCCATCAGGTGGCACAGATGGTTGCCGATGATGTTGCCGCCGCTGGCGTTGATCTGACAATCCAGATTTTTCCAAACCAGACACTGTTCAAAGCACGTGAGCAATACACACCACTGAGCCGCGGACAGTTGGACATGACGGTTCTGCCGCTGTCTTATGCAGGTGGCCAGCAGCCAGCCTACAACCTGACATTGATGCCAGGCCTTGTGAAAAACCACGATCACGGCGACCGTTTGTCCCATTCGCCTTTCATGGGTGAAATCGAAAACATCATGGCTGGCGACGACGTGATGGTCTTGGTTCACGGCTACCTTGCGGGCGGTTTCGGGTCGAACAAAGGCTGCATCACGAAGCCTGAAGATGTTGCAGGGATTTCGATCCGCGCAGCAGGCAAGTCCTTCGAAGAAATGCTCGCCGCCGCTGGTGCGTCGATCTCTTCGATGGCGTCCTCGGAAATCTACCCTGCCTTGCAGTCTGGCGTTCTTGATGCGACCAACACATCATCCGAAAGCTTTGTCAGCTTCCGTCTTTACGAGCAGTTGACCTGCTACACACCTGCTGGTGATTACGCGCTGTGGTTCATGTATCAGCCATTGATCATGAACAAATCGACCTTTGACGGGTTGAACGCAGATCAGCAGGCCGCGTTGCGCGCCGCTGGTGAAAAGGCGCAGGCGTTCTATCTTGAGCAGGCGAAACTGGGGATGCGGTTGCAGCCAAGGCGTTTAGCGACGCAGGCGTGGAACTGGCCGAGATGACCGAAGCCGACTTCAACGCATGGCGTGACGTCGCTGCGACCTCGTCCTATCCGGCATTCGTTGCAGAAACGCCTGACGGTCAAAAGCTGCTCGATATGGCGCTCTCCGTCGAGTAATTGCCCCCAGCGCCTGCCGGATCAACCGGCGGGCGCAAACACGTCTCAACCTGAAAGTTTGTCTTGTGGATAGCTCTGCTTCTTCGACGCCGTCTGTTGTCCGGTTTATCGGGCTTCTATCGACGGTCAGTGGCGTCATTGCGTCATTCATGATCCTCGCCTCTGTGCTGATCACCTGCCAGATGATTTTTATCCGCGCTGTATTGGGTAAATCGACGATCTGGCAAACCGAGGCCGTGATCTATCTGATGATCGCCGCCACGATGATCGGGCTTGCCTATGTGCAAAAGCTGAAAGGTCATGTCGGCGTTGATCTGATCCCGACGCTGCTTGGCCCCAAGGGGCGCCGGATCGTGTCTATCTTCACGTTGTTCGTCACCGGCATGATGATGGCCCTGATGCTGTATTACGCCTATGATATGTGGCATTTCGCTTGGGCGCGCGGCTGGAAATCCGAGACAGTCTGGGCCGTGCCTTTGTGGATACCCTATTTGTCGGTCCCGCTGGGCTTTGGCCTTTTTCTTTTACAACTCGCCGCTGACCTCTGGATGGTTATTCGTGGCGAAGATATCGGCGCGCCTGTGGCCGCCGAAGACCGGAGGCATTGATGGATCCGCTTGTCGTTGGTGGGCTTGTCGCCCTTTGCACCATCGTGGTGCTGTTTTCCGGAGTCTCCGTGGCCACAGGTCTGTTGATCGTCGCCACCGGATTTCTGTTTGTGTTCGATGGCGCGCGATCCTTGGTCGCCCTGCCAGAGCTGATGTATGGCGAGCTGAACAGCTTTGCCCTTTTGTCGATCCCGATGTTCATCATCATGGGGGCGGCGATTTCTTCGACGCGGGCCGGACCAGACCTTTACGAGGCGCTGGAGCGCTGGCTGACCAAAGTGCCGGGCGGGTTGGTTGTGTCCAACCTTGGGGCCTGCGCGCTCTTTGCGGCGATGTCGGGGTCCAGCCCTGCAACTTGTGCCGCTATCGGCAAAATGGGCATCCCCGAGATGCGCAAGCGCGGCTATCCTGACGAGGTCGCGGCTGGATCCATCGCCGCAGGCGGCACGCTGGGCATCCTGATCCCGCCCTCCGTGACAATGATCGTTTACGGAATCGCCACCGAAACCAGCATTGGGCGGTTGTTCCTTGCGGGGGTCATTCCGGGCCTGCTGCTGGTGTCGCTGTTCATCGCTTGGGCGATTTATGACACTTGGCGGCGCGGTGCGGCGGGCGTGGCCTTGTCGGGCATCAACTATAGTTGGGCCGAGCGCTTTGAGGTTTTGCCGCGCGTCCTGCCTTTTGTCGCCATCATCATTGGTGTGCTTTATGCGCTTTACGGCGGGATCGCGACACCGTCGGAAACGGCTGCGGTTGGGGCCTTGCTGTGTATCGTCGTCGCGATGATTATCTACCGCCTTTACCAGCCAATGGCGCTTTGGGCTGTGCTGCGCGATTCCACCAAAGAATCCGTGATGATCCTCTTCATCATCGGAGCGGCGGGCGTGTGCTCGTTCATGCTGTCGTCACTTTTTGTGACCCAATCCGTCGCGGGCTGGATTGCGGATCTGGACGTCAACCGCTGGGTGCTGATGGGGATTATCAACTTGTTCCTGTTGGTTGCGGGTTTCTTCCTGCCGCCTGTCGCTGTCATCTTGATGTCTGCGCCAATCCTGTTGCCGATCATCACAACCGCAGGTTTCGACCCGATCTGGTTCGCGGTCATCCTGACGATCAACATGGAAATCGGGCTAATTACGCCGCCTGTGGGCCTTAACCTTTATGTGATCAACGGCATCGCACCTGACATTTCGCTCAAGAAGATCCTTGTCGGCTCGATGCCTTTCGTGGGTTGCATGGTGCTGGCGATCGTCATCCTCTGCGCCTTTCCGGGCCTTGCGACTTGGCTGCCAGATTACCTGATGGGTCCGGCGTTATGAGCCTGCTTGCCGACCTTCTGTCGACACTGATCGACCGCCGCCTGCCCGTTTTGGGCGGCAGTCGGTCGGACGGGCGGTCAATAAACACGCTGTGCCGCGACCTGATTGGCAATCTGGGCGAAGTGACGGGCTATGCCATTGCGCACCAGATTCTCGACCGCTTTGAGGCGATGGACGACACCCAAAAGCACGCGTTTTTTACCTTTCTCAATAATGAGATGGATATCGACACGGATGCCGTCATCGCGGCGACCACGGCCTATGCGGCTGACGGCACGGTGCAAAACTTTCGCCGCCTGATGAAAGCCGCAGAAGCGCCGCGGCAGGAGCTGGCCCGCCGCCTCAATCAGGTGCCTGGCGCCACTGCGCGGATTGTGGCGATGCGCAACGACTTGCTGCGGTTCATGAAAACGGATCCGGATCTGGCGAAGCTTGACGCAGATTTGCGACATTTGCTGTCAAGCTGGTTCAACCGCGGCTTTCTGGTCCTGCGCCCGATCAATTGGGAGAGCCCTGCGCATATTCTGGAAAAGATCATCGCATACGAGGCGGTGCACGCAATCGATAGCTGGGACGATCTGCGCCGCAGGCTGCAACCCACAGACAGGCGTTGCTTCGGGTTTTTTCACCCTGCGATGCCTGATGAGCCGCTGATCTTTGTCGAAGTGGCTCTGACCAAGGGCGTCCCGGGTTCGATCCAGTCCGTTTTGTCGGACCGCCGCGTGCCGCTTCCTCCGGTACAGGCCGACACGGCGGTTTTCTATTCGATTTCGAACTGTCAGGCGGGGCTGGCAGGGATATCTTTCGGCAATTCCCTGATCAAACAGGTTGTGGGTGATCTGAGCAGCGCCTTGCCGCAGCTAAACACATTTGTCACGCTGTCCCCTATTCCCGGCCTGATGAAATGGCTGACGGAAAAGGACATGACGGACCGCGCAAAAGATCCCGAAGCCTTGCGCGCCCTTGCAACCCATTATCTGCTTGAGGCAAAGCGCGATGGCGGAGCGCCGCGCGATCCGGTTGCCCGCTTCCACCTCAACAACGGCGCATCGGTCCACGATGTCCACGCCGGTGCCGATCTCTCCGAAAACGGAATGACCCAGTCTGGAGGAGCGATGGTCAATTACCTCTATGACTTGGGCAAGATCACTGAAAACCACGAAGCCTTTGCCACAAGCCAAAAAGTCGCGGCTTCTGCTGCTTTACGATCCCTTGCACGCAAAGCGCTGACAAACGCTACTTGATAGTCTGGAAAGTTCTATGGCCAATTTGCTCTATGATACCCTGTTCGGTCGTCATGCCGGAAAAACCACCCCGTTTCTGCATTTGCCAGACGGCACAACCCTGACCCACGACGCATTCTTGCGGATGGCTGCGCGTTATGCCCACGCGATGACCGCCTCGGGCTTGGTTGCGGGTGACCGGCTCGCCGCGCAGATCGAGAAATCGCCCGAAGCCTTGGCCGTTTATGCGGCCTGCGCGCAGACGGGTGTGATTTTCCTACCGTTGAACACGGGATACACAGCCAGTGAGCTTGATTATTTCATCAGCAACTCGGGCGCGAAGCTTGTGCTTGCGACCGACCGCGCCGCAGCGGCACTCACCCCGATTGCTGCGGCCTATAGCGCCACATTGCGCACGCTGAACCCAGATGGCACCGGCAGCTTTCCCGAGCTTGCCAAGACCCAACCCGAGGCGTTCGAGACAGTCAGCCGTGCGCCCGACGATCTTGCGGCGTTTCTCTATACGTCCGGCACAACGGGCCGTTCTAAGGGAGCGATGCTGACGCAGGAAAACCTTGTTTCTAACGCGCAAACGCTGGCTGACTTCTGGCGGTTCACCGATGCCGACGTGCTGCTGCACGCCTTGCCGATCTTTCACACGCACGGTCTTTTTGTCGCCAGCAACGTCACGCTGATCGCGGGCGGCGCCATGATTTTCCTGCCAAAGCTGGATATGGACCAAATGATCGCCTTCATGCCGCAGGCCACCACGATGATGGGCGTGCCGACGTTCTATACGCGGCTCTTGGATGACGACCGCTTTACTGCCGAATTGACCGCACATATGCGGCTGTTCGTGTCCGGGTCCGCTCCTTTGCTGGCCGAAACCCATGTCAGGTTCGAAGAGCGCACCGGTCACCGCATTCTTGAACGTTACGGCATGACCGAAACCAATATGAACACCTCCAACCCCTATGACGGCGAGCGTCGCGCGGGGACTGTTGGCTTTCCATTGCCGGGCGTTGAGCTCAAGATCACGGATCCGGCGACGGGTGACACTGTCCCCACTGGTGAAATCGGCCAGATCGAAGTGCGTGGTCCAAACGTCTTTAAGGGTTACTGGCAGATGCCGGAAAAAACCGCCGAAGAATTGCGGGCTGACGGGTTCTTTATCACGGGCGATCTGGGGCTGATTGATGCGGATGGTTACGTCACGATTGTCGGACGCAACAAGGATCTGATCATTTCGGGTGGTTACAACATCTACCCCAAAGAGATCGAGCTTATCCTCGACGACCAGCCCGGCGTTCTGGAAAGCGCAGTCATCGGTGTGCCGCATCCTGATTTTGGCGAAAGCGTCGTTGGGCTGCTTGTGGCCGAACCCAATGCGACCCTGTCGACCGAGGACATTATGGCGGTTCTGGGAGAGCAACTTGCGCGGTTCAAGCAACCTAAGAAACTGATTGTGATGTCAGAATTCCCGCGCAACACGATGGGGAAACTGCAAAAGAATATCCTGCGCGACCAATTCGCAGACACCTTTCGCTGATTTAAGAATGGAAAGACGAACATGGCACTCACAGCAATAATCGAAGCGCATGGCGGCCCTGAGCAGTTCAAGCTCGTCGACATCGAGGTTGGCACGCCGGGCCAAGGCGAGGTCCGCGTCGCGCATAAGGCGGTCGGCCTGAATTTCATCGACGTGTATCAGCGCATTGGCCTTTACCCCATACAATTGCCCCACGCGATGGGCATGGAGGCCGCGGGCATTGTCGAAGCCG
>Ga0213861_10002388_pt1 | contig 16116 bp, 12 predicted proteins | sample PICome_4_FD_160110 | JGI IMG/M metagenome (GOLD analysis project Ga0213861, IMG submission 160110) | Coastal seawater microbial communities near Pivers Island, North Carolina, United States - PICO131 | ecosystem: Environmental > Aquatic > Marine > Coastal | place: USA: North Carolina... | reverse complement strand
GCCAGCACGCCAAAGAGTGCCCCGATGATCAGGGCGAAATAGACAGAGGCCTGCGGCGCTGTCAGTGTCTCGAATGCGAAGGTCTCGAACATGCCCTGACTCCTATTTTAGAACATGTGTTCCATTTGGAGCGGAAAATTAGGCTGATCAAGGCTGACATACGCATTCCGACCCTTGAATGTCAGAACGAAATTCTGTCGGGCTGGAATTGTCGGAATGTCTGTTCCGCGATTGGCGGAAATGATGAACGCAAGGCCTGCCAAACCGGCTTGCCTTGCGTTGTGATCCTTATTCGGGGGGGAGGGTGGCCCGGGGGGCCACCTTACGTAGGGTGGAGGCCTCCTCCACCTTTGTGCGGTTTCAGCGGCCGCGGATCCGCGGATCAAGCGCATCGCGCAGCCCGTCGCCCAGGTAGTTCACGCTGAGCACGGTGAGCGAGATTGCAATACCCGGCAGCAGCACGCGTTCGGGATAGTCCTGCATCCGCTGCACCGCATCGGCCAGCAATTTGCCCCATGTTGGATAATCCGACGGAAAGCCCACGCCCAGAAAGCTGAGCGCGCTTTCCGTGATGATCGCCGTAGCCAAACCCAAAGTGGCAGAGACCATGATCGGCGAGATCACATTGGGCAGCAGGTGCCGGCGGATGATCTTGCCCGAGGTGGTCCCGATTGAGCGGGCGGCAAGGATGAATTCGCGTTCCTTGAGCGCCAGGATGTCGCCGCGCACGATCCGTGCTGTCTGCATCCAGGAGGTCAGGCCGATGATGCCGACGATCAGGATGAACATGCCGCCTTCGGGGCCAAAGCGCGAGTTGAGCGGCTGGCGGAACAGGGTCACGGCCAAAAGCGTCAGGGGCAGGATGGGCAGCGACAGCACCAGATCGGTAAAGCGCATCATCAGGAAGTCGAGACGTTTGAAATAGCCCGACATGACGCCGATGGCCGTACCGATCAGCAGCGCAAGGCCCATGGCCAGCCAGCCCACCGCCATGGAGACGCGACCGCCTGCGATCATCTGGGCCAGAATGTCACGGCCCAGCTGGTCGGTGCCAAAGGGATGCGACCAGCCTGCCTTGGCGTCGCCGTCCCAAAGCAGGGTATAGATCGGACGCCAGTCCTTGTTGCGGATGTCCAGGGTCTTGGGGTCGACATCCCACAGCCATGGGCCAAAGATCACGCCAAGGGTGATGAACAGCAGGAACCCGCCGCCAAAGACAGCGCCCTTGTGTTTGCGGAACTGGTCCCAGACGTCCTTCCACTGGCTGCGCGGTGGTTTTTGCGGCTCTTTGTCGGTCAGGGCACCAAATACTTCGATCTCGTCTGGTGTGGTCGCTTGATCAGTCATAGCGGATCCTTGGGTCGAGTAGGCCGTAGAGGACATCGGCGATTAGGTTGAACAGAACGATGAGGATGGCGAAGATAAAGGTCAGCGTCATCACCATCGGCAGGTCGTTGGCGAAAAGGGCGGTCAGCAGCAGCTGGCCGATGCCGTTCACCTTGAACACGTTTTCAGTGATGATAGCCCCGCCAAAGATCGCGGGCATCCCAAGGGCAATCACCGTGACCACGGGGATCATCGAGTTGCGCAGGACATGGACCATAACCACAACCCCTTCGCGCAGGCCCTTGGCGCGGGCGGTGCGCACATAGTCCTGATTGAGGTTGTCCAGCATGGCACCGCGCATGTAGCGGCTGATCTGGGCTGTCGTTTGCAGGGCCAGCACCATCACGGGCATGACCATCTGGAAGAACTGGATTTTGAAGCTCTCCCAATCCGTGACCACATGGGTGGTGTCATAGATGGATGGTAGCCAGCCCAGGGTGACCGAAAAGATCACGATCAGCAGCGGCCCGGTAAAGAAGGGCGGAATGGAAAAGCCGACCATGGTGACAAAGGTACCGGCCTGATCGAACACCGAATAATGTTTGTAGGCCGAGTAAATGCCGATCGGAATGGCGATCACGATGCCCACGATATAGCTGAGCCCAACCACCCAGAGCGTCTGTGGCATCCGCTGGACCACGATATCCATCACCGGAGAGCGGGTCTGCCAGGAGATCACGCGCAATTCGCCCTGATAAAAGGCGGTGTCGGGCAACCAGCCGAACAGGAAGCTGGTGTTGGTCAGGTAGTCGATAAAGATCTTGGGTTCGATCCAGAAGAACTGGATCAGCCATTTGTAGTATTGGACATACCACGGCGCGCCCAGGCCAAGCGCCTCGCGCATCTTTTGTTTGACCTCTGGGGGTACGGTCAGGGGGACCTGTGCCATGGGATCGCCCGGTGCCAGTTGCAGCAGGCCAAAGATCACAAGACTGATGAACAAAAGTGTCGGAACAGAGAGGATCAATCGTCTCAGGGTGAAGGTCAGCATGGGTGGCCGTCGCCTTTGTTTATCGGTCTATGGGAAAGGGTGCAGGGCGGGGGTGACCCCGCCCTACGGGTGTTGGGTAAGGCGGGGATTTCCCCGCCAGACCATTATTTATTCGCCTTTGCGATACCAGTCGGCAACATTCCACAGCTCTGAGTCCCAAACGTTCAGGACAACACCGCCGAGGCTGTCTGCGTGGGCAGAGACGCGCGCACGGTTGACCAGCGGCACGATTGTCATCGTGTCTTTGGTCAGCATGTCGTTCATCTTGCGGCCCAGCTCGCCGCGCTTCTCAAGATCGCCTGTACGGGCCAGCTCGTCGATCATGGCGTCATAGGCCGGATCACAGAAGCGGTTGATGTTTTCACCCTGCCACTGGCTGGATGGCTTTGGTTCGCCGCCGCAACGATAGGCCGCCAGATACTGCTGGGGGTCTGTGCCGTTGAAGGTGTTGGCGTACATTTCCACGTCCGCATAGAACTTCTGGAACGTGTCAGGAGAACCTGGGTCACCACCAAAGAAGACGGAAGCGTCAAGGTTGCGCAGTTCGGTTTCAACACCGATTTGCTGCCACCAGTCTTTGATCAGCGCCTGGAAGTCCTGACGTACCGCGTTTGTGGATGTCTGGTACAGCAGTGCCAGCTTCATGCCGTCCTTGTCACGTACACCGTCGCCATCCGTGTCGGTCCAACCGGCTTCTTCCAGCAGTGCCTTTGCGCCTTCGATGTCCTGTGTCAGACATTCTGTGTTGTCGGAGGCATAAAGTGCGGGTGCAGGGACGAGGTTACATGTTGGTGAACCGGCCTTGCCATAGCCGACTTCGGTCAGCAGCGCGCGGTCGATCGCCATGGAAAGCGCCTTGCGTACTTTGAAGTCGGACAGGATTGGGTGGGGTTCTGCAACGGTCGCACGTGTCTCTGGTGGCAGATCAGGGGATGGGTTGGTGAGGTTCATCTCGATACGCTCAACCAGCGGACCAAAGCCTGCAATCGCAACACCTTTGCCGCCTTCTTCCATCTTGGCAATCACGTCGGGTGCCAGCTGGAGGTTCCAGGCGTAGTCGAATTCACCGGTTTCCAGAACCGCACGGCCCGCAGCAACCGCATCGCCGCCACCTTTGAAGGTCAGCTTGGCAAAGGCAGGCTTGCTTGGGTCACGGTAGTTGGGGTTCGCGGACATTGTGATCACGTCGTTTGGACGGAAATCATCAACCACGAAAGGACCCGTGCCGATTGGGTTGAAGTTGGCTTCTGTACACTCTGGTGCCTTGGCACCAAGGCAATCAGCGAACTGTGCTGCCTGAATAATAGGCGACTGGCCACCGACGAAGGGGCCGTATGGGTTGGGCTTGGGCTGGTTGAAGGTCACTTTGACCGTCAGATCGTCCAGTGCTTCGACCGATTCAACACCGTCAAAGAAGGCCGCCTGTGCACAGCCACCTTCGGGGTGCATGCAGTATTCAGCCGTGAATTTCACGTCTGCGGAGGTCAGTGGCGTGCCATCGGACCAAACCATGCCTTCCTTGATCTTCCACGTGATGGTGGTCAGATCTTCGGATACGCCGCCGTTGGCAACCGTGGGGATGTCTTCGGCCAGGAACGGAACCATGGCACCTGTTTCTGTGTAGCGCGCCAGAGGCTCTACCACGAGAGAGGCGGATTCAACGTCCTTGGTACCACCGGACAGGTAGGGGTTCAGGATGGACGGGGCTTGCCAATAGATGATTTTGACTTCGCCGTCGCGGCCACGCTCGCCGGTATGACCGTCGGCAAAGGCCAGAGGGGCAAAAGCGGTTGTCGCAATCGCACCCATCAGTAGGGTTCTCAGTTTCATTATACTCTCCTTGTTGGATACGTCTTTCGATGCATCGCGTTTTGGGATGGGGTCTCCATCCGGCGTCATCATTCCGAGGAAACTTTAAGAACGTCAAGTAACTCAAGGTAATCATGAGAAATAAATATAACGTCCGGTACGTTCCCCCAGAACGCATGCACGCAATCACACCAATTTCTGCCCAAAATGCAAGCCTTGTCATCACGCAAAAGCAAAATTGCCTAGAAATTGGTCGCGCAATGGGCCGAGCGGTTTGACCTGTCGGGGCATTGGCCGTAGCGTGCAGGCTATAACGCTGCAAAAAGCGACAGGGGAAATCATGCTCGACCAGACAACCGCGGCTCCAATCGCACAAATTAAAGGCCTTCGCGTCGAATTTCAGACCAAAGATGGTCCGGTTGTCGGGGTTGAGGACGTCAGTTTTGACATCAATCCAGGCGAGACTGTCTGTGTTGTGGGCGAATCTGGTTCGGGAAAATCAGTGTCTTCGCTGTCGCTGATGCGGCTGGTGGAATATGGGGGCGGTGAAATTTCGGGCGGTCGCCTACTTTTTGATCGTTCTAACGGCGACCAGATTGATCTGGCCAAGACCGGCGCAGATGAGATGCGGCGCATTCGCGGCAATGAGATCGGCATGATCTTTCAGGAACCGATGACCGCGTTGAACCCTGTTTTCACCGTTGGCCGGCAAATGACCGAAGGGCTGCGCCTGCACAAAGGCATGAACAAGCGGCAGGCCGAAGCGCGGGCGCTGGAGCTGTTGACGCAGGTGCGAATCCCTGAGCCTGAGCGCAGGCTGAAGCAGTATCCGCATGAATTGTCAGGCGGGATGCGCCAGCGCGTGGTGATCGCGATGGCGCTGGCTTGCGAGCCGCGCCTGTTGATCGCGGATGAGCCGACGACCGCGCTGGATGTGACGATCCAGGCGGAAATCCTGGCACTGATGGACCGTCTGAAGCGCGAGACCGGCACGGCGGTGATGTTCATCACCCATGACATGGCCGTTGTGGCACAGATGGCTGACCGGGTGGTCGTGATGTTCCGTGGCAACAAGGTCGAGGAGGGGACGGTCGAAGAGATCTTCGAGAACCCCAAGCATGCCTATACCAAAGCGCTTTTGGCGGCGGTGCCCAAGCTGGGCGAGATGACGGGCAAAAGATATCCTGAGCCGATGAAACTGCTGGGGACCAAGGACAAGCCGATCGTGCCCATCGAGGGCACCGAAGAGGTGCTGCTGACGGTCAAGAACCTGACCACACGCTTTCCGGTCAAGGGCGGGTTCTTTCGCCGCACTGTCGCGAATGTCCATGCGGTCGAGGACCTGTCGTTCACCATCAACAAGGGCCAGACCATTAGCCTTGTGGGCGAATCAGGCTGCGGAAAATCCACTGCGGGCCGCTCCATCTTGCGGCTGGTGGAGCCGATGTCGGGTGAGATCAACCTGGGCGGCAAGGACATCATGGCGCTGAACCACCGCGACCTGCGCACAGCCCGGCTGGACATGCAGATGATCTTTCAGGATCCCTTTGCGTCCCTGAACCCGCAGATGCATCTGGCCGATCAGGTGGCAGAGCCGATCCACAACTTTGGCACGCTCAAGGGCAAGGCGGTGCAGGACCGGGTCGAGATGTTGTTTGACCGCGTTGAACTGCCCCGCAGCTACATGCGCCGTTTTCCCCATGAATTGTCCGGCGGCCAGCGCCAGCGCGTGGCCATCGCGCGTGCCCTCGCGCTGAACCCCAAGCTGATCATCGCAGATGAGGCGGTATCGGCGCTGGATGTTTCGGTGCAGGCGCAGGTTTTGAACCTGATGATGGAATTGCAGTCCGAATTGGGGCTCAGCTTTTTGTTCATCAGCCATGACATGGCCGTGGTCGAACGGGTCAGCCATTACGTGGGCGTGATGTATCTGGGCCGAATAGTGGAATGGGGCCGCCGCGATCAGGTGTTCGAGAACCCGTTGCATTCCTATACGCAGGCGCTGATGAAGGCGGTTCCCATCGCCGACCCGCGCAAGCGCAAGGATGAAAGGGATCTGAACTTTAAACCGATCCCGTCGCCGATCCATTCCGCCAAATACAAGGCCGCGCCTTCGGAATATGTCGAAGTGCATCCGGGGCATTTCCTGCTCATCACCGACAGCGGATATTGAGGCGTACCATGGCAGTCAGGCTCTCCCCCTTCGAGATCATGGAAAAGCTGATCAGCTTTCCCACCGTATCGCGTGATTCGAATATTCCGCTGGTCGATTGGGTGGCCGACTATCTGGCCGGTCACGGCATCGAAAGCCACCGCTACATTGACCCCAACCAGCCCAAACATGCGATCTTTGCCCATGTCGGTCCCTGGGAAGAGGGCGCGATGGTCCTGTCGGGGCATACCGATGTGGTGCCGGTGGATGGCCAGCCCTGGGATACCGATCCGTTCAGCGTTGTTGAAAAGGACGGCAAATACTACGGCCGGGGCACCTGCGACATGAAGGGGTTCGATGCGCTGGCGCTTTGGGCGCTGGTCGAGGGCAAGTACAGCACGCTGAAGCGTCCGCTGCAGATTGCGCTCAGCTTTGACGAAGAAATCGGATGTACCGGCGCACCGCCAATGATCGCGGCCATGCAGCCGGTCTTGCCCAAGGGCACGGCCGCCATCATTGGCGAGCCATCGACCATGCAGGCCGTGACAGGGCACAAGGGCGGCATCGGCTTTGACACCCATGTGGTCGGCTTTGAGGTGCATTCATCGCTTTTGCACACCGGGGTGAATGCGATCATGGCCGGGGCCAAGCTGATCGAATGGGCCAATGAGATGAACACCTTGAACATGGAAGCCACGCCCACCGATCTGGCAGCAATGTTCGATCCGCCCTTTACGACCCTGCATGTCGGCATGATTCAGGGGGGCACGGCGCATAACATCACCGCCAAGGACTGCAAATTCGCGATGGATTTCCGCGTGGTGCCGGGCGAGGACAAAGACGTCTGGGCCAACGCCTACCTCAAGAGGGTCCGTGAGGTCGAGGCGCAGATGCAGGCGGTGGTGCCCCAGACGCGCATTGACATCACGCCGCGTTTTGACGTGCCAGCGCTGCAGCCCGAGGAAGACGGGCCCGCAGAGAGTTTCGTCCGCCAGATCACCGGCGACAACGCCAGCCACAAGGTCAGCTATGGCACAGAGGCCGGGCAATTTCAGGATGCCGGATATTCAGCCGTGATCTGTGGTCCCGGCGATATCGCGCAGGCGCATCAGCCCAATGAATTCATTGAGGTGGCGCAGTTCAATGCGGGCCATGATTTCATGAAAAAGCTGCTGGTCAAACTGGGCACGTAGATTTTTCTTGGAATATTTTTGGTGTTCAAATGCCACAGGATGTGGTTCTTCGTGGCGGTCTGAATATTAATTCAGATCCGTATAGATGAAAAGCGCTTGATTGGCTTAGATTAAATGCAACCTTTTCCCATATCCGAGGCGACCCCCATAACCTATCCGGGGCCGCCACCTGCGCGGGCCGATGTCGTGGTGATCGGGGGCGGTGTCATCGGGGTATGTACCGCGCTCTATCTGGCACGCGATGGCCATCAGGTTGTCTTGTTGGAAAAGGGCCGGATTGCGGGCGAACAATCGTCGCGCAATTGGGGGTGGATCCGGCAGCAAGGCCGCGATCCGGCCGAGTTGCCGATCATGATCGACGCGCTTGAGCGCTGGAAGGAACTGGCACGCAAGACCAATGTGGATTTCGGTCTGCGCCACGGCGGTGTTACCTATTTTGCAAAAGACGCAGACCAGATGCAGCGCTATGAGGCCTGGCAGCAGATTGCCCTCGAACAGGAGTTGGATACCGAGATCCTGAGCGCGCGCCAGACCCAAGAGATGTTTCCCGGCATGTCCCGCAAGGTGGCCGGTGCCATGTTTACCCCCTCTGACATGCGCGCAGAGCCGTTTCTGGCGGTGCCCGCCCTGGCGGCGATTGCCAATCAGGCCGGCGTCAGGATCATCGAGGGCTGTGCGGTGCGAAGCCTGGATTTGCAGGCGTGCCGCGTGGCCGGCGTGGTGACAGAGCGGGGGCTGATCAAGGCCTCTACAGTGGTTTTGGCGGCGGGTGCCTGGTCGTCGCTGTTCTTGCGCAACCATGGGGGCGTGCTGCCGCAGCTTTCGGTGCGCGAAACTGTGCTGGCGACCGGACCCTTGCCCAGCATTTGCCGGGGGGCCGCGGCCGATCAAAGGGTCGCCTTTCGCAGGCGGATGGATGGCGGCTATACGCTGGCTGTCGGGCGTGGCACGGAGCTGTTTATCGGGCCGGATGCGTTTCGGGCCCTGCCCAAATATCTCAGCCAGTTGAAGGCCGAACCATTTGGCCAAAGCCTGAAGCTGGCGGCCCCGGCCGGATTTCCCGATGCATGGCGCACCAGACGTCGCTGGTCGGCAGAGGATGTGACCCCCTTTGAGAAGATGCGCATCCTTGATCCGGCGCCGAATCGCAAGTTTGTCAAACAGGCAGCGGCTGATTTCGCCGCATTGTTCCCGGCCTTGCCTGCGGTCACGGTCAAACGGGCCTGGGCTGGTATGATCGACACGATGCCCGACGTGGTGCCGGTGGTGGATCACTGGGCAGCCCTGCCGGGGCTGGTGATCGGGACGGGCATGTCAGGTCATGGCTTTGGCATCGGGCCGGGTATGGGCCATGTGCTGGCGACATTGGTGACGGGCGGGACATCGGGTCATGATTTGACCCGTTTTCGCAGTTCCCGCTTTGCGGATAACAGCCCCATCGTTTTGGGGCCGCATCTTTAATCTATTTTGAGCAAAAGGAATCACAGATGCCGATCAAGAACCGCTTTGCACAGACCCACGCTGAAATTACCGCCTGGCGGCGGCATTTGCATGAATATCCCGAGATTGGTTTCGAGGTGCATGAGACCGCGAAATTCGTTGAGGAAAAGCTGCGCAGCTTTGGGATCACCCAGATCACGACCGGCATTGGTCAGACCGGTGTTGTCGCGGTGATCGAGGGCCGGACCAACACCTCTGGCCGGGCCATCGGGCTGAGGGCCGATATGGACGCGCTGCCGATCATGGAAGCGACGGGGCTGGAGTATGCGTCGAAAATACCCGGCAAGATGCATGCCTGTGGCCATGACGGTCATACGGCGATGTTGCTGGGGGCGGCGCAATATCTGGCGGAGACGCGGAATTTCGACGGGCGCTGCGTGCTGATCTTTCAACCCGCCGAAGAAAGCGGCGGCGGCGGCAACGAGATGGTCAAGGACGGACTGATGGAGCGTTGGAACATCGACGAAGTCTATGGCATGCACAACATGCCCTATTATCCGGTGGGGCAGTTTGCGATCCGCAAGGGCGCGCTGCTGGCGGCGGCTGATCAGTTCGACATCGTGATCGAAGGGCAGGGTGGCCATGCGGCAGCCCCGCATGAGGCGGTGGATACCAACCTGGCGGCGGCCCATGTGGTGGTGGCCCTGCAAAGCATCGCCAGCCGCAATGTCGACCCGGTCAAACAGGTGGTTGTGTCGGTCTGTACGGTGCGCTCTGAGACGGACAGTCATAACGTGCTGCCCCAGACGGTGACACTGCGCGGCACGGTGCGGTCGCTGGACGAGGATGTGCGCGATCTGGCAGAGCAGCGGTTGCATGACATCGTGACCCATACGGCAGTCGCCCATCAATGCCGGGCCGAGGTCGCCTATGAGCGCGGATATCCGGTGACGGTCAATCATGACGTCCACACCGACTATGCCGCCGATGCCGCCGAGACGATCACACCGGGGGTCTGGCGCGACACGCCGCCCATCATGGCGGGCGAGGATTTTTCCTATATGCTGAACGCAAGGCCGGGATCATATATCATGATCGGCAATGGCGATGGGGCCACGGTGCATCATCCGAAATACGATTTTAATGACGAAGCCATACCTGCAGGCTGTTCGTGGTTTGCGCAGATGGTGGAAACCCGGCTGGCTTTGGCCTAAGTCAAGGAGGGTGGGCAGGATGCCCACCTTACTTTCGCGGCCCCGCATACCGGGCATCAGCCCAAGCCCGGCCCAGCCCGACCCAACACAACACAAAAGGACACCCAATGCCTGTCAAGAACCGCTTTGCCGAATTACACGCCGACATCACCGCATGGCGGCGTGACCTGCATGAACATCCCGAAATTCTGTTTGAGACCCATCGCACCTCTGCCACCGTCGCCGAAAAGCTGCGCGCCTTTGGCTGTGACGAAGTGGTCGAAGGCATCGGGCGCACGGGTGTTGTGGGGGTGATCAAGGGTAAGCAGACCGCATCGGGCAAGGTGATCGGGCTGCGGGCGGATATGGATGCGCTGCCGATCCACGAACAGACAGGGCTGGACTATGCCTCAAAAACCCCAAATGCGATGCACGCCTGCGGTCATGACGGCCACACGGCGATGTTGCTGGGGGCGGCACGCTATCTTGCGGAGACGCGCAATTTCGACGGCACCTGCGTGGTGATCTTTCAGCCCGCCGAAGAAGGCGGCGGCGGCGGCCGCGAGATGTGCCAGGACGGTATGATGGACCGCTGGGGCATTCAGGAGGTTTACGGCATGCACAACTGGCCGGGCATGCCCACGGGCAGCTTTGGCATCCGCACGGGCCCGTTCTTTGCGGCGACAGATCTGCTGGACATCGAGATCGAGGGGCTGGGCGGCCATGCGGCCAAGCCGAACGAGACGATTGATACAACCGTGGTCTCTGCCCATATCGTCACCGCGCTGCAGACGATTGCCAGCCGGAATGCCGATCCCGTGGGCAGCATCGTGGTGTCCATCACGTCGTTCCACACCTCATCGACCGCGTTCAACGTGATCCCGCAGCGGGTCAATATGCTGGGCACGGTGCGCACCTTGTCAAATGAGCTGCGCGATCTGGCTGAAAAACGGGTGGTCGAGATCTGCGAAGGCATCGCCGCGACCTTTGGGGCCAAGGCGACCGTGAAATATACCCGCAACTATCCGGTGATGGTGAACCACCCCGATCAGACAGAGTTTGCCGCCGATGTGGCGCGCAAGGTCGCGGGGGAGTGCATGGAGGCACCGCTGGTCATGGGCGGTGAGGATTTCGCCTTCATGCTCGAAGAGCGGCCCGGTGCCTATATTTTGATGGGCAATGGGGACGGGGCTGCGGTGCACCACCCCTTGTACAACTTCAACGACGAAGCGATCCCGGCGGGATGCAGCTGGTGGGCGGGGATCGTGGAAGAACGGATGCCTGCGGCGTGATCTGAGGCGCGGTGCGTTTTTCCGGGACCGCAGTAGGGTGCAGATGATCTGCACCTTACCTGCCGGTTATCGGTCAGCTATCCATGCTCAGTCAGCGGCCAGCAGCCTGCGGTAGAGCGCGACCAGCTCTGCCGCTTCGCGCGCGATTGAGAAATTTTCGATGATATGGGGCCGGCTGTTGGCCGACCATGCCCCAAGGGTATCGGGGTCATCCAGTGCTGCCATCACCGCGCGCGACAGGGCGGGAATGTCATCGGGATCCACCAGGGTTCCGGTCCGTCCCTCAACCACCAGAGCCTCAAAGGCACCCACGCGGGTGGCGACCACGGGCACGGCACAGGCCATGGCCTCTATCGGGGTCAGGCCAAAGCCTTCCCAGCGTTGCGGGGCCACATAAAGGTCCAGCACGCGGTACCAATCGGCCATCTTTTCAACCGGAACTTCCAGCAGGAACAGCACGCGCGCGCCTAGCCCCTGGGCTGCGACGCGGTCCTTGAGAGATTGCTCAAAGCTGCGGTGCTGATCTGTGGCGCGTCCCATGACCAGAGCATAGGCATCGGGATGGGCCTGCAGCACGGGGATCAGCGCATCGACAAAGGCGTCGGTGCCCTTTTGCGCACGGATGCGGCCATAGCAGCCAATCAGCAGCCCCTCAGGCAGGCCAAGCGTCTTGCGCAGCGCGGCACGGTCCGTGGCGGGGGCATAGTCCTGGGTATCAATGCCGTGCATGATCACCTGGGCCGGATGCTCAAGGTAGCTGGCAGTGCGTTCAGAGGTGGCGACGACAGCGTCCATGCGGCGGATCAGCCAGCGGGTGAGGCCCGATTGTTTGCGCTGGGATGCCGAGGTAAAGACCAGCTTGAGGCGTTTGCCCAAAAGGTATTTCAACGCAAGCCCGCCGATCATCTCGAGGTTGCGGCGCGCGTGCCAGACGCGGGGGCCGTCGGGGCCGCGGCGCGGCAAGGTGATCAGCTGGCGCAGTGCGATCTGTGGCACGTGGTCGGGGATGACGGGACCGGTGGCTGCAATGGCGATGTCCTGCGACTGGACCGGCACAAGGCGCACCACCGTTGCTGTCACCCCTGACAGGCGGCGCTTGAAATTGGGCGCGATCACCCGAAGCTGGCGTGGGTCTACCTGTGTCACCGGGCGATCTCCAAGGCTGCGATCAGCCGGTCCGCGATCATGTCGAGCCGGTCTGTCTGGCCCTCGGTAAAACGGACCGCGGCCGCCATCGCCGATCTGCGGGCCTGCGCATCGGTCAAGAGCGTATCAAGCTGGGCCACCAGGTCATCGGCACCGCCGATCATGCGGGCCGCGCCGAGGCTTTCCATCTCTGCGTAGGTTTCGGCAAAATTGGCCACATGGGTGCCAGACAGAACGCTGGCCCCGGACTGGGCCACCTCAAAGGGGTTATGCCCGCCGATGGGCTGCAAGGAGCCGCCCAGAAAGACCATATCCGTCAGGGCATACCATGTCCCCAGCTCGCCCATGGTATCGGCCAGGTAGACCTGTGCGCCGGGCATCTCGCCTGCTGTGCGGCGGGTAAAGCTGAGCCCGGCCTGCGTGATCAGCCCTGCCACTTCTGCGCTGCGTTCGGGATGGCGGGGGGCCAGGATCAGATGCAGGGCGGGATGGCTGCGCAGCAGGGACTTATGGGCGGCAAGAAGGATTGCCTCCTCTCCTGCATGGGTGGAGGAGGCGACCCAGACGGGGCGGTGCCCCAGGGCCGCGCGGGCCTCAAAGAGTGCGTCCTGGTCGATGGGAAGCGGATCTGAAAGGGATTTGAGGTTGAAGCCGCGCGCGACGCGCTCTGCGGGTGCGTGCATCTCTACCATGGCCTGGGCCATGGCGTCATTCTGGGTCAGGATCAGGGAAAACACCTCAAGCAGGTAGCGGGCCAGTGCGGGGCGCTTGCGCCATCCGGCCATGGACCTTTTTGACAGCCGCGCATTGAGCAGCGCCATCCTGGCCCCGCTGGCATGGGTCCGGCGCAGCATCTGCGGCCATAGTTCGCTTTCCACAAAGATCGCCGCATCGGGCCGCCAGTGCCTGAGGAAACGGGTCAGGGGGCCCGGGGCGTCGAGTGGCGCGAATTGGTGGACCGCGCGGGGGGGCATGCGGTCTGCGACGATCCGGGCGGATGTGCCGGTGCCCGAGGTGATCAGGAACTGCGCCTTTGGCAGGGCAACCCCCATCCGGGTGATCAGGGCCAAAACGGAGAGGCTTTCGCCGACGGAGGCTGCATGGAACCAGATCAGCGGCCCGTCCGGCGCGCGCGGTTCTGTGGCATGGCCCAGTTTCTCATGGGCGCGGTAGGTGGCAAACCCCGCGCGGCGCAGCTTGCGCACCTCCGAGCGGGCCGCGAAGGGCACGAGAAACATGCTCGCCCCGACCCATGCGCGATAGAGAAAGGGCACAGTCATGTGGGTTCTCAGCCGCCTGTGTGGCTCATGTGGCGCGGCATCTGACCATCCAGTTTCTGACGCGAATAGTCAAAATCATGGCCCTTGGGCTTGTGACTGATGGCATCGCGAATGGCCGCTTGCAGGGGGCCGTTGTCATCGGGGCTGATGCGCAGGGGCGCGCGCAGGTCGGCCATGTCCTCTTGTCCCAGGCACATATACAGCTCGCCGGTGCAGGTCAGGCGCACCCGGTTGCAGCTTTCGCAGAAATTATGGCTGAGCGGGGTGATGAAACCGATCTTCTGGCCCGTTTCCTCAAGCCGCACATAGCGCGCGGGCCCGCCGGTGCGTTCGGCCAGATCCGTGACCGTGTAATGATCGCCGTAGCGCGCGCGCACGTCCTTCAGCGACCAATACTGGCCCAGACGGTCCTCGTTGCCCAGATCCCCCATAGGCATCACCTCGATCCAGGTCAGGTCCATGTCGCGCTCGGCGCACCATGCGGTGATGGTTGGCAATTCGTCCTCGTTGAACCCTTTGAGGGCGACGGCGTTGATCTTGACGCGCAGCCCTGCCTTTTGCGCCGCATCGACACCGCGCAGCACCTGCGGCAGGCGGCCCCAGCGGGTGATATCGGCAAATTTCTGGTCATCCAGCGTATCAAGCGAGATGTTCACCCGGCGCACGCCTGCGGCATAAAGCTGATCGGCGAAACGCTCAAGCTGGCTGCCGTTGGTGGTCAGGGTAAGTTCCTTGAGCGTGCCCGCCTCAAGGTGACGGGTCATGCCGTTGAAAAATGTCATGATGTCGCGCCGCACCAGCGGCTCGCCGCCGGTGATGCGCAGTTTCTCTACGCCGAGGCCAACAAAGGTGGAACACATGCGGTCCAGCTCTTCGAGGGTCAGCAGCTCTTTCTTTGGCAGAAAGGTCATGTTCTCTGACATGCAATAGACACAGCGAAAATCGCAACGGTCCGTCACGGAGACCCGAAGATAGGTGATGGCGCGGGCGAAAGGATCAATCAATGGAGCATTCATGACCGTATTGGTAAAGGCCCGCCGTGATGCGGGCAAGCGGCATTTGGGCAATTGATGCAAGACGCAGGCGCGGATAGTCTGTGATCATGAAACATCTGTTGATCCTTGGCGCGGTTGCGCTGTTTTTGACTGGCTGTGCGCGGCTGGATGGTATGGCTGACCGTTTCGGCCTGAAACGTGCGGCACCCCAGCCCGAAGCAGGGGCTGTCGAGGGGGCAGATGATCCCTTTCTGCCTGCCGCAGCGCCGGTGTCAGATACCGTGCTTGCCCCCGCCACGGCCGCGCCACGGCCGCCGTCGGCGGCGCGGACGGCAGAGGCGCTGGATACCACGACCCCGGCACAGCGTGCGGCGGCGGCCGTGCCCTCCCAAGCAGGGGGGGCGGTGCTGGGCCGGACCATCGTGTCCCTTGGCAGCGCGACAGAGCCGGGATTATGGCTGAAAACACCGTTGGTCCAGGCCGAGGCGCAGGGGCGCGTGACGAATCCGGCGACTGGAAAGTCGTCGCTGGTCACGCTGATCCCGCTGGCCGGACCGCCCACTGCGGGCAGCCAGATGTCCCTTTCTGCGCTGCGCGTGATTGACGCCCCGCTGGCAGGGCTGACCGAAGTCGAAGTGGCGCTGGAGCAGTAGCCGCCGCGCGGCGTGAGCGCTCTAGGCGGTTTTCTTGAGCAGCCGCAGGGCTTCTTTGACCGCGACGGGTTTCATCTGTGAACCGTGTTCGGCGACAAAGGCCTGTGTGCGGGCAGCGTCATGTTTGGACAATTCACGCAACCACCAGCCGATGGCCTTTTGAATGAACCACTGGTGGTCGGTCACCAGCTGCGCCGCCCAGCCCAAAATGCGCTCACGCGCCTCCAGCTCTTGGGGTTTGGGGTGATTCTGCTTGGTCCAGGGCAGGGTGCTGACCAAGGCGGCGCGGCGGGTCCACATGTGATCAGAGGTGACCCATTTGGCGACTTCGTCCAGCCGTGAGGGATCTGCGACCAGACGTTTTTGACCTGCCATGCACGCATGGTCCGCGATGGCCCAGCTGTCAAAATCGGGGGTCCATGAGGCAATCAGCCTCCATGTGGGGTCGTCATCGGGACGGATGCGGGCCTGCGTCAGCAGCTTGGCGGCGGCCAGCCGGGCCTCAAAGATATCGGTTTGCCACAGCCCGTCCGCCACGGCCACGCGGTCTTGTGCATCAAGGGTCTTGCGCCAGTCCTGGGTCAGA
>Ga0213861_10002378_pt1 | contig 16151 bp, 15 predicted proteins | sample PICome_4_FD_160110 | JGI IMG/M metagenome (GOLD analysis project Ga0213861, IMG submission 160110) | Coastal seawater microbial communities near Pivers Island, North Carolina, United States - PICO131 | ecosystem: Environmental > Aquatic > Marine > Coastal | place: USA: North Carolina... | reverse complement strand
CCTGTGGCAACGCTACCTGTAAAAGAAACCTTATCTGGACCCTGATCAATTAACTCAGCACCTGTCTCCCCATCCCCTATAACGGTCTGCACAAGATGCTCTGGCGCTTCTGCTAACGCAAAAATTTCCTGCACCAATGCTCCAGACATAGGCGTAACTTCAGATGGTTTCACCACCACGCTATTTCCACAAAGAACAGCTTGAATGACTGGATTAATAGATAATATGAATGGGCCATTCCATGGAGTAATTACTGCTACCACACCTCTTGGCTTATAAGTGATTATTGTTTTCTTAAGAAACTGCATAGGACCATGCATCTTGATTTTTTTGTCTGCTAGCCATTTTTGAGCTCTCTTTGCATAAAATACCAAAGAATCTACAGCTGAAAATACTTCCATAGACATAGCTTCTTGCTCAGGTTTACCGGTCTCTCTCATGACAACATCCATGATTCTATCTTGCTGCTGTATAACTACATCAGCAACCCTATGCATTAATTTAACTCTTTCTTTCAAAGTTGTTTTCTTCCACTCACTTTGCGCAACTTTAGCTTGGGTCATGATCGTTGAAATCTCTTCAGATGAAGTGCACTCATAAGTATCGATATGAGAGAGATCGACCGGGCTTTTTAAAGTTAATAGTTTTTTGCCGCTCTCTGAATGAGAGATAGAAAAAATAGCCATGGTTATAACTCCTTAAGTTTTGCTTCAAGCATTGGCGTTACGTGATTGTTGATATGGGCATTCATGCCCATAGGCATAATCTCATAATGCTCTAGTTTGCGAACGACTTTTACCATAATTACGGTAAATTTATATAACGCTAAAATATAATAGTAATCAAAATCGTCTGCACTAAAGCCTGTGAGCGCTTCCCATTTAGCAATGGTTGCAACAGGTCCAGGAAAACCACTCAACCTTTCCACATGGACACCTTTTGAGTTGCAATCATCAATAGCGATTCCCCATGCAAGATCCATACAAGGATCCCCAAGAGCTGCCATTTCCCAATCTAAAACAGCTGAAACTTGACCATCGGGATCATACATAACGTTTGCACATCTACAATCGCCCCAAAGAATAGAAGATTGAGCTGATTTAGGTTTATTAGCTTTTAGCCATTCACGCGCTTGATCTGCAACTGGGTGAGCCTCACCATCCATAGCCCAATCATGAAAGTTAAAGTAATAATTTAACTCTTGATCAAGATAGTTTTCCGCAAGTTTTGGTCTATTCAGAAATTCAAAATCTTCATTTGTAATATCAACTTGATGGATTTTAGCCATCTGCTCAACCCAACCCCACCAGATCCTTTCTCTAACCTCTTCTGAGGAATCAGCAACCCAACCTTCTTGATGAAACGGAGGGTTATCAGATGGAGCATCGCCGCTTGCCATTTCCATAACATAAAACGATGTTCCAAAAACTTCATCACTTGGCTCATACCAAAGAACTTTTGGAACTTTAATATCGTGATCAGCTAGTTTTTGCATGATCAAAAATTGCTTATGAATATCATAGTCAGGAAATACAAAAAAACCTTCGGGATAGAATCGAACCACCATCCCAGTCTTAATTTTCGTATTATCTAATTTATATGAAACATTGAAACTTAATGTTTCATTTGAAAAGCCTGTGTTTTCAGGGCCTCCTAATAGCTCCACATCCAGATCCGACGCTCCATCCAGTTTTGTCTCAATCCAGTTACTAAAAATTACTTTAGTTGCATCTAAATCTCTTTCTTGTGGCTTTGGCATTGTATTGTTCTATTCATTGATTAAACATCAACCTTAATATAAATTTAATGAATTAAAAAGAAAAACTATGGCTGATTTGTTTAAAGAAAAGTGGGATACATTTTGCGAAAACCTTAAAGAAGTTGGATCAATAATTGAATCAGAATCTTCGCTAAGTGAAACAGATCAAGCGGAAGGTTATAGATACCTATTGCGTTTAATGCGCCTATCATTGGAGATGAATTTAGAGCATTCAAACCCATCTTCACCATCTTTTTACAATCTGTCTCACGAGACTGCAAAAATAGGAGCAGATAATCCGGACAATATTTATCTAAACGCAAATATAGATGGAAAACAATCATATGAAGTCTATGGAAATATTGGTGAATCAGATTACTTGAGCTTTGGATTAAAAGAAAATAGGTATAGCAAAGATGGCACCATGATCTCATTGGGAGAAATTGATATGAGAGACATGAGCGTGGATAGTTCTGGTAATTTTTCTTTATATGTTGGGGGAGAGAGTGATTCTAAAAATTTTTTACCGCTTCCTGAAAATGCAAATATGTTGATAGTTCGTCAAACTTATAAAAATAGAATTTCTCAAACTCATGCAAAAATTAATATAAAAACTACTAGCTCAACAGCCACTCCTGACCTATTAACACTTGTGAAACTTGAAAATCAACTCCATCAGACTCTTGCTTTTGTTAGGGGAACTGCATCAACATTTATTAAGTGGGTGCATGAATTTAAAAACAATCATAAGAATCAATTACCCATGGGCGATCAAGCCTTTTTTCAAGCAGCTGGTGGAGATCCTAAAATTTGCTACCTTCATGGTTATTATGACTTTGATAAAAGTGAATATATGCAAATCACAACCGATATACCTGATTGCGAATATTGGAACTTTCAGTTAGAAAATTATTGGATGGAGTCACTCGATTACCGACATTACCCGATTCATATTAATGAATCATCAGCCACTTTTAATAATGATGGAACTCTTACGATTAATATCAGTCATTTACCCATGGATATTAAAAATAATCTTATAACCGAGGGTCGCAATAATGGAGCCATGCTTCTTAGATGGATTGGCGCATCATCGCATCCAATTCCCAATGTAGAGATAAAAAAAATAAATTCCTTGGAGGCTGGCTGATGCTTGATTCTGCAGAAATAAAAAATACCGCTCAAAAACAGACGAATCTAGACTTTTTTGGCAACCCTTTATTTTTAGAGGGATTTGAGAGCCTTGTTTACTCAATCAATAAAGAGGCTGACTTGAATGATGTTGGGTTGGAGGCACAGAAATATAGATTAATTGGTGTATTAGCTAATTTATTACGAATTGAAGAAGCTTGCATCCAAACACCAGAGATACTCGATGAAGAAATTAAATCACCAGTTGTGATTGTTGGGCTTCCTAGAACGGGAAGCACAATGACTCATAGACTCCTCGCATCTGACCCAAGACACACTGCAATGCTTTGGTGGGAAGGAAGATATCCAGCAATGCTAAATGGTGAGGTGCGAGGCAACCCAGAAGAACGAATGGAAATCGGAAAAGCTGAAGTTGAAGCTGTCATGCAAGCCTCCCCAGAAGCCCTTACCATTCACCCCTGGGATTATAAAGGCGCAGATGAAGAAATTTTGCTATTGGAGCATACATTTTTTAGCACAGTTCCAGAATCATTTATGCGATTACCCTCTTATTCAAAGTGGGTTGAATCTCAAGATCATATTCATGCATATGCTCAACTAAAAAAAATGCTTCAGTACCTCCAATGGCAAAATCCGGGACGAGAAAAAAAAAGATGGGTTTTAAAATCGCCTCATCATTTAGGATTCATAGATAAATTTTTAGAAGTATTTCCAGACTCAAAAGTCATACAAACACATAGAGATCCCTTAAAAACAGTTCCATCTTTTTGTTCAATGTGTGCAAATTTATTTGAACCTTTAACAAATTCATATAATAAAAATGAAATTGGTCATCATTGGGCGCATAAGTTAGCCAAGGTACTCAATCACTGCATGAAGGTTAGCAATGAAAATAGAGATAATTTCCTTGATCTTGAATTCAACAAAATGATTAAGGATCCTATTCTTGAAATGAATGAGGTTTATAACTTTATCGATGAGGATTTTACAGACCAAGCTGAAAACGCAATGAAAGCATGGAAAGAAGAGAATCAACATGAAATGGGGGCTCATCAATACTCTCTTGAAGAATTTGGTCTAGAAAGCTCATTTATTGATAGGCATTTTCATGACTATATGAATCAATATATAAAATAGGAAATAAAATGATATTAAAAGATAAAGTTGTAATTGTTTCTGGCATTGGACCAGGTTTAGGTCAAGAGCTAGCTTATGGTGCTGCCAGAGAAGGTGCAAAAATTGCTATAGCTGCAAGATCTAATGATCTATTAAATAAGCTTAAAGATGAAATCGGTGAACATTCAGATGTAATAGCTATTCCTTGCGATATCACCAAACCTGAGGAGTGCAAAAATTTAGTTGATGAGACTGTTAAAACATATGGAAAGCTAGATGGATTAATCAATAGTGCTTACCGCGCTGGTGATTTTAAGGAGATTGAAGATGCTGATTTTTCTGACTGGCAAGAAACTATGAACACAAACTTTTTTGGCACCATGAATTTGACCATGGCTGCTGTTAAGGAAATGACCCCCAATCATCAAGGTGCAATCGTGATGATCAACAGCTTGATAACCAAAAAACCCTTACCCACTCAGGGAGGTTATGCTGCATCAAAAGGTGCTCTATCGACAGCGACTAAAATTCTGGCAAAAGAGCTTGGCCCGAAAGGAATAAGAGTTAATTCTGTTTATATGGGCTGGATGTGGGGTCCGCCGGTTGAAATGTATGTAAATATTACCGCTGAATCTATTGGTGTTAAGCCAAAAGATGTAATTGATGGTGTTACCAAGGATATACCATTAGGCATCATTCCAGATGATAGTGACTGCGCCAATGCAGCATTATTTCTAATCTCAGATCTTGCAAAAGTTATCACGGGGGCTAATTTAGATGTAAATGGTGGGGAATTTATGTCATAGGGGTGTATCGAATGATATTTATTCGTCAAGTTAAATAAAAGTATTCACCGTTTTTTTAAAAAATAAGAATTTCCATATAAATATTGTTTAAAATCTAATCATGTCAATTAACAAAGATATTCATACCATTGATCTAATGCTTGGAATTCCTGAGCAAGAGGATAGATCAGATTGGTATAAATTCATGGAACCCCTCCTGCGAGATGAAGAATCAAAGTCCATGTTTAAGATGCCTGCTCAATATATGTTCAAGGATATTCCTGAGACTGGTTCACATGATGATTTTATCCAATACACAATTGAGCAAATGGATAAATTTCATATCAATCAAGCCATGATAGGATTTCATGAGAAATCAGAGGTTAAAATTGAAGCTGCGAAGAATCACACAGACAGATTCTTTTTTGATCTTCCGGTAAATCCTAATATTGAAAATGAAGCTGAGAACATAAAAAGACATTATGAAACTTATGGTATTAAAGCAGTAAGCGCTTTTCCATCTGGCATGTTTCCTCAAATTGCTATTAATGATCCAAAGTGGCATCCAATTTATGAAATGTGCGTAGAGCTAGATCTACCTTTTTTTTGTTGTGTGGGAGTTCCGGGTCCAAGAATACCAATGGCCCCTCAAAAAGTTGAACTCGTTGATGAGGTTTGCTGGTATTTTCCTGAATTGAAATTTGTAATGCGCCATGGTGCAGAGCCATGGACAGCTTTAGCTTGCAAATTAATGCTCAAGTATCCAAACTTATATTACTCAACTAGCGCATTCTCACCAAAACATTACCCTCAAGATATAATTAATTTTGCTAATACTCGTGGAATTAATAAAATTATGTATGCAGGCTATTTTCCGATGGGGTTATCATTAGATAAAATATTTGCAGAAATGGACAGCGTACCGTTCAAGGATGAGGTTTGGCCAAAATTTCTTGGTGAAAATGCACAAAAAATTTTAAAACTATAGATATAAATAATGAGCAATAAAAAAAGATACCCTATGCCAATTCCATTTGGTTGGTATGTTGTTGAGTATGCAGATGAGTTGAAGCCCGGCGATGTAAAATCAGTCCGTTATTTTGCTCAAGATCAAGTTCTGTTTAGGACGACTAATGGAGAAGTCAGTATGTTAGATGCTTACTGTCCTCACCTTGGAGCTCACCTTGGGCATGGAGGGATTGTAAATGGAGAATGTATTGAATGCCCTTTTCATGCATGGAGATGGAAAGCTGATGGAAAAATTGGAGAAATACCCTACGCAAAAAATATTCCTCAAAAAGCAAAAGATACTCAGATTTTTAAATATCCAACGGTTGAAAGAAATAATTTGATTTATGCTTGGTATCATCCGCATGGTGAACAACCACATTATGATGTGGAAACCTATCCAGAGGTCATTGATCCTGAATGGGGCGATGAGTTTGAAAAATATGAATATGAAATTAAATGTCATATTCAAGACATGGCTGAAAATGCAGTAGATGCGGCGCATTTCATGTATGTTCATGGCGTTGTTTCATATCCAGAGTTTGAAGTCACATATGACAAGCAAAAAAGATTCTTTTCGCAACAGGCAAATATGGAAACGCCTCGAGGAGTTGTTAAAGGAAAAATTTCAGGCGCATCAAATGGGCCTGGTGATAATTTTACAAAGTTTGAAGGCATATGCGATACCCTGCTCTTAGGTTCAACCACCCCAACAGAAAACGAAGAAGTGATTACAAGATTTTCATTTCTTCAAAAAAAGATTGATGGAAAAGTTCCATCTGGTGGTGTTGGTGCTGCGATAATTGCTGATATAAACAAACAAGTTAAAGAAGATATTCCTGTGTGGGAAAATAAAAAATATGCCTCTAAGCCTGTTTTGTGTGACTCAGATGGTCCAATTGCTAAATTTAGAAAACATTTCTCATCCTTTTATGCTGAATACAATGAAGCAGAAGCAATTGAAGCTTTGAATATAGATCAATGATTAACCTCTTTAAAAACAAAGATCTTGACTGGAAACGTTTTCAGGGCGGCAGTGATTTTGACTATCCAATAGATTATTCGGCAGCACTTTTAAATGCAAACGAAGATGGTCATGTAGATATTCTTTATAGATGGGAGCCAGATTGTTATTGCCATTTTCATAGACATACAGCTGAAGTATCATCAACAGTTCTTGAGGGCGAGCTTCATGTTATTGATATTGATTTAACTTCTGGAGAAGAAATAGGCACTAAAATTAGACATGCAGGTGATTATGCTCACAAAGAACCTGGAGATGTACACATGGAAAAAGGTGGCTCTAATGGCGCTCTTGTTTTATTTAATCTCTATGCACCTCATGGTGTTTTAGCTGAGTCTTTAAACATGGATGGAACTATTATTAAAAGAGCAATCGTAGATCAATTTATCAAGAAAGCATAAAAACCTATTTATTTAAGATAAATAATAGATTTTCTTTCAAGCTTACAGATACAAATCCAACTCCTTCAAGCGCTAACTTTGGAGCTTCTTCAATTCTTCCAATCTCAATATCATTTTTATAGAAAATAATAGTCGGAGTTCTTCTCACTTCTAATATTTCACCCCTATTGAGGGGTTCGTTTTTATTGTAATCAAGCCCAATCAAGGAGATCATTTCAGGCTCCATATTAATATCTTCAAGCAATCTCAAGAACCTTGGTATTTCTCTTTGACTATCATGACACCAAGTACCAAATAAAATTTTTACACTAATCCCATTTAAATCAATATTTTTCTTAAATTGATATGGTTCAGAAGAAAGATAATTTTCATAGAATTTATGATCCTTTGAGAAGAGTTCTTCTTTGGTAAGGTCACCAATTATAATTGAATTGCTGGAAGAAAAATTTGTAAAACTCATTGATAGAATGAGAAATAAGATGATGAATCTTTTCAAAATAGCTGTTTTAAGATTCTAAGGGTTCATAGTCAAACTTGCTGACGCCACAATCTGGACAAACCCAATCGTCTGGAATATCTTCCCATTTGGTGCCTGCAGGAATTCCACCATCGGGATCACCAAGCTCTTCATCGTAAATATGACCGCAGATAACACATTCAAATTTTTGGTAATTCATAAACTTTTTTGTAAATTTGATTTTATTTTTGCATGCTCTTCTCTAGTTAGAGAATGCGAAAATAATAAATATGCAGCAATAGAATAACTAATAATTGGTACAAATGTATAGATATAAAAAATTGCCATCTTAGATGAATTGCTGTTTTCTATTCCTAGACTAATATCAAAGCCCCAAAGGAAATCAATGACAATGTAAGGAACAACTGCTGCAAGAGCAAAACCAATTTTGGTCAGGGTCGTTAAATATGAAAAAACTGTACCTGAGATATTTTCGCCGCCTTCAAGATTTAATTTATCAGAAATATCAGCAGTAATTGCATTAATCAGAGGTAAAGGGCCTGAAAAAGCAAAACCATATAAAATTATAAAAGATCCAACGCTGATCAATTTAGGAAGATCTTCAAGATCTTTTATAAACCAATAACCAGTAAAACCAATCAACAACACTCCAATTGCATAAAGACAAGCAATGCCAGCAGCAAAATGTTTTGATGTTTTAATACCCAATTTTCTCCATACCCATAGGCCAAAAACGCTCACTACATAATAAGCAAGCATTAATCTGGATGAGTACTCAGGCAATTCGATAACTACCTCCATCCAGATTAAATATAGCGCTCCATTTAAACTCATGCAAAAACCTATAAGAACCGCAGCAAAAACAATTTTATTTAGCATTCTATTTTTAAATAAACTTTTAAAGGCTCTAAATGGATTGGTTAATTTTTCTGTTGAAGCGGACTCAATGGAATCGGGAACTTGTTTTAATGCGTTGAGGGTAATTAATGGGATGCAAAATAAAAGAAACATTCCAATTGCGTTTACTTTTGCCTTCAGTGAAGGGTCGTTAATCTCCACAATCGCTGGAATAGCTATCACTGTAAACATGCCCAATAAAGACATTAACTCTCTGAGTGTTAGCAGTTTGGTTCTATCATCATAGTTTGGTGCAAGAAAAGAAGCCCAGGACAATTGAGTAATGCTACTTAAGGTGAATGCTGAATACATTAAAAATAGCCCCACAACAAAATATAATGGCGAGGTCTGATCAGTTTGTGGCAAGAAAATGACATAGGTAGCTAGCATAAAAACAGGTGCTGATAAAAATATCCAGAGTTTATGCTTGCCCCATTTTGAGGGAAATTTATCAATCAAGACCCCCATGACAGGATCAGTCAACACATCTGCAAATCTGCCCAAGAAAAAAATAATACCAACCAGCGACAAACCAAGACCTAAATCGTCTGCGTAAAATGGCAAAATAAAAATAAACATTGGCATCCCAGCCGCAGAGGTTGGGAAATTTAATGCGGTATATGATAGCCGCTGAAATAAATTCATTTTTTTGAGATTTATGCTTTAAAAACGTCTCTCATTGAAATAATACCTACAAGATGCTCTCCAGAGAAAACTGGCAGGTGCCGAATTTGGTTTTGCAGCATAAGTTTTTTAGCTTCTGAATTAGAAGTATCAGGACAAGTAAAAATTAACTTTCTGGTCATCACATCTTGTACTGTCTTGGATTCAATGTTTTTAGGACCTCCAGATAATGCATAAACTAGATCTCTTTCAGTCAAAATACCCAAAATAGATGATTTACAGAGATTATTCTCTGAACCACTCTCACATATCATTAGAGCTCCAATTTTATTTTTATTCATAAGAGTTGCTGCATCAAATAAATTGGAATTTGCAGGAATGGTAAAAATGTCCCAATATTTTTGTTCATTTAAATGATCTTTTACTTTTTTCATGTCTTATTTATAGGTCTAAATGGATTAGATTTGTAACATTTCTGTGAAAGATATTAACACCCAAAGTCATTTCTTGGTATCATAAAGGTACAACAAAGCATGTTTAGCATTTACTTATATATTAACTATAACAATTTAAAACCAATATGAAATCTTTAAATTCCCTCTCTGTTTTTGTTTTTGCATTTTTACTGGCAATACCTGCCTTCGCAGGTGATAAAGGCTATGTTGGAGAAGAAGGCACTGAAATTGAAGTGACAAGAGTTTCTAGTCCAGCTCCTGAATATCCAAGAAGAGCTATCAGGCTTGGAGTTGAAGGCTCCGTTAGATTGGAGTTTGATGTAGATACAGATGGCTCGGTCTTAGATCCATATGTGGTTGAGAGTAGTCCTGCTGGGGTTTTTGATAGAGCTGCAATAAAAGCTGTAAGAAAATTCCTTTATCAACCTCCCACATATAATGATACTTCTGTAAAGGTTAATAATGTGCAAATTGATCTTGTTTTCAAGCTCGCAAATTAATCTTTAGTTCAAATATAGACGAAGGATAACTATGCCTATAAGACTCCAGTTACTTCTATTTGGGGTCATCGGTAATGTTCTTGTTGCTGCTATTTTTATATTTTCCTTTGGGTATAGAGAAAATATTCAAGAAGACTCTTCAAACGAATCACTGCTAACTCTTTATGAGTCTGCATGGTACCAAACTTATAATAAGTCTTTTGATGTAATGTCGAAGTGGCTTCCGGTTACTGGAGAAAATGCTTCTTTTTGGGATCCTGACTCAGAGATTTTTTTGGATGAGGTTGCTTCCAGTAATATTTTTACCAACCCACTTCTCGATACTATCAGCGCTGATAGAATTGGTGATGCCCAGTATTTAATTGAATTATTTTTTGAGGAAGAGCTAGATTACGGAAATCTAAGTTATGTCATGGTCTACTTCCCCTCAGGCGAAAGAATCTATTGTGGAAGTGCTCTTGATCTCTTGGGTGTTGATCCATGCTCTCCTGCTGCACGACCTGATTTCTTCAGCTACCTTGATTCATTTTTACAAGATGCCTCAAGCAGACCCAGACAATCAATTGTAAAAATTAAAGATAAAAATGAAGAGCAAGCATCAACCTTAAACCAGGCGCTAAGCTTTCCAATTAAAGTAGAAGGACAAACATTGGCTGTCATTGCTCTAGGTGTAGATATTCGAAAGGGTCTAGAAGTTTTTGAGGATGAGTTTGAAGTAAGAACTGCCATAAATACTGATTCTGGCTTGATATCACTTAATGATTATTATCAACAATTCGGTGATACAGATGATGATCTTTTTGATATTGAGAATTTTAATAAATTAACTGATAAAGCTGCTTCATTCAAAGAGCTAAATGGTTCCCGTCACTCTGAAAAAGATACAGACTTAGGCACCTCAGTTACTCTTCTTCCGTTGAGCACCTTTTTATCAGCTGATGAAGCTCAATTGTTTATTTTTAAGGATGAAAGAGAAAACATATTAAGAGCAGCTAATGTATTAAATTTTACCTATGTAGCCGCTATCTCATTTGTAATATTTATTATCTCTCTAATAGCATTCATTACTACCAGAACTTTTGGAGGCATTACGAAGGCAATTGAGGTTCTTGAGGGCCTAACTAAAGGTGATCATACTCAAGAAATGCCAGTGAGAAAGGGAATTCTTGCATCAGAGAGAGATGAGGTTGGACAACTCTCAGCTGCTCTCGGGACCTACAAATCTCATTTAGTTGAAATGGAATCTATTAGAGAGGAACAGGCTAAACGAAGACATGAACGAGACGAAGTAATTATTGAAAAAATGACGGCGCTTGCTGACCAGCTTGATGGAAGCGCAAGAACACTTATTCTCAATGATATTAAGAAAATGAATGAGTTGGCAGATAATGCTGATAGAAACTCCAGTGAAGAGGCATCTGTAGAACTAATGTTAGTTGCTTTCTCAAGAATGTCTGATGAGGTAAATGGTTTGATAGATGCTAGAACCAGTGAGATGGAAACTGCCAGAGATGAGGCCAGAGATGCCAGTGATCAGAAAACGAAATTCTTTGCAAATATGAGTCATGAATTAAGAACTCCATTAAATGCAATTCTTGGGTATGGAGAAATGCTTTATGAGGACTGTGAAGACTTAGGCTACGATGATTTGCTGCCTGATCTTAAAAAAATTACTTCATCGGGAAGTCATCTTTTATCCTTAATTAATAATATTTTAGATCTTTCTAAAATTGAAGCAGGCAAGATGGAGCTTTTTGTTACTAGTTTTGAAATTGAGAATATGGTTCAAACCATCAAAGATGTTTCTGAACCTTTAGCAGCAAAAAATGATAATGGTTTTGTGATAAATCTTGATGGCGCCATGGGGTCAATGTCTCAGGATGAAACAAAACTAAGACAGTGTCTAACCAATTTTTTAAGCAACGGCTTTAAATTTACCAAAAACGGAACGGTTACATTGGATGTTAAAGCTAAAATGGTCGGTGATCTAGAATTTATTGATTTTGCTGTCATTGATACCGGTGCTGGAATGAGTCCAGAAGGTGTTGCTAAGGTGTTTGAAGAGTACACTCAAGCTGAGCGCTCAACTTCAGCTAACTATGGAGGTACAGGCTTAGGTTTACCAATTTCCAAGAAATTTGCTGAAATGATGGGCGGAGACGTAATCGTGACCAGCGAAGAAGGCGTTGGATCAGTATTCACTATGTCTGTTCCAAGAGAGTGCCCTGAATACAACGAGGATGAGGTTGAAGGCAATGTAATTAATCTAGATGAGCAAGATAATTTAGTTGTATTAGTAGATGATGATGTGGCAATGCATGATTTAATTAAAAGAACTATTTCAAAATTAAATCTGACCCTGCTGGGAGCCACAAACAGTGAAAAAGGAATGGAGCTTATCCGGGAAGTTAAACCAAAATTAATATTACTTGATGTTTTGATGCCCGGGCGAGATGGTTGGTCACTTCTGAAAGAATGTAAAACTGATAAAGATTTAAAAGATATACCAGTGATTATGATCAGTCAGCTTAATCAATCTAATCTTGCTTCCTCTCTTGGAGCTAATGATTATCTGACTAAACCAATCGATAGATCCCATTTTATAAATACCCTCAAAAGAATACTAGGCAATGATACTCAAGATAAAAAAGTGCTAGTGATTGACGATGATAAAGATGTCAGAGAGCTTCTATCCAGGCTGCTTAAGGACGCTGGGTACAGACCTATAGATGCGAGAGATGGAAAAGAAGGTTTGGAGAGGACAAAAGATGAGCCAGCATTAATCATTCTAGATCTTGAGATGCCCAGAATGGATGGTTTTGAATTTTTAGATAACTACATAAAAGATGTTCCTGAAGAAAAAAGAGCTCCTGTACTTGTATTCTCAGGCAAGGATTTAACTGACGTTCAGGAAGACTTACTAAAAGAAAGAGTTGTAGGACTGGTAAAAAAAGATGATGTTTCTATGGATAATCTTTCAAAAATGATTCAAGGGATTGTAAAAAGTTAAGATCCTACAAACGCCTCAATTTTTCCAAGCAATCTTTTGAAATCTACAGGCTTGGTATCAAAGTCGTCAGCTCCACACTCTAATGCTTTTTGCTTGTCTGATTCTAAAGCATGAGCAGTTAATGCAATAATTGGTATAGAGCTAATAGATTCGTCAGCCTTGGCTTGTATGGTGGCTTCCCATCCATCTAAAACTGGCAAACCCATATCCATTAGAACAAGGTCGGGAGACTCATTACGCATCATTTCAAGACCAGCCTGACCGTCAAAAGCCATAATAATTTCATACCCACGTCGTGATAGTCTGCGAGATAACATATCTCGATTCATTTCATTGTCTTCAACATAAAGTAACTTTGCCATTTTATTAGTCTCCTACTAATTCTGTATCTATTAATTTAAATCTATTCCTACCGTCTTTTTTGGCCTCATAAAGCCTCTCATCAGCTTTGTTCGTTAGATCAGCAGATGTTTCAGTTTCTGTAGAAAAGGCAACACCGCCACTAGAGCTAACTTTAATATCTGTACCATCAAAGTTAACAACATTGCTATTAATTTTTTTAATTAACTTGGTACAAAATTCTTTGGCTTGATCTGGATCAAGATAAAGAATTGCCAAAAACTCTTCTCCCCCTATTCTACCAACTATGTTTGGTGAGGAAATCTCTGTTTGTAACAATTGTGCAAAAGATATCAAGACTGCATCTCCACCTGCATGACCATAGTTATCATTGACTTGCTTAAAGAAATCAATATCAAACATGATCGTTGCAAATTGTCGGTCTTTTGATTGCTTTGAATTTTCCATAGCTTCATCTAAGGCTTCAAAAATTACTCTCCGATTATAGATGCCTGTTAATTGATCTGTGGTGGCTTGGATGTGTAACTTATTTACAAGCTCCTTTTCGCGTTCACGCCAAAACTTCCTTTCCAAAGCAGCAACCACTTTTGCAAGTAAAATGGTCCCATTAATGGGCTTGGGAAGATAATCTTGAGCCCCTAATTGGATGCACTTTGAGATACTATCTACATCATTAAACGCAGAAACCATGATTACAGGTAATGATTCTGAGTTATGCTCTTTCCTAAAAGTTTTCAATAATTCTAAACCATTGATATCTGGCAATATTACATCTAATAAAATTAAGTCAGGAGTTTTTTTAAATACCTCTATTATAGCTGTATTACCATCGTATGCTGTTCTGCATGATAAGCCTTGCATGGATAAGCGCCTTTGAAGAACCTCGCAATTTGTTACATTGTCATCAACAATCAAAATATCAGATTCCTTTATTTCATCTCCAAGAGTGATGGAGTACTCAATATCACCCAATGACTTAAATAGCGCTTCTGCTGACTCTAATTGGTTGGATGAGTTATCATTCTTAGGATCGATTGCCTCCCCTCTTATGTAATCTACAAAATTTTCTATTGCGGTTTCTGTTTCTCTTGCGAGATTGATGATTTGTTGAAAATCTTCCAAGGTGCTCTCCTCAAGATCATCCTCGTAATCTTCCATCAATATTTCACTGTATCCAATAATTGCGTTAAGCGGAGTTCTTAAATTGTGACGAAGCTCAGAGTATTCTTCAGGTGATTTTTTTGAAGAGTCAGCATTTGCTCCCGTGTTTTGCACAAAAGCAACTTCATATTGATCAATTAATTTAGAGCAAGATGATTTAATTTGCTCAACCTCATCCTCAGATTGAAGCTCAGCATCATTCAGCACTTTCTCGACCATATCAACATAATCAAATATGGCATTGGCTGGAGTAATAAAGTCCTGTTTGATTTGAGTAAGGACAATTTCTTCAGCACCTTTGGAAGTTTCTTTTGGAGTAAGCTTATCCATGCTTTAAGTTTCCTTTTTATTAAATGAATCTAAAAAGTCTGGGCGGTGCATTAAATAGCCTTGGCCAATTTGACAGCCAAGGTCTAACATCATTTTCTTATCTTCTTCCGTCTCAATCCCCTCGCCAATCATCTCTAATTGGAGATCCTCACAAACCTCTGAGACAAAGCTAATGAGTCTAGCTGTGGCTGGATCTGCAACATTAAACGTAAAATGTTTGTCTAATTTAACAACATCAATAGGCAGGTCTCTTACATATTTTAATGACGCATAACCAGCTCCAAAGTCATCTAAGGCGATCTTGATTCCTTTGTCTTTTAAAATACGTAAAGATTCTGATGCAACATTGATGTCTGCAAGTTCAGCCGTTTCTGTAACTTCCAAACCAAATTGATCAGGCTCAAGCTTATGTTTTTCAACGAAATCTGTGAATATTGAACAAAACTCAGGATGCATGATTGTATGAGCTGAAACATTTAAATATAGAGTTGCATCTTTAAATCCTATTTCCTCTTTAATAGCAAAAAATTTTTCTAACTGAACAAGAGACTCTAAAACAACCAAAGAGAATAAACTTTCTCCTTCAATTTGAGGAATTATTTGATCATTAGGCAAATAGCCTCCCTTACCATCTTGAAGTCTTAGCAAGGCCTCGATACCAGTCACTTTATTTGTTTCAAGGTTTACTTGCTTTTGATAAGCCAATTCAATTCGCTTATGCTCAATACAGTCAATAGTTTGCCTCAAAGCATCAAGACCAGATCTTGATGAACACAATAGCTCAATCAACATAATTCCATTAGAAACATCAACAGGAATCATATGCACTCTTGTTCTCATGAAAAAGTTAATTTCTCTTAAAGAGATCTCGATAGGTGTATCGTAATAAAGAGCAATGGAGTCTAAATCACCGAAATTATTGGTGATTTTTTCATCAATTCTTACAACGGAAAGCTCCTCCAATGAATCTAAATTAAAAATATAATTAGCAGCAATATTTGCCCAAGCAATAGAACCATCTAACTCATAAATAATGTATGGACTTGGATGATGCTGGAGAGATTTTGTTAAGTAATTTAGCTCTTGATCAG